>Ga0307428_1000914_pt1 | contig 16266 bp, 14 predicted proteins | sample SalMarWE160240MG_FD_202161 | JGI IMG/M metagenome (GOLD analysis project Ga0307428, IMG submission 202161) | Salt marsh sediment microbial communities from the Plum Island Ecosystem LTER, Massachusetts, United States - WE1603-240 | ecosystem: Environmental > Aquatic > Marine > Intertidal zone >...
GTCGAACTTATGGGGGTGCAGGTCAGGAAGTTGCTTATGCGGTGGTGGAGACCTCTGATGGAGGGTACGCAATAGCAGGGTACACAAACTCATCTGGTGCTGGATATGATGATTTTTGGCTGGTTAAAACCGATGCAAACGGGAACATGGAATGGAACAAAACGTATGGAGGAGCAGGAAGTGACATAGCTCATTCGTTGGTTGAGACGTCTGATGGAGGATTTGCCTTAGCTGGAAGTTCCCTGCTGGTTAAGACTGATTCGCATGGGAATATGGAGTGGAACAAAAGAATTGGAGGATCAATTCGTTCGTTGATTGAGACTTCTGACGGAGGATACGCCATAGCTGGTATTGACCTGTTGGTTAAAACTGACGAGTATGGGAATATGGAGTGGAACAGGACATACGGAGGATATTCGTTGGTTGAGACGTCTGATGGAGGATATGCCCTAGCTGGTGTAACAAACATCAGAATTAATTATTCTGATGCTGATTTTTGGTTAATTAAGACCGATGCATATGGGAACATGCTGTGGAACAAAACATACAGCAAAGGTGTAGACTGTGCTCATTCAGTGGTTGAGACCTCTGATGGCGGATACGCATTAGCTGGATCCACTGGTTTCTGGTTTGATCACGACATTTGGGTGGTTAAGACCGACGAGTATGGGAATATAGAGTGGAACAACGTATACGGAGATGGTAATTCAATAGCACATTCGTTGGTTGTGACTTCTGATGGAGGATTTGCCCTAGCTGGAAAAACAGATCACGCAGGTGCTGGAGGCTATGATTTTTGGCTGATAAAAACTGACGCAGATGGGAGCATGATATGGAACCAGACATATGGTGGAGCAGAGGATGACATTGCTTACTCTTTTGTTGTTACGTCTGATGGGGGATTCGCCATTGCTGGAGAAACAAGTTCCTTTGGCGCTGGAGACTCTGACTTTTGGCTGGTAAAAACAGATGAATATGGCATTATCCCAGAGTTTCCCTCATGGGCATCACTGCTGATTGTGGTAGTTGCTGTTGTAGTTGTTGCGGTTGTTTACAGATATAACCTGAAGAAACTTCGTGGATGGGTTGCAGCCTAGACGGACAAAACAACGTAACCTTAACAGAAACCACTCTAAACCTAACATAGTTAACGGCTCGCGTACCCTAACCGTCTACGCAACAGACACGGCAGGCAACACAGCAGCATCAGAAACAAGCAGCTTTACTATAGCCAAAGAAGATGAGACCGCTCCAAATTCGCCTTCAACATCATGGACCACAACAGCGACAATCATAACAGCAGTAGCCGCAGCCGGAGCCGCAATTACTCTATACTTCACAAAAACAAAGAAAACAGCCCCAAAAAACGAGAACATATTAGGCTCCTAATAGAGGTACATTGTTGAAAACTAGGTTTTTCTTCCTGTTGTTTTTCACACTCTTTCCAGCAGTTATTTTTAAGACTATTGTCTTTTCTATAGGAAACCTGAGCAACAGATACATCCGGTGGTGTGCTTATTGTCAAGAAAAATTGACCAAGTCTAGTCAAGAACGTTTGACAAAAAACCTCTTAACTGAAGCTTCCAAAGCTTATTTAGGGGAGGTTTAATGCTGTCTAAAAAGCTGTTTCTCGCAAGTGTAGCATTTTTTGTTTTGGTTAGTTTACCTTTTGTTGGTTCTGTTGGCGCATCTTCGGAGATGTGGAGCCAAACGTATGAAAGTGGACGTCACCAAACGGCTTACTCGTTGGTTGAGACATCTGATGGAGGATACGCAATAGCTGGCTCTTCAGGTTTTCAACCATCCGAAGATTTTTGTTTGGTTAAAACTGACGAGATGGGATTTATGCAGTGGCTTAAGACATTCGGAGGAAATGCAACGGAAATTGCGTATTCAGTGGTTGAGACTTCAGATGGAGGATACGTTCTAGCTGGCGGAACAGCATCTTTTGGTGCAGGAAGTGATGATTTTTGGTTAGTCAAGACTGACGCCAATGGAATTATGCAGTGGAACAGGACATATGGAGGACCAGATTCGGAAACAGCATACTCATTGGTTAAGACCTTTGACGGAGGATATGCCCTCTCGGGGGATGGCTTGCTGGTGAAAACTGATGTGTATGGGAATATGGAGTGGAACCAAACATACGGAGGAGGAAGTTATTACACTAGTAATTCACTGGTTGAGACATCTGATGGAGGATACGTTGTAGTTGGTGGCTCACGGTTGATTAAAATTGATTCACAAGGAAGTATAGAATGGAACCAGACATCTTTCATGGATACTGCTTGCTCGGTAGTTGAGACATCCGATGGAGGATATACCATATCTGGGTATGGACTGTTGGTGAAAACTGATGTGTATGGGAATATGGAATGGAACCAAACATATAGCGGACCCGCTAGTTCGTTAATTGCTACTTCCGATGGTGGTTACTCTTTTATTATCAGCCCAAAAAGATGGATTAAAACTGATGCACAAGGAATCATGGAATGGACCCAGACATATGAAATGGAGGGGTTCATGGATGCTCGATATCCTATTTCAGTAATTGAGACGTCTGATGGAGGATACGCGATAGCTGGCTACCGTTCTATCGGCTTTTTAGGGACAACTGTTTTTTGGGTGATAAAGACCGATGCACAAGGCATCATTCCCGAGTTTCCCTCATGGACACCCGTGCTGGTTATGGTGGTTGCGTTGGTGGCTATGATAGTTGTTTACAGATATAACCTGAAGAAACTTCGTGGATGGGCTGCAGCCTAGACGGACAAAACAACGTAACCTTAACAGAAACCACTCTAAACCTAACATAGTTAACGGCTCGCGCACCCTAACCGTCTACGCAACAGACACGGCAGGCAACACAACAGTCATATTTGATGCCTAATAGCAGTGCATTGTTGAAAACTAGGTTTTTTCAAGAATTATCTACAGAAAGTGTAATCAAACAGGCTTTAAGACCATTGAATGCAAAACATCTAAATTCCACAGACAAAATTAACGTAACAGAGATGTCCACCGAAAACAGCAGCCAAGTTCGCATAGGCCTAGAGGTTCACGTCCAGCTGACCAGCCTTAAAACTAAACTCTTTTGTGGTTGCTCCTCGGATTACAAGGGCAAAGACCCCAACAGTATGGTGTGCCCTGTCTGCTTCGGGATACCCGGAGCGCTTCCCGTCCTCAACGAGAAGGCGGTGGATTACGCTGTTATGGCTGCGCTGGCATTGAACTGCAAAGTTTCGGAGCGCATGTTCTTCTTCAGGAAGAACTACTACTATCCGGACATGCCTAAAAACTTCCAGATTTCGCAATACGACAAAGCTGGAGGAGTTCCACTTGCTGTGGACGGCTTTCTCAATGTTAATGTTGGCAAAAAGAGAAAGAAGATTCGGATTGGCAGGGTTCATCTGGAAGAGGATCCGGGGAGACTGGTTCATCAGGGCGCCATAGACACGTCCCCCTACACGTTAGTTGACTATAACCGTGCAGGCATCACGCTTCTGGAGGTTGTCACAGACCCGGATCTTGATTCTCCCAAGGAAGCGAGGGTCTTCCTCCATAAACTGCGTTCCATCTTTGAACACTTGGGAATCTTCTCGGGTAGGTTAGAGGGGTCGATGCGATGCGACGCCAACATATCCCTCATTGGCGGAACCCGTGTGGAAGTGAAAAACATTTCTTCCTTCAAAGAGGTGGAGCGTGCTTTAGGCTTCGAGATTATGCGCCAAAAAAACTTGGTTAAGAAGGGTCTCGCTGTCAAGTATGAAACGAGACATTGGGATGAGACTCGCAGGGTAACCATCTCCTTGCGGACCAAGGAGGAAGAGCATGATTACAGGTATTTTCCTGAACCCGATCTTGTTCCCATAGTTGTCACAAAAGATTTCGTGGAAGAAGTTAAGGAGAAGATGCCGGAGCTGCCGGATGCTAGAATCCACCGTTTTGTTGACGCCTATAATTTGCCCAAATATGACGCAGAGGTTCTGGTAAGCGACAAAGCCTTAGCTGACTTTTTCGAGAGAAGCGTACAATTGCATAACAGACCCAAGGAAATCAGTAACTGGATGATGAGCGACCTTCTGCGCAATCTCCACGAAAACAACCTTGAACTCACGGAATCTAAAATTACTCCAGAACACTTGGTTGAAATGATCAAGTTGATAGAGGAGGGCGTCATAAGCGGCAAAATCGGCAAAAGAATTCTACCCGAAATCGTCTTAACCGGAAAGCATCCGTCGCAGATTATCAAAGAAAACGGTTTAGTGAAGATAGCCTCACGAGATGCCCTTAAAGATGCTGTGGAAAACGTTTTCAGGGAGAATCCGACGGCTGTGGAAGATGCCCTCGCGGATGAAAACGCTGTTCACTTTCTGGTGGGGCAGCTTATGCGGGCAACGAAGGGTAAGGCTGACCCTCAGTTAGCCAACCAAATGATCCAAGAAAAACTGGAGTCACTAAAAAATAAAGACAAACCTTAGAAGAGTTCTTCAACACTTCTCCTCGGTTATTTTCTCGTCTTTTATGGTATGTTCTTGTTTTTCTTCAGTTCCAGCTTCTTTCTTTGTGTCTGCCTCAAGGATCTTCGTCAAAACTTTGAAGAGTGAAAGAGCGACTCCTCTCTCGACTCCGAAACCCGTTGTTGCCCCTAACAGGCAGATGCCTTTCCATTCACGCCTTTTTGCAAGTCCCAGCAATAATCCTGTTGCGCCTATTATTCTGCCCTCGCCATAGATTTGGGTTCCTTTATCCAGATGTTTCTGGGCGAGTTTCTCGGAAGTGGCGGCTATGTAAACTTCGTTTCCCGGCTTCGATGTGACTACTCCGCCCATGGTGACTATGAACTTGCTTCCATATTTCTCTGCGAAATTCAGGATTTCATCGCATAGGTCGTAGTGGGCTAAAGTGTCCTCTAGAGAAGGCTGCGAGTCTCCAGTCAAGATAATGTAATGGTTTTTTTCGGTTTTGGCTGCGTGGAACTGGTAACGGGGTGGACGGCACGTTCCATCCTTGTTTACAATTACGTAATCTTGGAAGTAAGGGGCATACAATTCAGCGAAGACTTTAGCATCAGTGGATTCTATGAGATGTCCCGCTGCAATCAATCCTACATTTCCCAAACCCGTGAGCCCCTCTACAAGGATTGGTTCTTTCAATTGCGGCTCAAAGAGCTGGCGGAAATAGGGCTTGTCCATGGATTCACCAAACAGTTAGTGGAGCAAGCAGACTATAGTTCTTTCGCATTTTTTCATTCGACTGTTGGTTTTCGGTTTCTGTAGGATGTGTTCTGTTCGAAGGTGTATGCAGCCTGTAGTGTCAAGTCTTCTCTGAGGGGTGGAGCCATGATTTGCATTCCGATGGGAAGACCGTTCGTGAATCCGCATGGAATCGATATGGCGGGCAGTCCAGCTAGATTCGCTGACACTGTGTCCACGTCGCTCATGTAGAGTGCTAATGGATCTTTTATCTTCTCCCCGATCTTGAAGGGCGGAAAAGGCATGGTGGGACCGATTAGAACATCGAATTTCTTGAAGGCATTCTCGAAGTTTCTTCGAATCAAGGTTCGAACCTTAAGGGCTTTCAAATAATATTTGCTATAATATCCCGCTGAAAGGGCATAGGTTCCAAGAATGATTCGTCGTCTCACCTCAGCTCCGAATCCAATTCGCCTATTTCGTGAGTAAACTGTTGCCCAGTCTCCCTCATCTTTGTCAACTCGGTAGCCGTATCGTATTCCGTCGTATCTTGCTAGGTTGGAGCTGGCTTCAGACATGGCGACAATGTAATAGGCAGCAAGAGAATGTTCAAGAGTGGGAAGCGAAGTTTCCTCGCAAGATGCCCCCAATTCTTCAAGTTTGTGGATGCCATTCCAAACCTGCTTCTCCACTTCATCACTTGTTCCCTCGCCGAAGAACTCTCTAGGCACACCAATCTTGAATCCCTTAACCGTATCCTTCAGGAATTCCGTGTAATCTTTCGGCTCCGCTTTCACGGATGTGCCGTCTTTAGAATCATGACCAGCAATAACTGAAAGAAACAGGGCACAGTCGTAAACATCCTTTGCCATGGGACCGATCTGTTCAAGACTGTTCGCATACGCAATCAATCCGTAACGGCTAACCAATCCGTAAGTTGGTTTCAAGCCAACAACTGAACAGTAACTGGCTGGACAACGAATAGAGCCCCCGGTGTCAGTTCCCAATGCTAAGATCGCCTCATCAGTAGCAATAACCGCCGCGCTGCCCCCAGATGACCCTCCTGGAACCCGTGAAAGGTCCCATGGATTGCGGGTTGGACCGAAATAGCTGGTTTCCGTGGAGGATCCCATGGCAAACTCGTCCATGTTTGTCTTCCCAATGATCACGCCGTCCTCTCGTTTAATCCGTTCAATAACCTCCGCGTCGTAGGGAGGAACAAAATTCTTGAGCATCCGCGAAGAACAGGTGGTGGGAATTCCTTGTGTGCAGATTGCATCCTTTACGGCGATGGCGACGCCCGCCAATTTCCCAACTGGTTTCCCCTCAGAGACTTTTCTGTCGATCTGCTTAGCTTTTTTGAGGGCTTCTTCTTCAACGAGGGTAACATAGGCGTTAATTTTATCTTCTAGCTTGTGGATTCTTTCAAAAACTGCGTGAACGCATTCTTCGGCTGTGGCTTCGTTACTGCGTATCTTCTGGGTGGTCTCTCGGGCGGTTAACTCCTGTAACTTTGGCATTTTGTCTGCTTCCTAAATGATTCTTGGAGCTTTAATGAACTTTTTCTCCTTTTTTGGGGCGTTTCTGAGGGCTTCTTCTATGGGTAGCGAAGGTGTTGTCTCGTCTGTCCGAGAGACGTTCTTGAGGTCTAAAACGTGGTACGTTGGTTCAACTCCCTCGGTGTCTACCTCGTCAATCTTTTTGAAATAGTCAAGAATTTCGTTGAACTGTTCAGTGAAGAGAGACTTCTCTTGGTCGGAGAGTTCTATATGGGCAAGCCAAGCAATGTGCTCAACTTCTTTCTTTGATAGATGCTGTCTTTTCATGTTCACTCCTTCAACAATAGAACTGGAGGCAACCAGCTGTTACACAAACGTAACCATCTCTTGCCAAGGTCTTATCTAGATTGCTTTTAACTCTTCTGTACAGTGATGCACGCGTGAAGGTTTCTGTCTGCCTGTCCACAGGAACGAACCTTGGTGTGTGACTCAAACTCGCTAGGTTTTGAGAACTTGAAATATGTATGGAAAATTCAGAAATGTTTTATTCATCAGATTCGGAATCTGAACCGAGCACACGCAACTCCTATCAAGGTTGAATATTAGCGTTCCCACCCACACGCCAATTCGCCTTTTTATTGCGTGTGCTCCACACCCCTTACATTCTGTTAAGCATGCACCTTTGGGAAACCTGTGCTTTGTCAAAAAAGAAAAAAGCTGTTTTTCAACAATCTTCTGTTATTAGGCTCCTAATATGTGCTTTTCTAGGAGTGTTTTTCAAGTTAGAGGGATTGTCTATTTTTGTGCGTGGCGGTTTTATTCGTATCTTCGTCTTCTAATGATGAAAACAACAACAGAAACCCCTGCGACACCGGCAACCCCGCCTATAATAATGAACTGGTACTGGTTTAGGAAAGTGTCGTTTACCATAAATGACGTTGAGTTGCTGTATGCTCCGCTTCTTGAAACATTTTCAGCTATGTAGGCATGAACCTGCCACAAACCCATCGAATCGGGCTTCCAACTTACCAAGTAAGTTCCATTCGAGTCTGTGTATACGGTTTGTTCGATGGTGGCGTTGGCAGCGTTGAACATTACGGTGACGGTTAGGTTCTCTACTATGGGGTAAACATGTCCTGTCACGGTAATGTTATCTCCGATAGTTACGCTCTTCGACGTTATGTTGCAGATTATTGACATGAGCACTTTCTGTACGGTGAAGTTTCTGTAACCACTAGATGCACCAAAATAAGTTTCGCTCCCATTCCAACTTGCCCAGACGATCCAAGTTCCAGTTTGGTTTAGAGAATACACGTCACTAAAATTCCCTGAAGAATCTGTAGACACCAACCTAGAAACGACAGCGTCGTTCGACGTATGATTCAATATTGTATCATTTGCCGTAGCATAATCTAGCAAAGTAGAATTTAACGCAGAAGAATTTAACATCGTATAAGTTAACGTCACATTCGTTCCACCATTGTTGCTCAACAGAATTTACCAGAGCGTTTTCACGTCAACATACCTCTTAGCCACCCTCCTAGACACATCCTACCCACCGCCAGACATGCTTTCCTCAGGCGAACTGAACAAATCAGGTGCTGAGGGACATGTTGAATGGGAAGGCAAAGAAGAAACGAAGGCAGCAGAAAAACCCAAACAAAAGAAGAAAAAGGTCAAAGCAAAAGCTAAACGTTGACCTGTCTCTCATTTCGTCCTCAATAGTCCGGATAACCTGAAAAAGTTTCAAGTCTGATGTGCTAACTCTTCTTATGTTTAAGTAACGAAAATGAATTGCTCGTTAGTCTTGATTGCATGTTTGTATCGTGGAGAATTATTCGATCGCGCATTTATGCCTTAATGCTTTCTCCTGTAAAGCACGAACGCCGTTATGGCTAGCGCCAATAGCACAGCTCCAACGGATAATGAAACAACAAGGAGCCATGGGAAGTCTTGAATTGTCGAGGCGAATGTTATTTGTTGGTAAACGTTTGTGGCGTTAACGGTCACAGTCCCAGACGACGGAAAAGCCGTGTAATCATCGGGCGAAGTGATCGAAAAGGAGTAGACGCCGTTTGGTACGTTGAACACTATAGCGTCTGAGGTGGAGTTCCTCGTTTGACCGTTGAATGTTACTGTCCAGCTTGTTCCTTGAGGCAAACCTGACGCAATGAATGACACCTCGTAAGTTTGTGGGCTCGATGAAGAAGCGCCGATAGCGTAAACTAGGTGGTCATATGAGCCAAAGTAGATTGCCCCGTCTGAGACGGCAGGGGAAGAAATTACCTTGTCGAGGGTTGTGTAACTCCATAAATGAGCACCTGACGTAGCGTTTAAGGCGTACATCTTCTTGTCGTATGAACCCACGAAAACTACACCGTCAGCCACAGCTGGAGAAGAAACCACATCGCCGCCAGTCGTGTAATTCCACACAACCGTGCACATTGCAGCATCCAAAGCGTAGATGTTGTTGTCGTTTGAGCCCACGTAAACTACACCGTCAGCCACAGCTGGAGAGGAAGCCACGGCACCTCCAGTCGTGTAATTCCATATTAGAGCCCCAGTGGAAGCATTCAAAGCGTAGATGTTATCGTCATAAGAGCCTATGTAAACTATGCCGTCTGCGACGGCGGGAGAAGAAATCACCACATCTCCAGTGTGGTATTTCCAAACAAGAGAGCCATCAGAAGCGTTCAAGGCGTAAACGTTCTGGTCGTTTGAGCCCACGTAAACTATGCCGTCGGCGACCGCTGGAGAAGATAAATGAATATAGCTGCCTGTTGTGTAGTCCCATATTAACGTGCCCGTTGTGGCGTTCAGAGCGTAGACCTTATAGTCTTCTGAGCTGATGTAAACTACACCATCAACAACAACTGGTGAAGAAACCACGGCGAAGCCTGTTGTGTAGTTCCATATGCGTGCGCCGGTAGAAGCGTTCAAAGCGTAGATGTTGTAGTCATACGAGCCCACGTAGACTATGCCGTTAACGACGGCTGGTGCGGACAGCATTACCATGTCGTCGGTTTTGTAGCTCCATATGACATCGCTGGAGAATTCGTCGAATGGGACGGTGCCGGTGGCGGCGCTTAAAGCGTAGACGTTCCCGTCGAAAGAGCCTATGTAAATTATGCCTTCTGCGACGGCGGGGGAAGAGTCCACTATGCCGCCTGTTATGTAATCCCATATGTGTGCGCCGGTAGAAGCGTTTAATGCATATAATCGTCCGTCCCATGAGCCCACGTACACTATGCCTTCGGAGATGGCGGGCAGAGAGATTACCATTTCTCCAGTTTTGTAGCTCCATATGTATGAGCCTGTTGTTGCGTTCAGAGCGTAGATGTTGTTGTTGTTTGAGCCCACGTAAACTATGCCGTCGGCAACTGCTGGAGAGGAAGCCACGGCACCTCCAGTCGTGTAATTCCATATGACCGCGCCGGTAGAAGCGTCTAGGGCGTAGATTCGTCCGTCAACTGAGCCCATATATACAATGCCGAGAGCGGCAGCGGGTCCGGAGAATACTGGTCCATCGGTTGTGTAGTTCCACACTACGTCGCCCGTAAAAGCGTTGAAGGCGTATAGGTTGTTGTCGTCCGAGCCAATGTAGACTTTGCCATCTGCAACCGCGGCAGTAGAAACCACATCATCACCTGTCGTGTAGCCCCATATGCGCGCACCTGTCGTGGCGTTTAAAGCGTAGACTTTGGCGTCTATTGAACCTATGTAGACCATGCCGTAGGCAACGATGGGCGAAGATAGCATAATTTGGTCCCCTGTTGCGTAGCTCCATATGTAGTCGCCTGTTGACGCGTTTAAGGCGTAAACGTTGCAGTCTTCTGAGCCTACGTAGATTATGCCCTTAGAGTAAGCGATTGCAGAGTCTACGAAGTGGCCTGTTCTGTAACTCCACACGTAAGCGCCGGTAGAAGCGTTTAAGGCGTAGACGTTGAAGTCTTCCGAGCCTACGTAGACTATGCCTTCTGCGACTGCGGCGGGGGATAGGACGTTGCCGTCTGTTGTGTAGCTCCATATGTATTCGCCTGTCGATGCGTTCAAAGCGTAAACATTGTTGTCTAACGAGCCGAAGTAAACTACCCCGTCGGAGACAACGGGAGAATCCACGGGTCCACCAGTGTTGAACTTCCACAAGGTCTGGTTTGTCTTCGGCGCTGTTGACTTCGAGTTGCCGGTGTTTGCCGTGTTATGGTGGAACATGAGCCAGTCGTCTGTTTCTGGCTGATCCGCCGAGACTTCAGAAGCACCAATAGATTCAGTGGCTGTGGACAAGGTGATGCTGAAAAAAGCTGAGACAAGAAGCAGCACTGTTAAGACTAGACAGGGGATCGCTTTTTTCTTCATCGTATTCTATCCTTTGGAAATATTGGCTGAAGCCGCTTTAGGCGGAGGCAAAACTTCTGGTGAAGCAACAGCAACAAGACACAGCCTCAACTAATCTTTAGTTCGATAATCCGTAAAACACTTTCTTTTTTCCAGACCCTTATAATACACGCAAATCAACCGTTCCCGTTCACATATTTGTAGCCTAATAATACTTCATTGTTGAAAAACAGCTTTTTTTAGACGTGAATTGCACAGGTCAAGAAACCTTTACAAAAACGCTTTTAGCCTCAATCTACCATAAAATGAATCGTTGTGTTTTATAACATGAAGAAAATCACGACAATAATTGCTCTATTATTGTTTCTTTCCTTTGTGCTTGTTTCTGTTTCAGAAATCGGTATAGTGAAAGCAGAAAGCACAATTTACATCAGAGAGGATGGAAGTGTTGAGGGAACAGATAAACTTCAACGAAATGGAAACGTTTACACCCTCACCGACAACATTGACGTCTACAAAGGTTCAGTTTCATTTAGTGCTGGAATTAAGGTTGAACGGAACGATGTTGTAATTGATGGATGTGGGTACTCAATTCAAGCGCAGGAATACGTGTACAGTGGAATAGACTTGACGGAAAGAAGTAACGTGACAATTAAGAATATGCACTTATGTGGTTTCGAATATGGTATCTATCTCCAAAGCTCTTCAAGGAACACCATTTATGGAAACAACATAACGGCAAACGGTTTTGGTGGCATCAAACTCGCTTCTTTTACAATAAACAGCGTCGTAGTTGGTTGTTCACTAAACAGCATATATAATAACAATATAACAGGTAACAGCGGAGAGGGAATTTCACTTAACACTTCTCCAAAAAATAATATACACGATAACAACATAACAAACAACGGTTACGACGGGCTATATCTTGACCGCTCCTCTTACAATAACACAATACTCAGAAACGACATAAAAAATAACGGCAGAGACGGAATCATTTGCCTGATTTATTCAGGTGGCAACAGAATTTCTGGAAATTACATTGCAAACAACAAAGGGAACGGTGTAACGCTCACACTTAATTCGAACGTTAACATAATTTCTGAAAACAACATACTAAACAATACGCATGGAATTAACATCAACAATTCTGAATATCCTTCAAATAACACGATTTCTGGAAACAATATAACAAGCAACAATGTTGGCATCGGCATCAGTGCGTCTTCAGATAACAGAATTTACCATAACAACTTTGTCAACAATACCCTGCATGAGTCTATTACATTCGATAGCTTTAACGTTGGGGATAATGATTTTGAAGGAAACTATTGGGACGACTACGCAGGTGTTGACAATGATGGTGATGGAATAGGAGACACCCCATACATTATTGACCAAAGCAATCAAGACAACTATCCACGGATGGAAGTGTTCATAATTCCAGAGTTTCCCTCATGGACGCCAACACTACTTGTACTTATTGTGCTTGCAGTCGCCGTAGCCGTCTACAAACGAAAACTACCCAAAACCGCTAATTCAACAATCATATTTGATGCCTAATAACAGTGGATTGTTGAAAACTAGCTTTTTTCTGGAAATGCCGGAAAGATAATGTTTGAGGTTCTATTCTCGTTTTTCAACCATTATTTTGCAGTTTGTGGCTAATGCGGCTATTGCGCCTAATGCTGCAAGCCAAGGAACAAGAACAACGCCGATAACTCCGACTGTAGCAGGTATCTCAAGCAGAACCGCTCCCTTCTCATTCTTCACAATTATTCTTGTGACGTTGCCTTCATGAAGCAGCTCCTTCACTCGTTCGATAAGGTTGTCAGACGAAACAGAATATTCCTCAGTGGTCACCTTCGCAACCGCAGCACCACAAGAGGAACAGAACCGGTCATCCTCACTCAACTTCGCGCCGCACTTCGCACAATAAGACAATACATCTCACCCCTAAGAAACGGAAACATCACATACCAGTGAGTCTTAAACTCTTTTTATCGATTACGGTGCCACAGCCGCTGACAGCAGAACATCAGATTTTCTTGAATTCTTCAATTATTTCGTCAACAGTCTTAATTTCTGCACTGTAAACATCCTTGAGATATTTTAGTCCGTCTTCATGATCTTTACGCGTGAAAGCTTGCACACCGTCACTGGGAACTATTATTTTGTAGCCTCGGTAGAAGGCAGAGGCAGCTGTGTGTTTAACACAAATGTGAGTGTGCAACCCAGCTAAAATAACCGTTTCCACGCCCAAGCCCTTGTAAAGACTGTGAAGAAGCGAATCAAGACTAGTCTCGTAAAAGCCACTGTAGACACGTTTCTCAACAACAAAATCCTTTTCTGCGGGCGCAAGCTCCGGGATAACCTGAGCGCCCGGCGACCCCTTCATGGCATGGTCTCCCCATCTTTCAACAACTTCGAAATCGGTGCTGAAGTGGGCATCGTTCGAGTATATCACGGGCACACCATGCGCTCTGGCTGCTTCAACAAGTTTCTGGATGGGTTTAATGATTCTTGTGGCGCGGTCAGTTTTCAGATTGCCTGTAACAAAGTCGTTTAACATATCGAGCACTAGAACTGCCATTCTAGACATGTTATCTTTCCCTAAAGAGTACCTCGTTTCACTCCTTATCTGGATTCCGTTTTCACAAGTCCACAGGATATGCCACCCAAAATAGGCATCATTTAGGAACCAGCATCACATGCAATCTGACTGATTACACTTTACAGCTGAAACTGTTAACAAAGCATATTTCTATGCAGTCGAGTATGATAAGAGAGAAAGTTGACCCGAATCTACGTTTGCCGAAAGTGCAGAAAAAAATATTCCCTTGAACAGTTTAACCAGAGCCATTTCTGTCCTAACTGTGGAACATATCTAACCGCCAGAATCGTGGTTTCCAGTCGCCCCCACAGACGCACAACAACAGCTAAAACAGAGACAGAAAACAACACCTCAGGTAACCGGTGGCTTCCCAGAGGCTATGAAATACGTAAGGGGCAGGTGGAGTTTATTGAGGAAGCAACCAAAGCCCTTGAGAACAACCAAGTTTTCGTGGGCAGCGCTCCCTGCGGTATAGGAAAGTCTATTGCTTCGCTTCTCAGTGTTTTGCCTCGGCTGGGAGAAAACAAGCTTCTGATCAGCTTCAGAACTAGGAGTCAACTGCACATTTTTCTAAAAGAGCTGAGGGGATTAGAGCAGAAACCTTTGACTGTATCCCTCTTCAGCAAACAGGACATGTGCCCGCTGCGGATGAAAAGAGGAGGCTCATACTTCGACTTTCTTGAGGAATGCAGAAGACTTAAAGAAAACTGCGAATCCGGCACTAAACCGTTCTGCAAATTCTACTGGAACATGAACAGGAAGAAGAGGCAAGCCGAAGAACTGGCTCTGGATTGCGCCCGAAAAATCCTTGACCCAAAAGAGGCTACCAGACGGATGGCTAAGAGTGGCTTCTGCGCCTACGAGGCACTGAAACGGGTTCTCAGTAAAGTAGACATTTTCCTCGGAACCTACAATTACACCTTCAATCCACCGGTTAGAAAAGCCCTGCTACAAAGTTGGGGAGTAGACCTGCCTAACGTTTATCTTATAGTGGATGAAGCCCACAACCTACCAGGCTTCGCCCGGGAACTCCTCTCAGACCGGATGACACAAAACACTATCGAGAACGCCCTCAAGGAAACCGAAAAATTTGAACATGAAAACTTGGCGGCGGTTCAAGATTACCTCAACGTATTAGACGACAATATTTTCCGCTACATTCAGAAAGGTTTAGGAAACTCGAAACTTAAACTGCTGGACCGCCAAGAGATTGCCGACCGATTCCTTGAGTGGAGTGGAACATCCAGCGAGAAAGCCGCGGAAACCCTCCACGAATACGGAGAACATGTGAGAGAGGCGCGTCAGGAACTGGGTTATGACAAAATTTTCAGTTACACCCATCGGGTAGGCGACTTCATAGAGAACTTCTTCCAGAGGGTCGGAGAGAAGTATGTTCACCTGATCCAGAAGGACTGGGGGGACAGAATATATCTAGAGGTCAGAAGCCTAGATGGCAGGGAGATAACAGATTCGGTTCTGCGGCAGGCTAGAGGAAGCATTCTCATGAGCGGTTTCCTTTCTCCTCCAAAGGTCTACAGGGACTTGATACTTCGTAACCAAGAAGATGTCCACCTTAGAGAATTTGACTCTCCATTCCCGCGTGAAAACAGGTTAATATTAGCTGCGAGGGATGTCTCATCGAGGTTCGAGAAGAGAACTGACCAGATGCTGAAGAAATGGGCAGAATATATCGAAGCCATATCACTAACAAACGAGGGGAACATGGCAGTCTTTTTCACCAGCTATAACCTGATGAACACCATTCTTTCGCATACTGACATCAATAGAAGAATGATTGTGGAGGAGCGCAAAACCAGACGAAGCGACGTAATGGAGAAACTAACTAGCTCAACCAGCAACGTATTGTTTGGAGTTATGGGCGGGAAATTCAGCGAGGGAATGGACTACCCAAACAACCTCCTAACATGCGTAGTAACCGTGGGATTGCCCTATGCAACGTGGAGCGTGTATCAGAAGGCGCTGATAAGATACTTTAATTATCAATTTCCGGGAAATGGACGAGATTACGCTTATCTGACGCCAGCCATATTCCGTTTGGTTCAAGCCTGTGGGCGCGTCCATCGATCAGCTAAAGACAAGGGATGCATAGTGATGTTGGATGAACGAGTTACACGCCCAAACATCAAGCATCAACTTCCGAGCTACTACCAGAAAGAGATGAAAATAGTGAAGAATTCAATGGAATGCGGAGAAAACATAACAAAATTCTGGAAAAAACACCGGAAACTTTTCTGACACCGAACACAGAGTGTTAAAGGCGTTTTTCTTGCAATTCCACTATTTTTGTGTTAGATTCTCTGAGTTTTATATATTGTGCATTTTAATGCAGGTGGCTTAAGGGTAATTTTATTATGTGACTTTGCCAGATATACAGTATACTTTATTTCAGGAACAATTTATACGAGACTTAATCAATTACATAGAATGGTGAAAAATCGAGTTTTTGTAAAACTTCTTTGATTTTAGCTATTTTTTACTTGGGAATCTGAGCCCTATTAGCGGAATGGTTTATCCCTTTAAGCGGTTTATTGGATTAATGGATAATTCCAAGTTTTTTATGTGTAACACTTTGTAACATTTTTCATTTACCTAAAAGGGGCAG
>Ga0307428_1000916_pt1 | contig 16252 bp, 12 predicted proteins | sample SalMarWE160240MG_FD_202161 | JGI IMG/M metagenome (GOLD analysis project Ga0307428, IMG submission 202161) | Salt marsh sediment microbial communities from the Plum Island Ecosystem LTER, Massachusetts, United States - WE1603-240 | ecosystem: Environmental > Aquatic > Marine > Intertidal zone >...
CTCCTGCTCTGAAACGTGGAAAACGGCCTGTGAGATCAGTTTCTTCAGATCCCTGCTTTCACAGTTCGGACACCTGAGGCGCTCCTCATCTTCCCTGTTTAAAACCAGGTACTGGAACTGTTTTCCGCACGCCCGGCATGAGTATTCATAGATCGGCACTCTCAGACCTCCTCTCCATGGCTTATCCGAATCAAAAAAACGGTTGTGATTTGACCCGTTATTTATTAGGATATGTTGTATTATACGGTAAATTCAGGTTGTTGTCATCAATAAAGTTGAGGTGGTGCGCATGCGCCTTAGTGATGATCTCTACGCATTTCCCTGGCAATCCTTCACCGAGAATAATTGCAACAGTTACCTCATCGATGGGGATTTTAGGATCCTCATCGATCCCGGACATCAACACCTCTTTTATGGGCTCAAAGATTCCTTAGAGGCAATGAGTATCGGTCTCGAGGATATCAACCTCATTATTGCTACCCATATCCATCCCGATCATATCGAGGCCGTGCAATCATTTTCATCTCCGTCGACCATGGTGGCCATGCATGAGGAGGAGTACCGCTATTTTAAGGAAACTATCGCTCACTATCCTCAGTTTGCGTTTGATTTCTTTCTCACCGAAGGCTCTTTGAAGGCAGGAGGTGTCGAACTCGAGATCATCCATACCCCCGGCCATTCGCCCGGATCTATCTGTATCTATTGGCCTTTCCGCAAGGCCCTTTTTGCCGGAGATGTAATCTTTGAGCGGGGAGTGGGGCGCACCGATTTACCAGGTGGCAGGAGCGATCAGCTCAAGGAAAGCATAAGGCGATTGTCCTCACTGGATGTTGAATTTCTGCTTCCCGGGCATGGGAACATCATCAGGGGCAAGGAGGAGGTGGCACGAAACTTTGCCTTTGTTGAGCAGGCATATTTCGGCCTGCTATAACGCCATCTCTTCAAGCCTCTTCCGGTACCGCGTGTTCAATCCATCAAGAAGATTCGTCCATGCAGGATCATTTCCCGGATTAGGAACCACGGCTGAACCGTCTATGCCCCTGTCTCTCAATCCAGCGAGGCTCTTTTCCGTTATCTCCTTTTCCGTCTCTTCTCTCTCCGATCGGTACTCCTCCTGAAGGGCCGCGATGGAGGCTGTATCAATGCCGGTCATCTCCTCAAGGGCGGTGAAAACAGAAGTATTGTCTTGGTCTAAATCGAGATGGTCGACAAGATGTGTCTTGAGAAGCCGCACTGCAAACTCCTTTTCGTTGTCCGGTATTGCCTCCACCTCCTCGGTGAGGCGGCTCAGAGGAATAAGCTGATCCAGATACCTGCTGACAAGACCCAGAACCCTTTTTTCCAGTTTTTGCTGGGCGAGTTTTTGTTTTTTCTCGCTGCTCAGGGAGAGATCCCTGGTCTTCTCCAGAACCAGGTCGAGTGTGCTCTTTATTTCCGCCACGGCATATTTACAGCTATTGGGTTTCCTGGGTGTTCGGATCGGATCTTGGGGCTTGCCGCTCATCCTCTGAGAAATTCTTCGCCATCATCTCGCCGAGCTCTTTGGATCGTTTGGTGGCGACCTCCACGGCATTTATGAGGGTGGTTCGAAGCCCTCCCTGTTCCAGGGTATGGAGTGCGGCGATGGCTGTTCCGCCCGGTGAGGTTACCCTATCCTTGAGACGGCCGGGATGTTCATTGGTCTCCATCAGTAATTTCGCTGCGCCCAATACTGTTTGGGCCGAAAGAAAGAGGGAATCTTCCCTGGAAAGGCCCATCTTTACCCCGGCATCGGCAAGGGCGTCGATGATCAAGAATATGTAGGCAGGCCCGCTCCCGCTTAACCCGGTAATGGCGTCCATGAGGTTTTCTTCCAGGATCACGCTTTTCCCCACGGAATCGAAGACGGCCTTGGCAAGCCTGAGATCATTCTTGAGGGCATGTTTCCCGGGCGCGATTGCGGTGGCCCCTTCCTTCACCGAGGCAGCTATGTTGGGCATCACCCGGATGACGCGCAGCTCTTTGTTGAGGCACCTCTCAATGGCTGCCAGGGGTACGCCTGCGGCAATGGAGATGGCGAGCTTGGACATATCCAGGTATTCGGCTGTTTCCTTCAGGATTGAGGCCATGATCTGCGGCTTGATGGCATAGATGATGATTTGCGATGCCTTTACCACCTCGATATTGCTCGTGGTTGTCGATACCGCATATGTCTCCTTAACCGATTTTAGCTTATCCTTCCTGATATCAGAGCAGATGATGTTCTCGGGAGCCGAGGATCGAGAACCAACCAGCCCGCTGATGAGGGCTTCGCCCATGTTTCCCGTACCTATGACCCCAATCTTTTTATCCCGCAACATAGCCTCAATCCTCCTCGCCATTGATAACATAATCGAATTATTCGCATATCGGGACGCACAGCGCATTCTCTCTGAAGCCGCGACCGAGCTATTGTAATGACTCATTTCCATTAGTCAAGGGGAAATGCAGCCTCACTCAGTGATACCGTTGGTCTTGAGCAGCGCAAGAACCTCAGGGAAATCGATGCCCAGGCGCCGGGCCGTTTTCACGGTGGGAACGCCGTCATCGGTCCATCCGCGCCGCTTGTAGACCGCATCCTTGAGCTTCTCATATTGTCCCTCCCTATAGCGCCTCAGTGCCTTGAGCTTTTCCTGGGTGCCTTTTCCCTCCGGATTCATGATGCCGGCTTCCTTGAGCTGCTCGTCATATCGGCCATGCCTGGATTCATACTCTTCAATGGTAACAGGCCCCATAGCCCGGTACGGGAGCGTGTCGTGTTCTCTCCTACCGAATCCCTGGCGCAAATTGAATATGCGTTGAAAATTGTAGACCCGCTCGCTCATCTCGAGAAGATCATCGGGAGTTGACTCGATGCCGGTTACTGCGGAGAAATACTCGGCATACCACTGCACGTGCTTCATCACCTTTGCGGGTTCCGGGGTTGACTTGTTGTCCTCGGGTTGGATGTCGTTCCAGGGGAGCTTGCACAGCCCGTTCAACCCGAACCAGGTCCTCCACATGGGAAACCACCAGAGTGCCTCAGCCTTTTGCTCGAAGGTGGGCATGAGTTTGTTTACCATGTCGAGAAAGATAAGCCACGCCTCGTCGTGTTGCGGACCCTTGAGGGTGAGACCGTATCCCCCCTGTTGGGCGAGGGACTCCTTGGTTACGTACTCTGAGACCTCCAGACCCTTTGACTCCATGCCTATGTCCCTCATAACTGCAAGGTCTGCAGCGTAATCCCTGGCGAATATATCCTTCATCCTCCTGATGCCCTGGCCCACGATTGCGCCGAACCCCTCACCCCCGCCCATTTGGTGTAAAAGCTCCATGGCGGCCTCTTTGTTGCCGAACCGGATATCCAGCCCCCCGGTGACGCTCTTGTCGATGAGGCCCATCTCGTAGCATTCCATGACAAAGGCAACCGAGGTCGCCACTGAGATGGTGTCCAAGCCGTACGTATCGCAGTAGAAGTTGACCTCGATGACAAAGTCCGGATCGAATATGCCCCAGTTGGAGCCGCACCCTGCGATCGTCTCGTATTCCGGGCCGTCCACCCACACCGACTGCCCCTTGTAAGGGCCGGTTGTGAGGGTAAAATCCCTGACCGCATGGGAGCAGGCTACAGGACACCCCATCCAGCATCCATCGAATCCTGTGTGGAACTTCCTGCGGTACACCTCCTTGCCGAGGTTCGGGGCCTCAGGATGGCTCCCGTATCGATAATTCTCGGTTGGGAGCAGATCGTAGTCGTTCATGATGGTCACCAGGTGGGTCGTGCCTATAGCGGCCATCTCGTTTTGCTTGGGATCGAGGGTCCGTATCTCCTTGGTGTAAGCCCTTCCCGCTATCTTGAGCCTCTCCGGATCAGCAGGGTGATTGATGTCGGAGGTCATTGCGGAGAACTTGACCGCTACGGCCTTTATCCGTTTATCCCGAAAGACCGTTCCGGTACCTCCCCTGCCTGCCTGTTTATAGCGGTAGGTCTTGCGAGGACTGTCATACCATGAGAAATTGAGGCAACCCAACAGGGTATGTTCTGCTCCTGAGCCTGCTGATACGGTGGATACGGCCTTGAGATTTCCCTTGCCGAACCTCTCGCCCAGGGCCGTGCCCAGAAGGTGGGTGTTAACGGGGAGACCTTCTGCATCCTCTATGGTCACGATCCCATCATCACCGTCTATCACGATGACGGCCTCCTGGTCGGCCTTGCCCTGTATCTCCAGTGCATCCCATCCTGAGAACTTCAGGTAGGGACCGAAATATCCTCCCACATTGGAATCCATTATTGATCCCGTGGTAGGCGATATGGTGACCACGATGCTCTTGCCTGATCCCGGAAAGAGGGTGGTTCCCCCAAGTGGGCCGCAGGCGATGCAAAGCTCATTCTCCGGATCGCTCCAGGCAGTTTTCTCATGCGTGCCGTTCCACAGCAGCCACAAATCAAATCCCTTCCCGCCGGTAAATACCCTCTTCATCTCATCGGATACGGGTTTGCTCTGGATGACCTTTTCGGTGAGATTCACATACAGTGTCCTGTTGTTATATCCCTTCTCGATAGGGCGGAGGGGATATTCAAACCTGGTCAATTCTCTGCTGTGATCATTCCCGCTTGACTCCATGCGATGGCCTCCTTGTTCATTTCTCGTTATGTATTGATTGTTTACTACATGAATGAATTATGTTCAGTGTTCGGTGTTCAAGGGAAACAGTGATTAGTAAACAGTTATCAGTGATCAGTGAAAAGAACCTGTTCAAGCTTCAGGATCGTACTCAATCCTAGTGTACCGTTTCCTGAAAAAGTTGTCATTTCGAGCGTTAGCGAAGCAATCTCGTAGCGTAGTTAGTGAACCTTGTTGAGATTGCGGAGCCTGTTCCGAGCGCATCGAGGAATCCCTTTTGTCCTGAGATTTGAGAATGAACCTCTGCTTTACGAATAGTCTGCTCCGAGTTTGCTTCAGCTATGCATCGCAACCGCTTGGCTCCTCGCAATGACAGTAGAAAAGGTTTTCATCAAATCCAGTACTAGATCCGCCTGGAAGGTCAGGAGCTTCACTTCAATACCTCCTGGGCCGTGAAGTCACGATAGGGATCGAAATTCTCGAGGATTTCCCGATCGCCTTCATGATAGTCCCCGGTGATCAACCTGAAGATCACCTCCGCCATGCCTGGACTGAGCATAAAGCCCTGGCCGCACATGCCAGCTGCCTGGTAGAAATTCTCCCGTTCCCTCGTTCTTCCCACTATGGGAAAGCCGTCGGGGGTCATGGGATAAAGGCCCCTCCAGGTTCGCCGAACCCTGAGGTTCGCAAGCATGGGCATGATCGTGATCATCCTTCTGGCAATCATCGGCAGAAACCCCGAGGTGGATCGAAGATCTCTTCCTAGAATCGGCGGATCAGGGGTCAGGCAAAACACTACTTGGCCCTCGCTATTTTGGTAAAAGTAGAAATTTTTGGAGCCTGGCTCGGTTCGCATATCCACTACCATGGGTCCCATACAGGGCCTGATGGGCTCTGAAATACCGGCCTCATGGCAATCCGGTTCCACGGGAATATCAATTCCGGCCATTCGGGAAACCTCTTGCGCAGAGGCCCCGGCGGCATTCAGCACAGTGGCGCAATGATAGTGGTTGTTGTTCGTTTTTACAGCAATGATGGTATCCTTTGCAACATCAAATCCAACTACCCGCTCATTAAACCTGAACTCCGCTCCATAGTCCATGGCCTTAAAATAACAGGACTGGGTAAAGAGCAGCGGCGATGCGGACCCGTCTCCCGGGCAATAGGTGCTCCCCCTCAATCCCTCCATGCGTATTCCAGGATTGAGTTCCCGATACTCCTCAGGGGAGAGCCATTGAATGGTAAGGCCAAAACCCTGTTGGACTCGCAAAAGTTCTTTCAGCAATGCTTCATGTTCTTGCGTGTACGCGGGAAAGGAGTACCCGTTATTTATCCAGCAGATATCGTCACCGTAGCGTTCCTTCCAGCCTGAGAAGATCTCGATACTCCTCTGGCAGACCTTTATCTTTCCTTTATCAGAATGGCTCGCCCTGATACCACCAATCGCCTTTTTATCCTCTCCTTGCCCGGGAGAGGAGAGGGCGTCAAGAACCAACACGCAATGATTTTTCTTTGCAAACTCCAAGGCCACAGGAACACCGATCGATCCCGCGCCGATCACAATAAGATCGTATGATTTACTCATCCCTGTCACCGTATCCGATGTTGCAGAATACGCCCAGAGGCTCCTCGATAAAGAGCGGCCGTATCGTATGGGGCGTGACTTCTTCTAGAGGCACCCCTTCATCCTTAAAGAGCTGAACTATCAAATCATGGCACGTTTTGGAACCGCAGGCCCCCATGCCAGCCCTGGTGATGGCCTTGATCTGGTTCAGATCCCGTATGCCCCTCCTGATCCACCTTCGAATCTCTCCGGCAGTCACCCTCTCGCACCGGCACACAATGGCCTCATCGGGGATTTTCTCCACAGCAGGTTTTGCCATAGGAAGGGTGACTTCCTCTCTCTGCACCCTGAATCCCGCTACCTTTTTTGCGATCCCCTTCGGAACCCTGACCTTTACGATCTGCGTCTTTTGCGAGGCCTTGTTCGACACTACCGCAATAACCTCCGCCTCCTGGAGGGGTGTGCCCTCGTAGTCGGTCAACAGGACCGTATCTCCCTTTTTCACCTCGTAGTTGTAGATCTCATAGGCGAGGGAAACCACCGGGTTGTTCGGGTCCTGACGATAATCTACGAGCGATATTGCCAGTCCCGGACAGATAAAGACACACTTGTTGCAGCCCACGCATTGGTTGTTCTCGATCCTGGGTTTCCCCAACAGGGAATCCCCTGGAATTGAGATGACCCCTTTTGGACACACCGATGCACAGGGATTGCAGGGGATTTCCTGTGCGCAGTGGAATACAGGGGTGATAGTTTGATTGGGGAGGGAATCATAATCCGGTTTTCCAACGGGTCCAGGCGGGCCTTTGAGGATCTCCTCCTTCCGGTACCAATCCTCTGGAATGACCCTCTCCTCTGCGCCCAACTCCCGGGCAATCTCCAGGCCCGCGATCTTCCCGCTGAACATGGCAGATGATGCCTCGGCGATTTCCCTCGCATCACCGGCTGCAAAGACCTTTATTCCAGCCTGTTTTGCCTCCTCGAAGAATTCATTCACGGGGCTAAGCCCCACGGCGATCAGCACGGTGTCGCACGCATAGGTCTTCTCCGTGCCCGGTATCGCCTTAAAATCCCCGTCGATCTCGGATACGGTGATCGACTCGACGTGCTCATCCCCATTGGCGCTCACAATGGTGTGGCTTGTATAGATAGGGATTCCTAGGCGCTTTATCTTATCCGCATGAACCTGGTATCCACTGCATTTGGGAAGAGCCTCAACTACCCCGACCACATCAATGCCCGCTTGGAGGGCATGGTAGGCTGCGATCAACCCGACATTCCCGCCTCCTACCATGAATAATTTTTTGGCGGGCTTGACGAGATCTCTGTTCGCCAGGGTTTGAAATGCACCTGCTCCGTACACCCCGGGCAAGGTGTTTCCGGGAAATATCAGAGACCTCTCCCTGGCCCCCGCCGCGGTTAACACGACCTTGGGGTTGACAATCCTATACTGTCTGTTGTTGGTGACAATCCCCACCTTCTGATCGCTGAACACATACATCGCTGTGCTATTGAGCCAAACCGTTATACAGGGATAGCCCTGAATATTCTCCTCCAGGAGCTTGGCTATGTCTATGCCCCTGGTTCCCGCATAGCAATCCTCGATTGAGCCGAAGAACTTATGGGTCTGAAGCACCAATTTGCCGCCTAACCGGTCCTTATCGTCTACGATGAGGGTATCGATTCCACATTCTCCCAACTCAAGGGCAGCCGAAAGTCCTGCGGGCCCTCCGCCGATTATCAGCACATCGGTGTCAACCTCCTCAACAGGGGTAAAACGGAAGTTCTCCTTGGCCTCGGGAAGTACGGGGAGGCCTTCAATGCCCTTCACGACCATATTCTCTTCCACCTTGGTCATGCAGGACTTCACCGGGATCCCATTGGCGATCACCATGCACTGAGCACACTGGCCGTTGGCGCAGAATATCCCCTGGGCCGATCTATCCTTGGCATGATGGCCGAACACATGGATCCCGTTGGCAAACAGCGCGGAGGAGATCACCTCTCCCTCATGGGCCTCCAATCTGGTATTGTTCCAATAAAATCCGATCCTTTTTCTCTGGGGAATGCTCAGGATCGGATGCCTGGTAATCCTCTCATCAGGCATATCACCATTCTCCTTTTATCCAATTCGGACAGGCTGGGGAAAACAAAGACATAATGTTTCGTTCGCGAAGCGGTTGCGCTTTTTGTCCGGCCATGTCGGCCGGACAAAATGTCTGTGTTCGTCTGCGGTTAATTTATGAGGCTTTGCCGCGCATGTTCCTCCATCAACCGGTTAAAACGATACACGTGATTCTGGACCAGTAGGCTCGCTTTTGCCGCCTGTCCGCTCTTCACCGCGGCCACGATCTCTACTAGGTCTTGAAAATCCTCCTTCATGAGGCCCTGTTCCCTGGGAAGGAATTTGCCGAAATAGAGGTTGATATTCTGATATACTATGGTAAGCACCGATTCATAAATGGGATTTCCGGCAATGTGTGCGAGCATGAGATGGATCCGGTTATCCGCTTCAATAAATTCATCCCAGTGAGAGATACCGTGCTCGAGGTGGGTCTTAGCCTTCGCCAAGATACCCTCAAGCTGAGCGATATCCTCGCCCCTTGCCCTCTCCGCGGCAAGCCCGGCAACCATGCCCTCCACCCCCTCCCGAAACTCGGCCAGATCCTTTAACGAGACCTTTTGATAGCGTATCAGCAGATCCAGGCTCTCGCTCATCTGGTCGGTGGTCAAGGTATTGACCACGGCGCCGCCGGCAACCCCTGTTTTGATCGTGATAAGCCCCTTCTGTTCCAGTATTCGTAAGGCCTCCCTGAGGGTGCCCCTGGAGGCCCCGAACATCTCCGTCAACCCCCTCTCAGGGGGAAGTTTGTCTCCTGGCTTCAGCGTACCTTGTAGGATAGCATCCTGGATCTGCGCAACCACATCCTGAAAGATCCTGTTTTGTTTTGTCTTCCTGAACATATCGCCTCATATTATTATAATGGTTTAACCATTATTATATTTATCCTGTGCATCGTGTCAAGGATTCTCTTTGGAATTCCAAACCTGATGGTCCAGTAAAACGTCATGTTTCCTGTCTTAATGTCATTCCGGCGGAAGCCGGAATCCAGTAAAATCAACATGGTATGGATGCCGGATCCGTCATCCCGGACCCGATCCGGGACCGGCATGACGATTGGGAGACTTTTTGCGATTTTGTCAAATTTTCGTAACACTTTAGCTCTTTGAAACCACTCCCGGCCTTTGCTCGAGGCCAAATAGTAACCCTTCGTGAGACACCTCCATGCCCATTTACCAGGTAATCTCAAAGAGCTAAAGTGTTACAAATTTTCTTGTTGAGAGAATACAGGATACCAGCTCTTGTATCGAGGCTTGCAAGAAGGACTATACTATCTTTGGAAGCTCGGCGGGCTAGGGGGCTAAAGAGCGTAGCTGCAAGAGAAACAGTGATATCGATCTAGATTTCAAGCCATGTGCCGATGTTTTTATCAACGGCCGCCTTGTAAATCTTGATGGCCGTTGCCATGTCGTCCATGGCCAGGCCGAGGTTGGCACAGATGATCTTCTCATCGCCTTTCTCCCTTCCTGGCTTCAACCCGGCGGCTATCTCTCCCAGATCTCCGTGAATCTCGGGTATGTGCTGAAAGTATCCCAGCGATTTATAGTAGAGGCACTGGTCCCTGTCATCGGTCACGAACTTGTCGCAGGCCTCGAACGCGGATTTCTTGAAGTAGGAATCGAAGTCCACGGGAGAGGCGAATACCCCTGCCTTTAACCACTCCCCCTCAATGGCCGGATTCGGGGTCTTGAGGATGGGGCCCGCGGTCACGACGATATCAGAGCCCTCAACCGCCTCCCGGGGGCTTCCCACTATCGTGATATCGAGCCCGGTTTCCCTACCCATGTCCTCGGCATACATGCGGGCCGCATCGTCCGATATATCGTAGGCCTTCACCTCATCGAGCGCCGGTATCACGGTCTTCAAGGCCTTGAGGTTGGTCCTGCCCTGGACCCCGCAGCCCAGGATCCCTATTGTCTTTGATTCCTTGTGTGCCAGATACTTCGCCGCCACCGCGGTGGCTGCTCCCGTTCGCATGGCCGTGATCCAGATACAGTCCATCACCGATAGGGGAATGCCCGTTTCTGGGTCGTTCAGGATGACGAGCCCCGTGATATAGGGCAGGCCTCTCTTGTAGTTCTCCGGATACCCGCCCACCCATTTGATGCCGGCTGACCCAAGAGAGGGGATGTAGGCGGGCATCGCATGGATAAAGGCATCGGGCACGGGGTGAATCCCCGGCTTGGGCGGCATCTCTATCCTTCCATGCCCCTTTTCCGTGAAGGCCTCATCCAGGGTCTCTATGATCTCCTCCATGGGTACATTTACCTCTTCGACATCCCCCTTCGATAGATAAAGCAGTCTCTGCGTTTTCACTGCGTACCCCCTCTCTGAACGCACACCTCTGATACTCAAACCTCAAAAAAATACAGGGAGGCAGATCCCTATGTCAACGGAAATCAAGGCCTTTACAGTAACCTTCCCGTGGAGCGCTCACTTTGAAGTTGCCATCTCATAGGTGATTTGATATTTTGCAGATCGATGAGAAGGCCCCCCATGGGCACGGGATTGGGATCTCGATATGGATCCTTGACGATCCACGCACAATGCATGCCCGGTAACTCGCTGAGAGTATCATGAGACAATCGAAACACCTGGGAAAAACCCTCAAGGAAGATCCAAAAGACGCTCAAACGGCGGCACATACGCTTATGCTCCGTGCCGGATACATCAAGCAGGTCTCACCGGGGGTGTACGCCTATATGCCCTTTCTGGTGCGCACCTTCCATAAGATCTCTCAGATCATCAGGGAGGAAATGAATGCGGAGGGATGTGAAGAGCTTCTGATGCCCGTGCTTCAACCAAAGGAGTTGTGGGTGGAATCCGGCAGGTGGGACCGCTATGCCGGGGCTGGCGGGATTATGTTTACCCTCAAGGATCGGCGGGGCAGCACCGTATGCCTGGGACCAACCCATGAGGAGGTGGTTACGGACCTCGTTCGAACAGAGGTGACCTCCTATAAGCAGCTTCCCAAACGATTGTACCAGATTCGGACAAGATTCCGCGATGAGATTCGACCCCGCTTTGGGCTCATACGGGCCAGGGAATTCATGGTGAAGGACGCCTACAGCTTTGACATCGATGAAGCAGGCCTCAACGCCTCCTATCAGGCCATGCACGATGCTTATCACCGGATCTGTACGCGTATTGGCGTTCAATACCGCTGTGTAGAGGCCGATGCCGGAGCAATTAGAGGAATGGATCGTCATGCATTCATGGTGCTTGCCGACACAGGGGAGGATACTATCCTGTTCTGCGATTCCTGTGACTATGCCGCCATTCAAGAGAGGGCTGAATCTCGCCTCGAGGTATACCCGCAGGATAACAAGGAGAAACCCATGGAGGCGGTCTACGGTCCGGGCCTCATCGGTGTTGAACCCCTGGCCAAGTTTTTGGATATACCGGTGTGGAAGACCACAAAAACGCTTCTCTTTCAGGCTGACGATAGCGTAGTGGCCGTTATGGTCCGTGGAGATTGTGACGTGAACGAGGTCAAGGTAAAACACTTCCTCAGGTGCAATGAACTCACACTGGCCTCCCCGGAACTGATCAAGGAGCTTACCGGAGCAGAGGTGGGCTACGCCGGCCCCATTAATCTCCCTCCAGAGATCACGGTAATCGCCGATCACCATACCCGCAATCGGGTCAACTTCGAGTGCGGGGCCAATCAAACCGACTACCATTATATCAATGTCAACTTTGGACGTGACGTGCCTCTGCCTGCCTTTGGCGATTTTAAACTGGCCAAGCCAGGCGATCTGTGTCCTCGCTGTGATAAGGGAGTACTGCGGGAAGCCTATGGCAATGAGGCCGGGCATACCGTTAAGCTGGGAACGGGATATTCAGAGAAATTGAACTGTACCTACCTGGATAACGAGGGGAAAACTCATCCCATGGTGATGGGATCCTATCGTATGGGCGTCAGCAGAATGGCCGCCGCTGTCATTGAGCAAAGCCACGACGATAACGGCATTATATGGCCCATTTCTATCGCCCCGTTTCAGGTTCACTTGATTGCCCTCAACCTCGAAAATGAGGAGGTGGCACACGAGGCCGAAGACCTCTACCAAAGGCTATTGGAACAGGGGATTGACGTCCTGTTTGACGACCGAGCCCTGCGGGCCGGAGAGAAATTTCGTGACGCAGATCTACTCGGTATGCCCATACGCGTGACCATCAGCAGGCGAACCTTTAAGGAGCAAAAACTCGAGCTCACGTTCCGTCACAAACACGAGGGTGAGCTGTTCACCTACGAAGAGACACTGAGGACAATCAAGGACTCCTGCGGGTAATGGTCCCCCGCGTGAACCATTACCGCCGGTTCTACACGTATAATGCAGGTATACACAAGGGAGGGATATGACAGATGAGAGATTGGACACCGCCGGAGCATTGGCTCAAGATCACCACCATCGATGCCCATACCGAGGGCGAGCCCTTCCGGGTCATCACCGGAGGGTTTCCCGAATTACCCGGCGAAGACATCCTGGCTCGCCGCCGCTACGCCAAGGAAAACCTGGATCACCTGCGCACAGCCCTCATGTGGGAACCGCGGGGGCACGCCGATATGTATGGGTGCATTGTTACTCCACCGGTTACGCCTGAGGCGGACATCGGGGTCCTTTTCATGCACAACGAAGGCTACAGCACCATGTGCGGCCACGGCATTATCGGGATCACCACCGTGGCCCTTGAGACCGGCCTTGTTCCCATGGATCCCCCAGAAACCACCGTAAAAATCGACACCCCGGCAGGGCTGGTAACGGCCCATGCACGTGTGGCAGGAGGGCACGTACGAGGCGTCTACTTTCACAACGTCCCTTCTTTTGTGCTGGCCTCGGATGAGTCGGTTGAGGTACCGGGAATGGGAAGGGTTCGGTACGACATCGCCTTTGGAGGGGCCTTTTACGCCTTTGTGCAGGCCGAAGAGGTGGGCGTGACCTGTAGCCCTGAGGACTTTCAGGCGCTCATCCAAAAGGGTATGGCGATTAAAAGATCCATAGCGTCCACCAGGCCCATTGCTCACCCCTTTGAAGAGGACCTGAGCTTTCTCTACGGCACCATCTTTATCGGCCCGGCCCTTGCCGAAGGCGCGCATAGTCGCAACGTATGCATCTTTGCCGAGGGAGAGGTAGATCGCTCCCCCACGGGCACGGGCGTAAGCGCTCGCCTGGCTCTCCACCACGCACGCGGCGAAATCGATCTCAACGAGCCTATGGTGATTGAGAGCATCATAGGCAGCCGCTTCGCCGGGCGTGTGGTACAGACCACCACCTTCGGCCCTTACTCCGCTGTTATTCCAGAGGTAGAGGGCACGGCCCACATCACCGGCCGCCATGAGTTCTTGATTGACCCCACTGACCCGTTACGGAATGGATTCGTTCTTCGCTGAGCACTGAGGAGACGCCGGACAACGCCACTGGTGCTTCTATGAAAGATCAATCTTCAGTTATTATGTCTTTTAATTCAGGGCGAATGGCGTTTAAGTGATACCGCATCCATTCTGCCCCTTTTTGCCCCTCGCCCTTTTCCACGCACGCAACAATCTGTTTTACGGAATGAATTGACTTTTCTCTATAGTCCGGGGTCAGTAGTGTATATCTGAATTTTGAATGGTGCTCTACCACTTTCTCAATTATCAGCTTCATGATCTCACAGATTACTACATTCTCAGTCGCCTCAGCCAAGGTGAGGTGAAACTCAAGATCCGCCTTTAGAAAGCTAAGATAATCATCATCGCTCTCTTCCACCTTCTTAAGTGCGTTTTTTATCCGGCGAATCTGTTTTCTTTCACCCCTTTCAGCCGCCAGCTCTACGGATCTACATTCCAGTATCTCCCTCGCTTCCATAAGATCCAGGAATGATCCCGCCTTGAGCGCGGCATTGAGTTGCGAAGCAGACAGTTCTGTGGATGGAAGATCCTTCCGAATAAAGGTTCCTTTGCCTTGGCGGACATCCAGATAGCCCATAACGGCCAATGCATTGATGGCCTCCCGAACCGAGGAACGGCCTACCCCGAAAAGCTCGGACATTTCCCTTTGGGAGGGGAGTTTTCCTCCTGGCTGTAATTCACCAGAATTCAATTTATCTAAAATCTGTTCCACCACCATCTCTGGTGCCGTACTTCTCTGGATTATCTCAAAGGCCATTCTGCCCCATTTTCAAAGGATAATGAGAAGGCAAAAAATACTATAATAACTTTTTACGGTTCCATCAAATAAGGTTGGAAAACTATAGATCTGCTTCTATGTATTTGTCAAGAAATTCGTCAGATCACCTGATCATCTGAACGAATTTCTTGACATAAAACAAAACTATTGTTAAAGAACCCTGTGAGAGAGGGATAGATAGGTACTCTACGTAACCTCTGCAAGAAGAGAAAGGAGGTGTGCCAAAAAAGAAAGGGAAGGATTGAGCAGGTTGAGATGACAGGAAATTGGAAGCGAAGCGTTTCGAGATTCAAAATATTTAACGTTCAGGGGGCAAAAATGAGAAAATGTTTAGGCTTTACGATTATGATCGCCATCTTTATTAGTTTTCTTATCAGTGCTTCTTCGATCGCAGCTGAAAAACCCATTTCAATCGGTCTTCTCGCTCCCATTACGGGGACCCAAGCCGTTATGGGCGAGGATTTGCTCACGGGAGCCAAGATGGCCTTAGAGGAGGTTAATAAAGCGGGCGGAGTCTTGGGGAGGCCGCTCAAATTGATCATTGAGGACACGGAAACCAGACCTGCCCCGGGAATGGATGCCGCCCGAAAGCTGATAGAGGTGGATAAGGTCCCGGTGATAACGGGCGGTTTTTCCAGCGGCGTATCCCTGCCGATCGCCAACTATGCCCAAGAACAGGGAGTGCTTTATCTCTTGGCCGTTCCGACTTCCCCATTATTCCATGAAGTTGGTCCGTATTGTATGAGCATCACGGTAGTGGATACCTTCAAAGGCAGGGCCGTTGCGGAATTTGCGGTGAGCGATTCGGGTAAAAGGAAATTCGCCTTGATGTTCATGAACAACGCCTTTGGAATAATGTTGATGAACGCAACAATAGAAAACCTTGAAAGGCTGGGCGCGGAGATTGTAACCAAGGTGGAGTATGAGCTCAATAAGGTAGACTACAAAGCGGAACTCCAGAGGTTATTCGCGAATAAGCCGGAAGCCATCATCGGCACCTGGTATGCAAAAGAAGGGTTAGTGACTGCGAAGCAGGCATACGAAATGGGATTGCTCAATGTGGACAAGGTGCCCTGGTACGTCGCTGAGGTCACATCAAGCTATGCAGAGGCATTACAGAAAATAGCAACCATCCTTGAGGGGCTAAAGGGACTTGATCCGCTCGAGCCCAAGGAGCTCTTTGCCGAAAAATTCACAAAAAGGATGGGGCGTGAGCCGATAACAGCGTTTGCCGCTCAGTATTATGATGCCGTAAGGATGATTGCAATGGCGATCAACTTTGCCAATTCCACGGACCCGGCTGCGATACGAGATGCATTGTTTGAGATCGATGACTGGTACAGAGGCGTGTCGTACGGTGGAGACAAACGGTTCGATAAGGATGGAATGCAAGGTCACGCAGCATTCAGGAAGGTGATTATCAAAAATGGGAAAAAGGTCGATTATCTTGGAAGATGATAATGGCCTTGAGCGAGATTACCTATCTCCAAGAGACCTCACCGGCGCCCACCGTGGCGGGTGGTGTGGTCTCCCTCTTATACGGTAAGCCCCTCTCTCGCAGATCCTCTCTTAAGAAACGAAGGGGGAACCACGGGCCTCATCCCGATGGGCAAATGCCGTAAGAGTAACAATCGAGTCCGTTCCTTATTCAGGTGGCGCGGACATGAGCCTGTGGGTATCCATGTGACGCGTATTGAAGGGTGGGCGGTTGAAATATGGACCTTTCTCAAATCCTTGCAAATAGCCTGGTGAGAGGAGCCGAACTGGGCCTGTT
>Ga0307428_1000917_pt1 | contig 16231 bp, 16 predicted proteins | sample SalMarWE160240MG_FD_202161 | JGI IMG/M metagenome (GOLD analysis project Ga0307428, IMG submission 202161) | Salt marsh sediment microbial communities from the Plum Island Ecosystem LTER, Massachusetts, United States - WE1603-240 | ecosystem: Environmental > Aquatic > Marine > Intertidal zone >...
GCCCATGATTTCCTGCACAATCTACCCTGTTCTAGACCAGTTCATACTGAAGATTCATTATGAGCACCCCATTATGCTGATGAATGGAAGCTACACGTTCCTGTATGACCTGAACATAAGTCCATATCTGTCGCCGTGGAGCAACAAATCCACCGCCCACTTTAACATAAAGTTTGAAACAGGCTACACCGACATTCAAGCTAACACCATAGCAACAGATGGAACATTGAATCCGGTGGAGTATACAGTCACAAAAGAGACTACAGCAGAAACAGCATCGCTTCAAGTTGTATCCGAGTACTCAGAACCACTTCCCGGAGACCTGTTGATATCCTTCAATGAGGGTAACGAGTTGGAACAAACTAACTCCGGTTTCTTAGGTTCAAGTTTACGAACAGAACATGGTTATGCCCTTGTAGCCGTGATAGTGATAACAGTAGTTGCGATTGCTGGTTACCTGTCCCTGAAACACAAAAAACGGAGAGACGATAAATGAACAAGAAACAGTTGAGGATAACAGCTTTCAGTTCACTGTTTTTGAAGACAGGGTCTATTAGGCTCCTAATAATACTTCTATGTTGAAAACAAGCTTTTGATGGTATAACTACAGGAAAAAAATACATATAACACCTATTATAATATTATATTAAGCCTTTAAATGGAAAAGGAGGTGTATTTTTGCAAAAAGTTACGAACGGTAGGGGACTCCCTAAAAATTGGATTATCGAGGGGTACCAAAATTGCAGGGATTTAACTGAAGAAATGAAGGAAAAAATGACTGAATATCTGCTATCGCTGTATGGGATCAAAGAAGACTCGAAAGCTGTCTACATCTCAAAAATCAAAGTACTAGGCAGATACTTAACTAAGAAAAGAGGACTAACTAAATTTGAAGATGCCAAACCCATTGACCTGAACCTTTTCTTAGCACAATACACCAGCGAATATACATTAAACGTGAGCATCTACGTAATCAAAAGCTTCTATAATTTTCTTCAATTACCCGAAATCACCGCCAATCTTAAACTATACAAAATTCAACCTGAACAAATAACGCCTTCAGAAACACTAACACCTGAAGAAGTGATCAAAATAGCAAATGAAGCAAGTAAACGAAGAGAGCTATACAAAGTCATTATCTTGTCGCTCTTTGAAAGCTGTGCCCGAATAAGTGAAGTGTTACAACTCAAACTAGGCGATGTATTATTTTCTTCTGTAGTTAATAAAGAAGGTCAAAGAAAACTAATCGCAACATTACATTTCAAGCGAAGCAAAGGTGGAGTAAAGAAACAACCAGTCAATTTAGTTATGTTCGCTTCTGAACTAAAAAGATGGTACGACAACCATCCAAACAAAAGTGACAAACAAGCCTATTTGTTTCCATCACCAACAAGAAACGGAAAAGCAATTACTAATGATAGTGTTGGGCTCGCTCTTTGGAATGCAGGTGAAAGATTAGGCATAAACAAAAGAGTTAATCCTCATTGGCTACGACATTCAGGGCTGTCATTCTTTGCCAATAACAAAAACTACAATGAACAACTCTTAATGGTCGAGCTGGATGATGCCAAAGCTGCATTGGAAATCCAAGAAAGACATGTATGTGATATTTTATGCGTTTTTTCTCTTCAGCTACTGAATAAAGCTTTAAAGCGCTTATGAGAAAGATAGGGTGCGGTGATGGGGCATGGGAATAGTTACAACTGGAATTTTGGGCTTGGATGAAATGGTTGGAGGGGGGTTTCCCGAGAATCGAATAATTTTGGTTCGGGGAGGACCAGGCGCAGGAAAAACGGTTTTTTCTATCCAATTCTTAGTTGAAGGGGCAAAAAAAGGAGAACAAGGAATTTACGTTACTCTAGAGGAACCCCTGAACCTTATTAAGTCAAACATGAAAACGTTTGGTTGGGACCTAGAGGCTTTTGAAAAAAAGGGTTTACTGAAATTTATTGATGAAAGTGGACAGATTTACAAACCCTTTGTACCCAATCGTTATGACCGCGGCAGTTCGAAACTTCTGATAACTCGTATATTAGAGAAGATGAAACAGGAAATTGAAAACTTAGGAGCCAAACGGTTAGTTATAGACCCCATTACTAGTGCAGTTATCCATCAACGATTCCCTACAGACAAGAGACTTGAAATAATAGAATTGATCAAATTTTTGAGGAACACGCGATGCACATCTGTTATTACTTCAGAAGCTACTTCGTCCTCTCCAGAAAGAGATTTTTTTGTGGAAGAATATCTAGCAGATGGCTCAGTTATTCTCTCTAAATCATTACGAGATTTCAAAATGATTAAAACAGTTCGAATAGAGAAAATGAGGGGAGTGAAACATGACGATCATCCCCATAGGTATGAAATAAGGGATAACGGAATAGGGATCTATTATACTGAACCAGTTATAACTTAATCACTTCATCAGATATACTTTCAAAGAGAGATGGAACAGAGTTGTCACCATGGGTTTCAGGATGGAAAAAGACTAACATTTCAATCCCTGCTTCCCTAAAACCCCCCATCTTGCTCAATAACAAATTATAGATTGGATATATACCAAACACATGAATAAGCAGCGAAAGGTCTGAAAAAATTATTGTACAATCATCTGCGCCTAAATGTTTTTTAATTATCTCCGATATTGTAGCTCCGATTTCTGTTATACCCATTGGAAGGATTGTAAATTCCTTTTGAACGGTATTAGCATTTGATGAAAAAAGGAAAACCTTAACTTTGTTTGGGGAAATCCACTTCAACTCCCGTAATACACTTCGTGGAATTACATCTTGAAATGAAAAAATGTAAGTGGTCTCTTCTTTTCTTACGTTTTCTTGAATTCTTTGCTTCAGAAACTTTATCTTATTTGATTGAACATTGTTAGAATGAATTATTAACTTGAATATGCCTTCTCTGCTGTTAGTTGTAAAGGGTATTGGAAGCCGATCAGACATTATTTCCAACTTAACTTTTTGGAGGAGTATAGGAAAATCTTGATCCATAACTCCAACCAAGAGGACTATCTTAGAAAAAATAGCGAAAATATTAGTGGCAAACCACTCTGTGGGTAAAAAAAGGTTTGTTATGCATAAAATGAGCCATCCAATAATGAACTTATCAGCAGTTCTTCCGAGTATAGTCCTGTGATAGAACATTAGTAGAGTCAGCCCTCCATAAATCGTGACAGATGCAAAAATTTTTCCATCCTCAATCGAAACTGGTCCAATAATCCCCCCGACTGAGAATAGGAACATCGATGTCACAAACACAACTATGAAGCTGATCAAAAACAATTTCCGTCGTCCTAAAAACCATAAACCCAAAATAAAAACGAAATAGGAACTTATTAGTAAAACACCGATTATGCCGGGGGATATGAAAAACGCCCTGGTCAAAATTTGTATCGCATATAAAATAAACCCAACACACCAGAAATAGTAAAAAAGATGTCGTCCAATTTTTTTAGACAAAATAGAGTAGAATATATATAGTCCACAAAGGATCGTGACTAAGAAGTTCAAGATAATGAATATTTGGTCAATAGAGAATGTAAGTGTCATAAAGTTTTTCTCAACGTGATAATTTTTTTGAACTCTTCTTCAGCCATATTAACTCTTTGAACTTTGGCAACTCCTGCTATCTTTTCCTCAAGGTATTTCGAAAAAACTCCTTTTGGTACAAGTTGTATTTTAAGGGGTTCATATTTGAAGAAGTTTACGAGGTCGCGATAATCGCCATCATTCTCGTACAGATATGTATTAACTTGTTTTTGGATTTGGTGAGCGGGAATATCACCAGTACATTCAATGTACATTACCATATACTCTAATCCCTCTTCAACCTCAACTCTACATGTAAACTCTATAAAGGGGATACCTGTTTCTTTTAGAGCAGTTAGAAGCTCCTCCTCACTTATTCTCGTAAAACTCAAAAGAGAAATCGTCTTCTCCAATCTGGAGTGAAACTTGAAAACAGGGTAATCCGTTCCAATAATATCATCTCCTTTCGCAACGCAAACGAGAGAATCTTTTGTTCTATACCTTGTCAGTTCGCTGTCGAATGATGTATATACCATTTCATAAATTTCACCCGTTTTTACGTTGTTTAGTCCCATCGGTTCCTCTTTTTCAACCACACCTTTCTTTACCGGAAAAAATTCAAAAAAACCTCTACGCCAATCCAAAACAAACGCTAGCGGATATTGGATTGATGCAATACCTGCAGCAAAACCGATTTCAGTTGATCCATAAGAAGCTCTCGGAGGAACACCAATAAATTCCTCTATTTCCTTTTTGTAAATTTCTCCAATAACAGAGTCAAAAACTAGAAGCCCCTTAAGGTTAATTGGTTTTCCTATAGCAGGTATAATTTGAGAAACTAGAGTCGAAGCTAACATTACAGCCCCATCTATGTCTTTATTATTTGTGATAAAAAATTGAGTTTTTTCGTGGTAGGAAAGATTAATGTGGGGTGCAATATTGATTATACCATATCCCGCATTAGTCATCGAAATATTGAGCCCTCCAATAAAAGGTCTAGGAGCCATATTAACATAAAGAGAGTCACCATACTCAAAAGTGATTTTTTCTCCATCATGGAAGAGACTCATTAACAGAGGTATTCCTGTTTCTCGGAACATTTTAGGGAAAACCTGTTTAGGTATCATAAACCATTTTTCTGCACCGCTTGTTCCACTCGTCCTTACTCTAGCGTATTCGCTTAGCGGATACATGAAATCACTTGGCTTGGGATTGTTAAAGAAACTACTATAGAAATTATAGTCTGTCAGCGGGAGATCTTTAAGTTGTGTGCCACTTCCAATCCCAAGTTTTTTTCCGATTTCAGTATTTTCCATCTTTCTAAACTTTTTTCTCAATCGAATGTTCTGTTTCTCAAGAGCCTTACCCATCGGGATTTGGAACGACTTGAACCCTTGCTTTCGCATAAGTTTAACAATAATCTTTCCGATGGTTGGTACTCCTAGCATTCTGGTAAGTAGTCCCATTTATCTCCCACAAAATAATATTTAGTAGTTTTTGGTAAAAAGCTTTTGGTGGTCCGTTTCTGTTCATATGTTTTATATGTTCCGATTCTATCGGCAACATATTCTAAAAAACCTCTAATTCTTTGGGAACTAGAGGTTAGTGGAATTATCTCCCGATGTGCGACATTTAAGGTCTGATATCTTCCATTAGAGAATGTAGACACTGCAAATATAAATACATATCATTTGTTTAGGAGGCTTATCTCCCGCAACTCCCCCTTTTTTTCTAAATTATTTTTGGATGGGTTCTTTCTCGACTAAGAGGGGATGACTCTTCGTAGTGCATTTTAGAGTGGACATTCCAGCCGTAACGCATTTTTGGCATTATGGTCTGCGCAAGCCTCAAAATGGGCTTCTTTTATCTCTTCATTTCGGGGTTATTTTCAGAAATTACGCCAATCAGGCGAACTAGCAGCCCAAATAGACATCAACCATAGAGACGTCTCTAGAAGAATCCAACGGATGAACAAGAGGATGGAGCATGAGATTGGAGAAAACATCATAACGAAACATGGACACAAATGGAAGCTGATCCTTCGGCTAAGACGTGACTTCGCTGTCGCAGGGAAATAATAAAGTTATAAACTATTTTTCATGATTGTGCACTAACAATTCTCATACTATTAGATGGAATTTGACTCCTCATGAAAAGGTTTCCTAAGCTTTTAGCTAACTGTCTGAGAGAATCATTAACGCTTTTTTCTTCGCCGCATGTAAATCGTAACGAAGATGACGTTGAATTTGTAATAACCTGAATCTGAATTACAGATTTCTATGCCGCACGGTACTCCGTGGCTACCGAAATATGATTAACATCTTTTTCAATATGTAATTATCTTTTTATATGTGAAAAAAGTGGCATTTTTTTATGATTTTTTGGGACTCGATTCTATTCGTCGTCAAGCGCAAATCATAAATACTTAGAGCATTGGATATAGTTTTGAGAGTGTGGGGGTATATATGTACGGTCTGCTTTTTTTATTAGTGACTGGGAAGAATTCAGGAAATTCATAAAGCAACCACTTTCTGATAGGTGGGTGTATTTATGATTGAATTAAACGAAGTTGACAGAGGTGAAAGAATTCAACTATTACTTATTCTTTCCCGAGGGGCTAAATCGAGAAGAAATATTTTGAAAACACTGCTATCTGGTTCTAACAATTGTAATCAAATTGCGATAAAATTGGGATTAAACTGGCGTACCACATATAGACATCTTCAGATTCTGGAAAAAGAGAATTTAGTTAAGAGCTTCGGTTTTGGACAACGAAAATTCTACAAACTAACGCAAAAGGGTGAAGAAGTGACAAAGAGCTCAATCAAAAGCGAAAAAGTTCCGCCAAACCTAAAAAATATAGGCATCCTGAATATTACTTAAATGACAAGAAAGACAATTCAAGATTTCACTAAATGGAGGCACTATAACTTGAATACTATAATAATAAATACAACCAATCTTGTGAAGACTTTTGGAAAAGTGATTGCATTAAATGAACTGAATATGCAGGCTCCAAAGGGAATCTCGGGTTTTGTAGGAAAAAACGGTTCTGGCAAAACGACAACGATAGGCATTCTTTTGGGATTAATAAAGCCTAATGAGGGCAATGCAACGGTATTTGGTTTGGATTGTTGGCAGGATTCTTTTGAGATAAGACGCAGACTAGGGGTTATGCATGAAATTAACGCGTACCCAAGCAGTTTCAGTGGGAGACGGTTTTTGGAGCATGTTGCAAAACTTTACGGTATATCTCAGGTTAACCAGACGGTTGATGCATTGTTCAAGGATGTAGGCTTGGCTGAGGCTAAAGACAAGCCGATAAAGACGTACTCTGCAGGTATGTTCAAACGTCTAGGTCTAGCTCAAGCCCTTATTGGTGACCCTGAACTAATCATACTTGACGAACCCACCGCAAATATTGACCCGCTAGGTCGCACATCACTGCTTGATAAAATCAAAGAGATGCACAAAGACCATGGCACAAGCTTTCTCATATCAACCCATATCCTTGGCGATTTAGAAAAAATCTGCGATTGGCTCATAATTATTGATTCAGGAAAAATTGTCGATCAAGGTAACATATATGACCTAACAGAAAAGTACTCTGCCAGCATTTACAAGATTGCAGTATCTAATCTTCAGCTTTTCGCTGAAGCGGTTCAAAAATTAGGCACTGTCGATAGGGTCTGGGTAGAAAACGATAAAGTATTTTGCAAGGTAAATAACCCTGAGGCATTCTGCGAAGAAATACCCAAAATAGTGACAGAATTAAAGTTACAACTGAAAAACTTCCAGCAAATGCTAGGTACCCTTGAAGAGATCTATACCCAAACCGTTGGGGAAAAACAAAGGTGAACAAATCAAACCCCAGAACATTTCAACGATTGGTTCTTTGGGAAATTGAAGAATGCCTAAATCTGCCTCTGCTTTCGCTAATTATTGCATCTGCAATTATTGCGGTTCTGGTTCAAACATCATCAAATAGGGCGTTAGCAAATAGTTACATTAACCTATATGATGGATCAAGCACAATTTTTCTCATATTAACCCTTATCGCATGCACTTTATTTTCGCACAGCTTTACGGGTAGCCTTGGAAAAGGCGAACTCAAAAGAATGCTATCTTACCCTGTTAAGCGGTGGCAGGTCTTTCTTTCAAAAGTCATCGCTATTAACCTGATTGTTTTCGGTGTATATGCATCGGCCTTTACTTTGAATTTGTACCTGAGTTCACTGAGTGTATTTGAACCCTTGTTTTATGTGTCATTATTTGTGATGTTTTTACAACTGCTCTTGGTATGTGCTGTCGGTGTAGCTGTTTCGTTAATTACCAGAAGTGAAGTTATGTCAATTCTAACGTCCTTTCTCCTGATTCTGGGAATCGACTATAATTTAGGCGTAAATAGTTATTTTTCTTCTCAAGGGCGGTTTAGGTATATTTTTGGATATTTTGAGCAAGCTGTGCATAATACTAGCATGGCCATTAATACGCCTGTGACATTTGAGCAAGTGACGCTTTCTATAGCGATTCCTATTGCAGTAGTGGCAGTTGCGTTAACGGCGGCTTTTGTCTATTTCACACGCAAAATGGAGGTTGATTAATGAGAAACAAATCCCGATTTTTTACTGGCGTGGGTGTAATCCTTCTAGTTATAGGTGTATCTTTTGTGGTTGGCACTATTTACCGAAGCACTAATACCGTTGTTTTTAGCGTATCATTTGGGATACCGGCAGACGGGTGGTCTGCTACATATACAATAATTACTTATGCATTCCCACCACGTGATCTAAGTTTAGAACTGAAAACGAACGGAACCGTAGATATTTACCTTCTTGATAAGGAAGGCATAAAACATTGGTTTTCAGATGGCACACTTAAGCCTGTTTGGTCTGCAAAAAGCGCATCTGCACAAACCTTCTCGATACAACTTCCCCATAGGGATACTTATGGATTTCTTGCTTATAACCCAAACAATTCAACTGTAACCTTTGAAGTAACTGGGCAATTGTATGGTTTTGAGCGTGACCTGCTATGGTTTTCATTGGGCGCTATAGCTACGGGATCAGTAATCACTATAGCATCGATAACGGTTAAGAAAAAAAATAAAAAGTCTGTTATAGCGCCAGTAAAAGAGAATAAAGATTTGGTGTCTGAAGACTTGCAAGTTATGCAAGCAAATTCTGGGTCGTCTAAAGTTAACTCAATTGGGGTAACTTCTTTCCAGCAATTCCGTGAGCTTATTATCTGGGAACTAGAAGAGTATCTGGTGTTTCCTGTATTAGAACTTTTAATAGTCATCGCAATATGCACAATATTGAGTTCTCCAATTGTTGAGACGTCACCAGCTTTAAGTTTTAGTAATCTTCCTTCAGGGGCCAAAACAATTTTTATGTTTCTAATCTTTGTTGCAGGAGCCATTTTCTGCCACAGCTATGCGGGAAGCATCGATAGAGGCGAAACAAAAATGCTCTTGTCATATCCTGTGAGGAGAAGGTACCTGTTTTTTTCAAAGTTTGCAGTTCTATTTACGGTAATCTTCATGATTTATGCCTGCGTGTTTGTGCTCCACATATATCTTTTAGCGTTAAATCCACTTGAACCGCTTTTCTACGCTTCACTATTGTTTCTAGCCCTTCAACTTCTGTTAGTGTGCTCGATGGCAACAGCCTTATCTCTGATTACCAAAAACGAAATGATGTCGATTCTATTGTCCACGTTGTTACTTTTTGGACTTGAAAATATAGCTGCAAGCACAAGCGTTGTTTCTTTCAGTGGCAGATTCACGATCGGTTTTGCGTTTATTAGTCAGCAAGTTCATGGGATTTTGCCTTCAGGTTTGGGATTGACTTCTGTACCCACGATGGGGGAAACAAGCGTAAGCCTTTTTGTTAGTGTCGGAATCTCGTTTTTCTTGCTTCTTCTATCTTATATTTACTATTCGTGGAAAATGGAGATTGATTAAAGGAGGGCTTTAAAAGTGAAGAAAAGTTTCAGGGTTAGTATTGCGATTTTGTTAATAGGCATTTCACTTCTGTTGGTGACGGCAATAAGAACTAATTCGATTCCGCGTAGAATGAGTTTTGGGGATGAAGAGGCGGCATCTAGTGGGTGTATTATGTATTCGGATTTCCTTTTGTTCCCACGAGATTTTGATGTCGATATTAGAGCAAACAACACAGTGAATGTGTATATTCTTGATGAGGCAGCTGCTCGTCAATGGAATACCGACAGGACCCTGAAGGCTACGTGGGCTTATGAAGATATCCGGCAAAGTGTCTTTAGTGAGCATGCCGACAGCAGAGGTGCGTATGCAGTTCTAGCATACTTGCCAGATAATGCTAGTACAGTCATCAAAATCACTTTGACGTTTTCTGGTTTAGAGAAAGACCTTCTGTTTGCCTCGTTGGTGATAATGGCCTTTGGCGTGGTAACTGTGGCCATATCACTGGTTATAGAGTGGAAGAATAGAAAAAACCTAAAAATGTGAAACAACTACCTGGAAACTTGCCATAGCGGTAAAACCCCTAGTAAAACAACTAATCAAGTTTTTGGGCTTATGGTTTACGTAATCATCGCTACTGCAAAACTTAGTTGCATCGGCAAAAATGCCAAAATGGGTTCCGAAGAACTAAATAAACTATTAGCACCCCAAACTTGTTTTTCAAGTTTTTCTCCATCATTACAACTCGATTATGCATCAAACGGTAGTCGAATTATGATTATTGTTCTTGAGTTTTTGGTTCAAGTTGTTAGTTTTGAAGAGAGGTTTTGTATTAGTGGGAATTGAATGAAGAGGGATGATTTTAGTTTGGTGGGTTTTGGTGTTTTTTTTCGTATTCGTCTGTAGAGTAAGGTGATGCTAAGTAGAACGATTGCTATTGGCAGAATTGCGTACTGTATGATTAGGGTCCAGTTTAATGAGGTGTCTTCAGAACCCAAGCTGATGTTTGTGTCGGAAAACTTTCCGAGTCCACTATTGCCGATTCCTATGGATGCCATGATGGGGTCCCATTGGAAATAGCCGTCGATGCCAAGTCCAGTGTCTAGGTCATAACTCATCATAATAGTTCTTGTTTCACCATTAGTTGTGACCGTTCCACTCCCTAACTGAAAGCCGTCTTGTTTGCCCTGATTGGTCTCGAACCAGACGTTATTGAGTATTGCTTGTAGAGTGCTCTTTTCAGGCGGCACATCCCAAACAACCATGTCCTGTCCTTCGATTGGGTTAGCAGGCAACCATAAGTGAGTTGTACCCAACAGCGTCCCGTCTGTGGTGTATACTGCTCGGGTGTATAGGTCGACATAGGCTTCTCCTGTGAGTTGCAGTGCCTCATTATTTAGCGGTATGCGATTCACTTCTGTTCCATCGAAATGAAACAGCTCTTTTCCAACGTAGTCGAGGGTAACCTTTAGTTTTGCTGTTGTGCTGTTAACACTGACGCATTCCCAGATTAAGCTAGCATTCAAGTAGCTAATTCGGTCGAGAGTGGCGGCGTTCAAGTAGTTGAGTCCTTTGTTTTGTGGATCAGTTATGTTAAATATAAAAGCGGAGTTTTCTCTGTCTGTAATATACTTTACATATACCCCTTCTTTCATCCATGCCGGGGCAAAAGGGTCACGAGCAACAACAGCCGGAATTAAAGAGCCTAAAACACACGGACATACCATCGATAATACTAATAATGTTGCTAATGTACATCTTTTTTCACTCATTTTTATGTGTCCCCATTTATTATCGAGTGATAGCAAAAACTATCTGTTGATTCTCTTTTAAAGTTTAAGTACAAATTGTATACAAAAAGAAGGCTTGCCCACCAGAAGAGATAATACAAAAGAGAAGAACGAAATCAGTCTAGGGCCTCAGCATCTCTTACGCATACGCTTGTAGAAAGCAACGAACAATACGATAAATGCTAGAGTCGGCAATGTGACAAATGTAATAATTATGGACCAATTGGTTGGGTCATATGTGGGTCCAAGGGCAATGTTGGTGTCTGAAAGGATGACTCGACCATTAAGTAGAAGAGCATTAACCCCTGCGCCAGTTAAGATCGGGTCCCATCCAAAATTTCCATCAACCATTAGTCCAGTATCTTGGTCGCAGAGTAAAAGAAAAATTCTTGATGTGCCATTAATTGTCGCTGTTCCTTCTAATGAGAAACCATCTTGTTTGCCCTGGATGGTTAGGAACCAAACATCTTTGCATTTTGCAGGTAAAACTACTTTGTCCGGTGGTACATTCCATACAACCACATCTTGACCTTCAGATGGGTTAGTGGTTACCCACATGTGAGTTGTACCTAACAGGGACCCGTTTAGACCATACACAGCCCTAGTGGACAGATCAACATAAACTTCACCAGCAAGTTGCAATGTAGCGTTTTCCAAAGAAACATGATTCAACATTTTACCGACATAATCAAAAGTAAACTCTAATTTCGCTACTGTATCGTTGAGGCTAACGCAACGCCAACCAAAAGTGGCATTCCAAAAACTAAGATCGTCATTGCCTAAGGGATGTGAACTGTTAGCTAAATAAGCATAACCCACTTGATCACTGGTATATTTTACGTATGCGCCTTCTTTTAGCCATGTAGGAGCAAATTGGTCAGCGCTAGCCGCACCGATAAAATAGACAGATAGAACGAGAAATACTTTGAAAAACCCCAATCTAGTCACTTGTTTTGTCAAACTTAACATCTTCCAAATTTACGTGCTTTTTGAATCGTTTTCTAAAAAAAATGGGGGAATTTTTTTTAGACAATATCTGATGTCTTATGGTAGCCCAGCGTATCCGGTATTCCAGCTAAAGGATCCTTTACGAGGGTCATAGAAACTAGAGCTTGCTTCTGCGCCTAGTGACGAGTAAGGACCGTCTTCTACTCTATCGTGACTTGTGGTGTATTGTTCACCGCTCTCTAGTACTCCATAATTAGCATAGAATGTCCAGTGTAGATTGCCTGAGTAGCTTTGGCATGAACCTAGCCATCGCCCAGAATGCCATGCACAGTCATAATAGTTGCTGCCGTCCTTAGTTGCTGCAACGCCTGCACCTACACCTTCGCCATAGTATGAGCCGCCTGTCTTCGTCGCGGTGTCTGCGCTGACTGCAGGAACAACAACTACGCATACCAGTGCAACTAGCATCGCTGAAATCAAGCCGGATTTTCTAACAGCTTTTTTATTCATGTTACCTCCCCAAATGATTAGCTACTTGAATTTAATTTAAAATGGTTTGCACGATTTGTACATCGGTTGTATATAATTTGCACAAATATGCATCTCTGAATAACGGTTATCGCTCTAGGCATTGTCAAGGCATCCCTCGGCTCAGTAATTATCGAGTGCTTAGAATGTGGAAACCTTATCTTTCCAAAACAAGTAAGCCTTGGGTTGAAGTAGCATTCCTGCTATTTTTATCAGTTTTTCATCTCTATGCAGTCAGCGTTTCAAAGAGAAATTCCAAATAACGGGAATTGAAAGATAGTGGTCAAAAGATAAGCAAACATGGAGTAATAGGGATTAAAGATGTTTGACTAAACACAATACAGGTTGGTGTGCTGTTATTTTTTAAATCCTTTTAAAGATTGCTTAAGGAAACATAGCGTAATGTTCAATATTTCGACTTTTATTTCTTATTTTATTTATAAGAAGCATCACGCCCACACCAATAAATGCTATGAAGGCAGCTAAGCCTACCCAAAGGATCGCCCAAAGCATCTGAACTAGCAATGTTTGCTCTTTTTCCCAATTACCGTAAGGAGTCATGAGCGGATACCTATCGATACTATTATCATCAATTTTGTATGGGTTATCGCCTATACCGTCGCTATTTGAGTCTATGCCGTTATCCCAAAAATTAGCATAGGTATAGTTTCCAATGAGAACATTTTGAGTATTATTTTTGGATAAAGCAGGAGTTTATGTGCTTGGACGCGGAGAGGAGGAAAACATCAGAAACCCAGCAAATAGCAACCCCCGCAATGGTAGGCTTTAAATTAAAGCAAGGAATTACACCGAACGGAGATCGCTGTTTCTATCCTTCAATATTTGTTGGCAATAGCGAAGACATGAGTGTCAATATCGAATACTTGATATCCTGGATAGGAGGTTAAGATGTTGAATCGAAGTGAGTTGTTATTTTGCGTTGTCACAAATCTCTTATTGGTCTCTTTGTTGATTGGATCCTTCCAAGTAGGGCGCGTAGAAGCGTCATCGCCGTATCTTCAGTACGTGATAGAATACAACTATTCCCCCCCTTTTGGATAGTAATCCACATGGTAGAGTAAATCTAATAGTCACAATCTGTAAATTAATGAATGTTGGCACATCAAATTATGACTGGTATTTTTACAGCAACAATGCTGCTGGAAATCAAGAAGCCAGAGGAATACAAGTTCGTTTTGGAGGGCATGTCTTTGGCTATGATCTTTCAGAAGACCTCCACCCGTACTAGGCTCTCTTCTTTAGAGATTTGAGAGCCATTCTACCAATAGGCGGTATGCTTATTATTTTAGAAAGAAGACCCATCCCTCACTCCCTCAAACATCTTTCTGCATAACTAGGAAAAAGAATTTTCGGTAACAATCTAATCTGGTTAGTTTTACAAGCAAAGAAACTATGAAGTAGTCAACGGGACCGTTTCCTCAGGGTGAAGACTCTTCGTGGTCTGGGTTGTCCGAGTCTCTGAATATTTTGTCAAAGATTATCGTATAGATTAGGAATGCGACAAGCATAAAGGTGAAGCCGAACCATCCTCCCTGTGGTGCAAGCAGTTCTTTGATGCCGCCAGCTCTTAATTGTGCTCCAGCCCAGTCGTGGAAAGTCACTCCGGCTTCTTGGACTCCTCAGCTGTTTCTAGCTTTAAGCCCATGTCAACCAATATCTTTCGGAATTCCTTGGCAGAGATTATGTCAGGTCTATCTCTTGCTATGTCTGCGAGCATCGGAAGTAAGGCTTCTACATCTGGTTTTTCTGGCATTCCCCAATTTAGTCGGCAATCAGCTTTATGAATCCCAGATCAGTAGCATATATATCAGTCATTTAATGACCGAGTGCTCCCGCACCTCCCCTCTTTTTTCAAATTGAGCGAGAGATAGAAGCAGCTGTCTCAGTTTTTCTTTTCAGCCACTTGCAACATAACATGTTGCCTAGTTCATATTAGGAGACTAATATTACTTCATTGTTGAAAAACAGCTTTTTTACTTGAACCTTACAAAAAATAGAAAACTCCACCAAATCTTACTTTAAAGCATGGAATTAAATTTTTTCCGGTAGTTAACCCCCCAAAAAACAATTTTCTACGATTAGCTTCGGAGAAAAATAGAATGCTTGCCTGAAACGCAATTTGTAACCAGAGATAATTTTTTTGTGGTAGTTAAACTTCCAAAACAAGCTTTTTTCCGAAATCGCTTACTAGCCAATCTTAATTGAACAAAATTGGCGAGGCACACTTAACATCTTAGAAGTGTCCGCTCTTTTTACGCAAGTAATAGTTATGTGTGTATAGTTTGAACCTCTTACATGAAACACAGCTTGGATGTGATTGTTTGGATGCGTGGGAAGCCTCGAAAAACGCGCTAGAAAACGTTCTTGAAGCCAGCAGCGGCGAAAGAATACTCATAGTCTGCGATGACGAGAAAACCGAGGTTGGTGAAGCTTTCGCAACCGGAGCTTTAGCCCTAGACTTGTGGACAAGACTTGTAATTCTCGAAACATCGAAGGAACCGCGAACAGAAATTCCGGAACGGCTTCAGGAGATTCTAACCCAGAAACCAGACATTTATATTAACCTGTTGCGGGGTAACCGCGAAGAGACGCCGTTCCGAATAAAACTCATAAAAACTGAAACACACGACCACAAAGCACGTCTGGGGCACTGCCCCGGAGTAACATTAACTATGCTCACTGAAGGCGCCTTAGCCCTTACACCAGAAGAGCATAAGCGCATGCAAGGTCACGCGGAGAGGCTCATCCATGCCCTAGAAGATACAGTAACAGTGGAGATCCGCAATCCAGCGGGAACCAACTTGACGTTACGTACACAGAACCGGAAATTCTTCACTGACACGAAGCTGGACTGGAAATCAATGAAATGGATGAATCTTCCCACGGGAGAAGTCATCGTTGCGCCTGTCGAAGATTCGTTGAATGGGAAACTTGTGTGCGACATGGCGATTGGCGGAATCGGAAAACTAAGAAAACCCGTGGAAGTGACAGCGAAAAATGGCAGAGTGAAAACCGTGTTTTCGCAGGACAAAGATCATCTGCGCAGAGTCGAAGAAACGTTTGCGACTGACGACTGGTCTGATGTTGTGGGCGAATTCGCCTTCGGAATCAATCCCAAAGCGAGGTTTGTACAGGAGTTTCTTGAGGCAGAAAAAATCTTGGGCACAGTTCATGTGGCTTTTGGGGCGAATACGGACATGCCCGGAGGCAAAAACCCGTCAAAGAATCACATGGACCTGCTTATCTCCGATCCCACAGTAAAGGTAACCAAAGAAGACGGTGAAACCGTTACGATACTGGAAAAAGGACGTTTCCAAGTCTAACTGGTATATGGCTGTTATGCGGGCTCTGGTTGGGAACATGTTTCATCGGGTTCATTGAAGGAGTCTTCAAGCAGTTTTCTTAACCGTTCACAGGAGTCTTCATCAATTATTTTATCACGAACCAAGCCTTGAAGCGCC
>Ga0307428_1000922_pt1 | contig 16192 bp, 15 predicted proteins | sample SalMarWE160240MG_FD_202161 | JGI IMG/M metagenome (GOLD analysis project Ga0307428, IMG submission 202161) | Salt marsh sediment microbial communities from the Plum Island Ecosystem LTER, Massachusetts, United States - WE1603-240 | ecosystem: Environmental > Aquatic > Marine > Intertidal zone >...
GGCGCAATACATGGCATGCGGCTAATGAGCCACAACGGGGAAACCCTGTAACTGATGTATGCCGAAGCCTAAACATTGTCACCTACTCCTCTACTCTACTGTCCTTCGTGGTGAAATAATTCTGTACCTCCATTCCGAAGAGCAAGCTCGATCATCGACCTGTGGGACAACTCATTACAGTGGGCGAGCAACGTAACCGTTCTGTACTTGTCTCCGACACGGTGATCATCATCTCATACCATGAACTTTCTAGGGTTGACTGGCAAAGCCATAGCTGCTACGATAGACGGGATGAAGAGGTAAGGGGGTGAATCACATTGGAAATTGTAATTCAGACAAAGACTTACCTGCATATTCTCAGGGATCTCCTTTTTCTCTTGAAAAGGCGAGGAGAACACCCTTCCTATTCAAGATTAGCTATCCTTCTCTCGGCCTTGTTCTTAGAATCCCTATCAAACCTCTTATTTGACAACGTATGCCCTGAGCAGGAACTCAAGGACATTGACAAACGCACCGATCTTCCGAAACCCCTCAGAAGATTCAGAGCTGTCTATTTGAAAGTGACGGGGGAGGAGCTACGACTAGACACGTCGGGCATCCGTGACATCTTCACTATTCGAAACAAAGTAATAGCCCATCCAGCTGGGGAATCAATAGAGTGTCGTACTCAGGATTCTTCTGGCAACTGGCAACGAACACGCGTAGTGCCTAATCATAAGAAAGAGTTGAAGTACCATAAGTTGCAAAGGGCAGGCATATCCACTGTATACGAGCACTTCAGCACTGACCACGCGGTGTGTGTATTCGAAGAGACAAAAGAGTTCTTGCAGCAATTCTCTTCCCTACTTCGTCAAGCAAATCAGAACCTTGCGGATGCATGTTGGCCAAAGGAACTCTCCAGCTGGATACGAGAGGGGGATCACATAGCAGACAAAACGATTCTTGACAAGCTCTCGATCTACATTCCACAGAAGAAGATAGAAGAGAAGCCGGTCGAGCGCCTGATCAAGCTGGGGGAGAAGAAGGACCGCTCGATCAATTACATGGTTGTGGAGGCGATACTGGAGTATCTGAACCGGGAGGAGAAGAAGGTATGAGCACAAGTGCGCTTGCAAGGGATATCATCGTTAGTATAGGAACTGCTTTTACCGCTGGAGTAGCTATATGTGGAGTCCGTCAATGGAGAGCAGAGCTCAAGGGCAGAGCAAAATTGGATCTTGCAACCAGATTAGGAAAGAGTGCATCGCGCTTTGAGGCTTTGCTCAATGATTTGCGTACGCCTATCGGGCGTAAGTGGGCCAACCAGCAGACTGCTGAGGAAAGCATAACGCCACTTCGTGAGACATACGTTAAGCTCATGGAGGGCAAATGGGAAGCACAGATTCTCATGAGCAAGGGGACTTGTGACCTGATCGAGTCAATTGCAAAGGACTACAGGAAGCTAGTGGTGGCACTCAACGAGCATCTAGATCAACGGGATAATCCAGATACCGTGCCTGGAACTCAAGAGGATTCAGAGAGAGCCCGTGAGCGAACAAAAAGGCTGTATGGTGGTCCGGTTGACGAAAAATCAAAATCGTTGCGTAAGCGAGTCAGCCAATTAATCGAAGCACTGAGGGAAGAAATACCTTCTGGCTCGAAGTCGAAGCAGTGGATTCGTCGGTTGCTGGAGGTAACAGACCGTTGATCCAGCTCGACCTTTCTTCACCGAAGCCGCGCCGTCTTCGGTGGCTCTTCAGTCGCGCCGGTTCTCCGAACTAGATCCTCTGACATTAACGGACTTTCCGATCTTGTTCTGTAATGAAGACGCGATGGCCATTGTCAAGCCTTGCGGAAAGTTGTTCCAGCGCATAGGAATAGAGGGACTGTTATTTGATCAGCGACAGCTGGAGAGAGCGCTTGGGTCTTCTTCCAGAGAACGCCTCGGAGTATCTGCCTGATCAGGCACCGGCTGCCATGGCTGTTCCCTCCTGGAATCAGTTCAGGTGTAGTGCTAGGAATCGAGTAGGTTCCGAGTTTGGCACTCGTCCATCAATGTGTGCTGACTACTCCTCGGACTCAGCTTGCAGCTCCAATTGTTCTACCCGGTTCTCAAGCTCGTCCTCCAAGTTCTCTATATCGTCCTCAAGATCATTACTCGGTCCTTAACAGCTTCTGCAACTGGGTTTCAAGTGCTTCAACCTTCTCAGTCACTTCTCCAGGTCAGCACGCCTTTTCGCCAGCGAAGATGTCAATCGACCGAGTGAACGCTGCCTACTAAACCATCCCTGCTCTTTGCCAACCCACTCCATGATTCCGATCCGGTCAACCAAATTCATAGGTTTACCTTCGCAAAAAGAGACAGCCGCTTTTGTAAACCCGCTTGTGGTAAGGACATAAGCTTCATCTGCACCCTCATGTATCATCGCCCCTAAAACATCACGAATCACTGGCTGCCCTACATTCTTTTTCCATCTCTTACACTGAACAATGGCCTTGATATCGCCCTGTGTCACAATGATATCTACGCCACTATCTGAGCTTCTCTTAGTCAACGCTGCTGTCCACCCGCTCTTCCGAAATAACTCTGCAACGAAGGACTCGAACTCTAAGGGAGAGAAGGCTTCGATTTGTCCGATAGTTTTCGCTCCAGCCTGAATGGCTCCTTCCCTCTCATTATAAGGAACGAGCATTTCTTGTAGCTTACTGATTTCTTCCTTCATTTTGAGGAGTAATTGGCTTTCGGCAGCTTTGCCCCTTACCTTGCTTATGCCGACTATAGAAAGCTCACTGCTGTTATGCAGGAACGCTACATAGTCGTAGTCTTTGCCTATCCATCCGTCGATCATTGAGAAAGTGCCATGCCCGAAAGTAAGTGAGAAAGTGTCAGGCCCGAGAGTAAGCCGGTCCCATCGCGCCATGTCTTTGTCTTCACGGAATGCTGAGAAAATCTCAGAAATAATCCCGCGATTCATTTCCCGATAATGATGGGACATGAGATTAAAGTGTCTTCCCCAACGGTGGAGTACCTCCCATAGCTGATCACCCTCTATCTCCTCGCGGCCCGTGACTCCATAAACAACGGGTACAACAAATTCCTTGGTGTAAGCCACAGTGTCTTTCACCGTTCCTTCACTGAGCTGTGACGGTTATCTGCCACTAAGTCACTGATCAATACATAGCATTTTTGCAGCGGAGTTACAACAGCCGCCGGAGTGTATCTCAGTCTCCCCTTAGGGCCTTTCTTTACTTGGCCATCGAGCAAGCTTCCAGCGGCCTCAAGCACATCAAGCCGCTCCCGCAGCCAACCCGCCGTCGCTTGGCGAAAGGAAGCGAGCTCTCTCCACCTCCTCGCCCCGGTAGTGGCTGTTTCGTATACGGTTTCCAGAGGCTACCCCTTCCCTCCTCCCCCCTCCCCTCCTCAGTAGGTGAGTGACGGAGGCGAACAGCGACTGTCTGAAACGATCATACACGCTTTTCCCAGTGTCAGGGCAACCAACCTCTACTGCTGTTCCGGCAAGGGCTCAACACAGCGAACCTCAACGCGCCAATAAGCTGCACCATGTTCTTCTACTAGTGGAGCAATCGAACGTTGGTCATAGCCTATAGGCAGTCGCTCATCTGCGGGAATTTCACTCAGGGGTTTCCCGCATACGGGGCACTTGGAGACGGTTCGTCGCTTTGGATCAAGCGCGACGATCGTTCGACAATCAGTGTCATAACAAGATAGGAACTGCATGTAATCCTCCTTCGGCGCATCTAACTTGTTCACGATATATCTTTCCTACACTACCGCTGTCGTTTGGCGAAAGGATTTGGTGGCAGGCAGTCGTACGGAAGGCATTTAGAAAGCTCTTCCGAGAGGAGAAAGGGGTTATTGTAGTCGAAACTAACCGAGATGCACCTGCCGATAGCACCAAGTCGAGATCGCTCACCCTGTCCAAGTAGAACTACTGGGATAATTCGTTTCTTCTTCGCAACCGCATAGCCTATTTCTATCCCTACTGAAAGCGAGCTCTCGATTGCAGCAATCTTAGTTCCATCGCGACTCCTGATCAGAAACGGTAAAACCACGTCGCTCTGCTCAATCATATCGAAGATGCACTTCCAGTCCTCTTCCCCAGGGACAAGCGACTGATCCCAGTAGCTAAAATCACATCTGTTACGGAAGTGCACCTCTAAGTGACGTACAGCTTCTAGTACATCCTTTCGATCCTCATGACTATAGCTGACGAAAACCTTGGTGTCGCTTCTATTCATAATGTGCCTCTTAACAACTCAAGTCCGATTTTGCCTCAAGATAGTACTCTGCCTTTACACCGCTGTCGCTTGGCTGTGAGCGACCGATTAATGCTAGTCCTAAAAATCCCACCGTAGGCCAAACTGCCAGGTCTGGCCAACTCCTATCAACCAACCCGTACCAGCAAAGGTAGATAACGGAAAACCGAGGAACTGATAGAAAGAGAAATCGATACCTCCCAGAGCCTCAAATACCGAAATAGTTATTCCCCCAGCCGTAGCACCAAAGAGGCCCGCACCGATGTAAAAGCCAAGCGTATCATCCAAGATCCTCACGATGTATTTGACATGTCCTTCAAAAGCTAAAGCGCCACTACTGACGCCCACCCCGCCCTCGGCGCCGATGCTGCCCCATTTACCCATCACAAAAAGAAGAGGGGCAGAACCAATGAACTTCGCACCAATTCCAAAGCCTGCTTGGCCCACAGGCGCTACAGGTTCCGGAGAAAATGTCATGCTAGTAATGTCAGTCCGGTTGATCGCCAAACCTCCAAACTTCGTTTCCAGCTCGATGGCCTGTGGCAGGTTACTGATGATCGTTCCCTGGTACGTCCGTTCTGTGGTCTCAATACTGGCAGGGTCCCCAAACTTAAGAGTGATAATGCTATCGGTGAAAACGCTTGACGTTATGCCGCCAACGTCGATGCTGATCTTCTCCGGGAAAGAGGCCGTTAGTGTTCCCTCATATGCACGTCCGTCCAAGAGATAAACGCTGTTTGCGTACATTGGGCTCTCCGACTGCTTATATGGGAAGCGCAGCCTGCGAATCTGGTCGGGGGCAATCTCAGTTTCACCCGAACTCGTGCGAATTGTGATTGTTCCAATACTCGACAGTAAACGATCCTCGAAAGTCTTACCGGTGATGGTGGTTACCCGGACAACCTCAGATCCTTCCGTGAAGGATATGTCGAGAGTAGCTTTCTGGCGAACACTGACGGAAACACCATTGTCATCTAGTGAAAGAACATCAGGAATTCCTGCGATAATCGTTCCTTCAAACAGAAGACCATCCCAAATTTCAACGCTGTCAGCAAGCGCTGGTGCAACAAACAAGAGAAGCGTCAAGAGGCCCATCACAGTGATGCAAGCTATAGTTTTCATGTTTCCTCCTAACTAGAATTTTGGCCCTACCCAAAACTATATGCTAAATGGCCTCCACCCACAAGCGGCGGGCCCTTATCCTGCAAGCCGAAACCGAAACCCACTATGCATAGCCGTTGCACGGCACTGGGATCACATCTTCATTCTTGGTGTTTCTTCGCTGGGGACTGATACCCGCAGATTGATCATAACCTCTTGCTGGCACCTATTTCTCTCCCTTGGAATGGCTTCAGGCGTAACGCCAAGTCATATCCAATTTGGAGGGTTCCCCCGCGGGTTTAAAACCCGCCTCGCAAGGTGTATTCTACTTTCAACAGCATGTAGATAAACACCGAGAATGAAGATCTGACGCCAGGCTCCCCCAAGGGGCACACCCTCGCTTCATGCTCATCTTGTGTGAGACAACTCTCCAGTTGGCGAATCCGGGAACTCTGACTTATAGTAAATGGTTGCGAAGAGGAGGAGAATGGGACGGCAAAAGAAGCCTCGTTACTGCCGGGAGTTTTCCGGTCACAACCTGTTCAAGCCGAGCGGGATTCCGCTGGCACAGGTTGAAATCGTGGAGGTCGCACTCGATGAAGTCGAGGCGATGCGTCTCTGCGATCTCGAAGGGATCGACCAGGCGCGTGCTGCGGAGGAGATGGGGGTTTCACGAGGGACGGTGCAACGATTGGTCTCCTCGGGGCGCAGCAAGTTGATCGATATGGTGATCCACGGAAAGGCTCTCGTCATTGCCGAGAGCGAGCATGTTGTTGTCCGTGGCCCGGGACGTCACGGGCGGGGGATGGGACGTGGTCGCTTTCAGCGATGATCAGGATTCATAACTGTTCATGCTAACGCGGGAAGATCCTTTGGAAACGAAGTCGCTGATTACTCCACGGTTGACGTTGATCCCCGCTACGGCGGCGCTTGTGCAAGCTGAGATTGAATCGCAGGATCTCTTTTCCCAGGCGCTTGGTGCAAAGGTCCCTGAGAACTGGCCGCCGGAACTCCTTGTCGATGTACTTCCGTTTTTCTTGGAGCAACTTAAACAGGACCCCGCGCTAGTGGGATGGCTGTCATGGTACTGGGTACTACGAAGAGAAGCGACAGAAGAGGCATTGCTCATCGGAAGCGGCGGGTTCAAAGGCCAACCACAGTCAGATGGAGCGATTGAGATCGGTTACTCAATCCTGCCACAGTATCAAGGGCGTGGATACGCTACGGAGGCTGTTGCGAGCTTGCTCGCGTGGGTCTTTTCTCACGGCGAGGCGACTCGGGCCATTGCGGAGACCGCGTCGCGAAATCGGGCTTCGATACGAGTGCTTGCGAGACTCGGATTCGATTACACAGGGCAAGGCTCTGAAGCCGGTACTGTTCGCTTCGAATTGACTCGGGATCGCTATTCGACCAAAGGAGTAGCCCAGTAAAGGCAGGATGGAACGACGTAAGAGAATGCAGTTCTGGGACAAGGACGAGAACAACCATCTAATCTGGGCTCTTTGTCGTTTCGAGTGGGTAACTAAAGAGAAAGAGCCAAGACTCTCGCAGAACAGAATTGTTTCACCACGAAGGACACGAAGAGCACGAAGGAGGACGAAGCGCTTAATAATTGAACTGCCCCGCCGCAAGCGGTCGGGGTATTAATAGCATTACGTCACACCGGCGAAGGCCGGTGTCCACGAACGAACCACTGGATTCCGGCATGCGCCGGAATGACAATATTAGCAGCAAACTGCGGGAAACCCAACCCACAGAGATTAAAATTCATTAGAGATCCTGTTTTTACCTCGCTTCCATTCTTCGTGTCCTTCGTGCTCTTCGTGGTGAATTCTCTTCGACCTCCGGCCTTGCTTCGCAACCGGCACCCATCTCGTGCGAACATACGGGAGACCATTACGATCTTACGGTTCTGTAATCCATTTGATTGCTCTAACCCCAGCATCTCGATAGAATCATATTCAGGAGGTTTTATAAATGGTCGTGGAGACCGAACGAGAAGATGATGGCCGCTGGATCGCGGAGATCCCTTCTCGTCTTGGTTGGCCCGATTTTGTATTCGCGTTGCACGATCAGGAAGAAATCGGTCCCCGCATGCTTGCGCGTATCGCTAAACAAACGGGGCTGACACCAGAAGATTTGAAATAGCCTCACTGAACAATCGCGTTCAACGAACTCGGATCTCGTCACAATGCGTATAAAGGGAGGATCACGATGATCAAGGCAGAACACGAGCAGGAATTGATGGTACGATTGAAGGACGGGGAGGAGTTAATCTCTTCCTTGAAGAATCTCTCTCTCGATTCAGGGGTTCTCCTGAACGGTGTAGGGATGCTGCGCGACCTCGAACTCGGCTACTGGAACGGGACGAGCTACGAGATCATGCTGATCGCCGAGCCGGTGGAGCTCTTGTCGTTACAAGGGAATTTTGCGCGTAAGGATGAAGAGCGGATCGTCCACTGTCACGCCACGGTCGCCAAACACGGTGGAGCCGCCTTTGGCGGGCACGTGCTCAAGGCTACGGTGCACAATACCGCGGAGATCTTCATCCACAAGCTTATCGCGATCACCCTCGAACGAAAGATGGAAGAGACAGGGCTTGCCGGACTCTATCCCCGTTAGCCGAAGCGCGTCTCTCCCCTCAGGCCGTTTAAGAAGTCGTGTCCGCTCACCCGTGGTCGGGATTCACGTTGCACTTCCATGATCTCGATCAGGTCGTCACCAGTGCCGACGAGGAGGCGTCCCGTCTCCTTGAGGGTGATCTTTCCGGGGTGAACATCACCGCACCCGATTCCGGTCACGAGCGTGCGATGAACCTTCACCATCTCCTTACCCAGGAGGGCAAACGCACCTGGGTATGGATTCATCCCTCGTACCCGGTTATGGATTTCCTGTGCTGTCTGTGTCCAGTCGATCTTCCCGTCTTTGCGGCAGAGCTTGGGCGCTAGCGAGGCTTCATCTTCGTTCTGTGCGGTTGGCACCAGGGTCTTATCCTCAATCCCGCTTAGGGTTTCGATTATGACCTTCGCCCCAAGCGTGGCCAGGCGATCGTGCAACTCCCCTGCAGTCTCGTCCTTCCCGATCGCAAGTGGCTCTTTCATGAGGACCTTCCCGGTATCCATCCCTTTGTCGATTAAGAAGGTGGTGATCCCAGTCTCCTGTTCACCGTTGATGATCGCCCAGTTGATCGGTGCTGCGCCGCGGTAACAAGGAAGGAGCGAGGCGTGGATGTTGATCGTCCCCAATGGAGGGAGGGAGAAGACAGCCTTCCTGAGAAGCTGGCCATAGGAGGCAACGACAATAGCATCAGGAGCGGCATTCCCCAGGAGATCAAGCCCATCAGGGCTGCTGATTCGTTCCGGCTGAGCCACCTTGAGCCCGAGCTCGCTCGCTGCCACCTTGATCGCAGGCGGGCACAACCGGCGCTTACGTCCGGCGGGGCGATCCGGTTGGGTGATGACGAGCGCGACATCGTGAGCTTCAGCAAGGGCACAAAGGGTCGGACAGGCAAAGGCTGAGGTGCCAAGGAAGACGAGCCTCATGCGTCTTTCTCCTTCTGCTTACGACGATACTCTTTAAGTAGGCTGCGCCGTCGCGCCGGGCTTAGGTAGTCGATGAATAAGACGCCGTTTAGGTGGTCAATCTCGTGTTGGATCGCCCGTGCCATCAGTCCCTCGCCTTCAATGTCGATCGTCTTCTCATCGAGGGTGACCCCCCGAAGGTGTGCTCGCAGCTTGCGAGTAATATCGGCGTCGACCCCAGGGATGCTCAGGCACCCCTCTAAGATCTCCTCGGATTCTTGCGAGGTTTCGATGATCTCCGGGTTGATCAGAACATGGAACTTCCCGTCGAGGTCAAGGACGATGATCCGCTTGGAGACACCGATCTGTGGAGCGGCGATCCCGATTCCGTTGGCACGGAGCATCGCTTCCACCATCTTCTCCGCTATTTGTTTCGTCGCTGAGTCGATCTTCGTGATTGGATCGGCTGTACGACGGAGGACAGAATCCCCGTAGGTCCTGATTTCTATCGACATTCCCCTTGCCTCCCGCAGCATATAATTATATAGTAACCCTCGATATGCCACAAGAGAACGAGGATATGACGATCCGAATCGAGAAGGTCTTGAAGCTCGAAGGCGCGCGCGGGTACAACGACGACGCGGTCACGTGTGGGTTGGAGGCGTTCATCCAGCAAAACCTCCCCGATGCCCTCTCGCTCGTCGTTGGCTATGCGCAGAGCGGCCCCTTCGATCGCCAGAAGACCGTCTCTCTCCTCCACGACCACCTCGCCGGAGCTGATGTTGGTGAAGAACCTGTTGACGATGGGAATCCCCCCGGGACGAGTCCCACCGGGACGAGTCCCACCGGGGCGAGCTCTGCTGGGGTAAACCCCATCGAGGTGAACCTCGCCGACCTTCTCCTCCCGGTCCGCTATGCTAAGGGGGTGGGGGAGAAGCGGGCCGCACGCCTGCACAAACTCGGGATCGACACTATTGAGGATCTTCTCACCTACCTCCCGCGACGCATTGAGGATCGCTCTCATTTTGCTTCCATTGGGACGCTACGGCGCAATCAGGAGGTTGCTGTGCGGGCGGAGATCCTCGCCGTCGACCAGATCCGTACGAGCGAGCGTACTACCCTTGTCAAGGCAGCAGTAGGGGACGGGACCGGCTTTCTCTATGCAACCTGGTTCAACCAACCCTGGCTCGCCAAGCAGCTCCCCCGCGGGGAGACGATCGACCTCTTCGGTAAGGTGGAGATAAGCTACGGGAAGCTTCAGATGACCTCGCCGGTGTGGGAGCCGGCCGAGGAGGGGATGGAGATAGGGAGACTGGTTCCGATCTACCCGGTCACGGAAGGGGTGAGCGACCGCTCCCTTCGTGCACTGATCGCGCGCAATTTCACTCTCTACAAGGGAGTGCTCTGTGATACCCTCCCCGACCCGGTGCGCGAGCGGCACCACCTGCTCGCAAAGTCTGATGCCATCGGTTCGCTCCACTCTCCTTCAAGCCCGGAGACGTTCGAGAAAGCCCGCCGCAGCCTCGCCTTCGAGGAGCTCTTCCTCCTCCAGCTTGGCATAGCGCAGGGATCGTGCGGAAACACGGGGACGTCCCACGCGGGCTCTGGCAAAATCGTCGATTCATTTCTCGCGCAGCTCCCGTTTCGCCTGACGGTCTCCCAGCAGGGGGCAATGCGGGAGATCCTCGCCGATCTGCGCGCGCCGACGCGGATGATGCGTCTGTTACAGGGGGATGTCGGGTCTGGAAAGACGATCGTCGCTCTGGTCGTTGCCCTCTCCGCAATCGAGGCGGGGTATCAAGTGGCACTGATGGTTCCGACGGAGATCCTTGCCGAGCAGCATTCCAGGAGGATCTCGGAATTGCTCGCCGGCCTTCCCGTCCGCGTCGCTCTCCTCACCGGGGGAAAGAAGGACAAGGAGGCAGTGAAGGAGGAGGTTGCCGCGGGGAGGATCGATCTCCTTGTGGGGACGCACGCTCTCATCCAGGAGGACGTCTCCTTTCACGCGTTGGGCCTGGTAATCATCGACGAGCAACACCGCTTCGGTGTGGTACAACGCTCGTTAATCGAGGAGAAGGGGGAGATGGTCGACCTCCTCGTAATGAGCGCGACCCCCATCCCCCGCACGATTGCTCTCACCCTGTACGGAGAGTTCGACGTTTCGCTGATCGGCGAGATGCCGTTGGGAAAGAAGGAGATCCACACCATCTGGGTGTCGGAGAGCCGACGTTCCGAGGTCTACACCGAGGTCGGTCGACTCCTAGAAGCAGGAGAGAAGGGGTACGTCATCCTCCCATTGGTCGATGAATCGGAGAAGATTGACCTGAAGGCCGCTATTCAGGTCGCTCAGGAGCTCACCGCAGCCTTCCCATCCTTTGGGGTCGGCCTGATCCATGGACGACTCTCCCCAGCGGAGAAGAATGGGGTGATGGAGGGGTTCCAGGATGGAAGGATTCACCTTCTTGTTGCAACCACCGTGGTCGAGGTGGGTATCGATATCCTCGATGCGAGCTTCATGGTGATCGAGCATGCAGAGCGGTTCGGCCTCTCTCAACTTCACCAGCTACGCGGCCGTATCGGCCGTTCCGGACAGAAGGCGACCTGCTTTGCGATCGCGCAGGCGAAGACCGATGAGGCGAAGCAGCGCCTTTCCGCATTTTCAGCGCACCTCGACGGATTCAGAATCGCCGAGGAGGATCTCCTTATTCGGGGGCCGGGGGATCTTCTGGGAACGCGTCAGCACGGCTTCTTGAGCCAACTTCATGCGGTCGATCTGATTCGCGATGTCGATATCATGGGGGAGGCACGGAAGGAGGCGCGGGTCCTCGCGGAGAATACGCTCCCTCCCACTCTGGAGGACGAGATCGAGCGGCGTTTCGGCGAGGTCCTCAAGTGGCTGCACGTCTGATAAGGGTTCCTCACGACATTCTTTGCGTTCTTGACTTTCTCTCTTAACAATCCGACTTACCGCTGCGTAATGGAAGCTGACCTACTCGCCGATTCCACTAGGCTGGCATCATACGACCAGGCTATATTGTTCGGATGCAAAAACAAGACACGCCCCCTTATAGCCCAGAACAGCAGAAGCGATACGGTTCAACGGGAGATGGTCACCAATCCATGTATCTATCCTTGCACTCGTACTCGACGCCGACACCGCGTTCGATGAGGCTTTGTATGTCGGTCATCGCCCGGGAGCCGGGCGTAAGATCAAGGTAGTTATAACGTAAATCTACAGAACTACCTGGGCCAAGCCCACCAGCCTGATTGTTTACGACAAGCGGTGAGATATCGCTGATTCGGTTGTGAGATAGTCTGAGGTTGTGGAAACCGGTGAGCCTCTCAAGCGGTGAGATGTCGCTGATCTGGTTGTCATTAAGAGAGAGGACCCGCAGACTACTGAGATCCGCCAGGGATGAGATACTGCCGATCTGGTTCTCTCCAAGATCAAGCTGTTCCAAGTTAACGAGGTCAGCCAGTGGTAAGAGATCGCTGATCCGGTTAATCCCAAGATCGAGCACCTCCAGCTCGGAAAGGTTCGCTAAGGGTGCGATGTCGACGATCCGATTTTCCATGAGATCAAGAAGCCTCAAGTTAACGAGGTTTGCCAACGGTGTTATGTCGTTTAGCTGATTAGCCTCTAAATGCAGCGTCTCAAGAGCAGAAAGGCTCGCAAGCGGTAAGATGTCAGAGATCTGATTCCTCGCAAGGTCAAGCGCCTTCAGTGCGGTGAGGTTTGCCAAGGGATAAATGTTAGTGATCTTGTTGGATCTGAGGGACAGAACCTTCAGCTCGGTGAGTGAAGCAAGAGAAGTGATATCACCGATCAGATTGGACGCAAGGTCGAGCCTCTGCAGGTGGACAAGGTTCGCAAGCCCCGAGATATCAGTGGCTCTATTCCCCCTCAGATAGAGCTCTTCCAAATCGGTGAGGTCCGCTAGTGGTGCGATATCGCCAATCAAGTTGTGCGCGATATCAAGGATTCGTAAAGCGGTGAGTCCTGCTAGCGGCGAGATGTTACTGAGCGAGTTCTCCCCAAGGCAGAGCACTTCCAGTCTCCTGAGATCCGCCAGCGGTGAGATGTCGTCAATTGAGTTTTCCGAAAGGGTTAGCTCTTTTAGGTTCGCGAGATGCATAATCGGTGAGAGGTCACTTATTCGGTTACGCCAAAGGGCGAGTTTCTCTAGGTTGGCGAGATTCGCAAGGGGAGAAATATCGCTGATCGAGCCGCACGCCATCTCAAGAATCCGCAGGTTCGTGAGATTTCTTACCGCCGCAATATTCTTTATCTGGTTATACATTAGATTCAAGGAAACAAGATCGGTGAGGTTCGCCAATGGGTAGATGTACCAGATCTGGTTTCCGTCAAGGTCAAGCTCTTTCAGATGGGCAAGCGTGGCCAAGGGGGAGATATCCTCGATCAGGTTGATCTCAAGATGGAGCACCCGCAACGCAGTGAGATCCGCAAGTGGAGAAATGTCGCTGATTTGATTTTCCCCAAGATCGAGGCTTTGCAGGTTGACCGCATACTCCAAACCAGAAAGATCAGTGATTCCCCGGGCGGCGGCATTAAGCTCAATCAAACGGGTCATATCGTCTGCGGTAATAGATTCCTCGTGATTCTTTAACGCCGCGCGCACCGCCATCTCCAAGTTGGGGTCGGCAAAATGCACCACTTGAGCTTGGACCGCCACGGAACAAACGAAGATAATGAGAAGTGGGAGAAAAAGGCTCCTCAGAGATCTCGGCCTTGGCTTTTTGAATTGCATGCTTCCTCCTTAGTCTTGTTTATTCCCCGTCGACAGCCCCCTGGCCTTTTTCTTTTGCCTCTTCTTAGCGTTCTCCTTCCTGAAATTGTCAAAGAAGAAACAATGATCAATTTAGCCCCTTTTACCGCATTTGTCTGTCAGCTAGCCGGCAAAAAAGTGTCGTCTAGGCGACATGTGACACAACCAGCAATTTACATCATTGCTTCACGGATTGAGGATTCTCGCCACCATTGCGCACATAGCAAGTGTCGCAGATACACATCCTCCACCCAATCTATCTGCTGATGCGTTTTCCAACGATAGAGCGCAACAGCTGGAGATTACTTATGCCTACGTAGGTTGAATAGAAGTCAGCCGGGCTGGCAGTAGGCGAGCTCCCCGCAACGGCCCACGCGTATCCATACGCCTCCTGGCAGGAAATGATGAACGACATGCATTTACCTACACCAAGATCGCCCAATGATCCTAGCGTCATCAACGCCTCAATTGCTGAATGAGTCGATAGAAGATCGGCTCCAGAACTATCAGGGTAGACCTCGAATCCACCCGTCTGTACTACTTGTAATGACATGATCACGGTTTTGATGTCCTGTTCGCTCATCCATTGATTATCTAGAATCCGTTGAACGAAGATCAGGTACCGCACGGATTGCATGCGAGGCGCAGTAGAAATAGCCATGGCTAACGCTTCCGCTCTCTCGCGGAGAAGCTTGTCAAGAGACGGAGGCACCGGTAGGGAGAACTCTGCAAGCAAAGGTATGACCCAGTATTCATCTTGACAGTCCCCCGCGCAAGCCTCTACGATCTTAGGACGCAGCATATAGGAAAGCTTGGCCGTGCTCTCCCCAAGCCTCTCCGCAAGTTTGGCAGCCCAGAACAGGTCATGAACGCTAGCGCGTGGGTCTTCAAGAATACTGTACGCAAATGCAAGTATTTTTCTGTTGTTATAGGCTTTCCAGCCGGCACTCCTAGCAATGACGAGACCGAAGTAGGTGAAATCCGCTTCGGGAACCGCGATAGTAAATGAACTCCAACCCTTCTCTATCCTATACCTTCCTACTGTTTCAAGAAGGAGTGCTCGATATGGATAGAGGAGTTGCGCGCGCGTGAACAGCCGGACTGTTGGCCAAGTCATCACCGGGTCTAGCCTGCCTGCCCAACCACTGCGCCATCCGTAGCCCCCAAGCCCCGAAATCTCCAGAGTGATGCGTTGCACCAGACATTCCTGCAGGCCAGGCAAAGACGGTATTTCATCGGCGTCGATAATCCCCACCGCTTCGGCTGCGTCCAGTAGCTCGTTTATTCTCGACGCCTCGAGAAAGCCCGTGGGAACAGCATGAATTTCGGCCAGATAGCACGTTAGTGCCACCTTGCCGTCCTCGGGAAAACCATGTGGATCAAGTGATGCGTAGAGAGCCAACGCCGCCCACAGCTCGTAAGCATCATCCTTGCCCGAATTCTGCCGTTCACCAGTGAGGGAGCCGAGCCCGTCATCGACCAGGCTAGCCACCCGTTCCGTGGCCCTGCCAAGCGCTGAGTTCACCTGATCGAACGATCCAACACCCAACAACCGCAGGATTGTCACTGCCAAAGCAGTGCAGCCTACGTTATTTCGCAGATTATTCTCAATAATACGGTCATGATGAAACAGACCGTCCTTTCCCTGCAGTTGCAGTAGAAACTGCGCCGTCTTGCCTGGTTGTTCGGGCGGTATTCCTAGAAGGTTGAGAGCAGTAACCGCCCACAAAGTCTCAAATACTAAAGGCGCGTCTTCACTAGGGTCATCGTAAGCCCCCTGCTCATTCAAGAGAGAGTTGATCCAGTCTCCGATCGGTTGGACACGGTCAATTCCCGCTCCTATATAGTGGAGAATATGCACTGATCCGTAAATTGCATATAGATTGGGTGCGCTGATCTGCTCCGAGCCCAGGTCGCCGAATCCTGCAAACTCGTCGCTCTCTGAATAGGATACACTCAGCCACCTGTGTAAGTTGTCTAACCACTCCGCACGTTCATCATGAGATGAGGCATACGAGGACCGCATCGGGCTTTGTTGTGCGAGAACCAATAGCCCGAATACGATCCCAACCAATATCGCTTTCAATATCGGCCTCTGCCGCACGCCTCGCCTCCTAGCACCTCCAGGCGCCCTGCTGGACCTCAAGGCCGACTATCGCTGCTCTTTTTCCTAAAACGCTACGCTCACTCCATCGGTAGCATTGGCGCTGACCCAGGTATGATCAGAGGAGAAGTAGTGACTTCCATTAGAGCTTTGTCGCACACTTGTCAGACCAATCCAAGACTGTCCTCTGATCCCGCTATAGATATGCCGAAGCTTCCACGCGGTCCCTGAATTATCCTCACCCGACCAAGTCACCGTATTGCCACTACTGGAAAACCCGGGCGGGTAGGAGACATATACCGATATTCCATTGAAAGTCCAGCCCTCGTCTAGCCTGATCACGTCTGAGTAGAGCTGCGGTTCTGTTCCCCACCAAGCAGTGTTTGATTCCCCTTCCACTTCTGCCCAATACGGGAGCGTCC
>Ga0307428_1000923_pt1 | contig 16176 bp, 15 predicted proteins | sample SalMarWE160240MG_FD_202161 | JGI IMG/M metagenome (GOLD analysis project Ga0307428, IMG submission 202161) | Salt marsh sediment microbial communities from the Plum Island Ecosystem LTER, Massachusetts, United States - WE1603-240 | ecosystem: Environmental > Aquatic > Marine > Intertidal zone >...
ATCAGAGTGGAGACTTGACACGAGAGTCTCGGGTCTCCCGTCTCCGGTCTCAGGACTGACAGCTGATTGCCGATAGCTTCTCTTAGCCAACGGTGGCCAGTGCGAGAGCCCCTTCCCATCGCTGCCGCAGCGCATCAGCCAGCAACGGATGTCTTGTCAGGTCGGGATCCTCCTCAAGCAGGCTGAAGGCCTCCCGTCGAGCGGCCTCGAGCAGCTGAACGTCCCGGAGCAGGTGCCCCATTTCCAGATCCGGGAAACCCGCCTGTCTGGTGCCAAAAAGCTCTCCGGGGCCCCTGAGCTCCAGATCCCGCTCAGCGATCTGAAACCCGTCGGCACACTCTGCCATGGCCTGGAGTCTCGCGTGTCCCTGCTCCGTGAGGTGGTGGCCGTGTATAAGGATACAATACGCTTGGTCGTGGGCGCGCCCCACCCTTCCCCGGATCTGGTGCAGTTGCGTGAGGCCAAGGCGCTCTGCATGCTCTACGACCACGACCGTTGCCCGCGGGACATCCATTCCCACCTCCACGACCGTGGTGGCCACCAAGATCTGTGTGTGTCCAGCGCGAAACGCTTCGACCGCTTCGCTCTTTTCGTAGGGGCGCATTCGCCCATGGAGGCAGCCGAGCGTGTTTCCCTGAAGGATCCCCCGTTCAAGCTCACCGACCAAAGCGGTCGCGGCCTTGAGATCGGCCTCCTCGTTTTCCTCAACGAGGGGACAGATAACGTAGGCGGCTCCTCCTCTTCGGATTTCCTCTCGGACAAATCGGTACGCCTCAAGACGCATCCCCTCGGGAAGCAGCTGGGTCTTGACCGGCTGTCGGCCCGGCGGCAGCTCATCAATGATGGAGAGATCGAGGTCGCCATACAGTGTCAATGCCAGGGTCCTGGGGATGGGGGTAGCGGTCATCACCAAGGTGTGGGGACGCACCCCCTTGGCGGTGAGGTCGGCCCGCTGCCTCACTCCAAAGCGGTGCTGCTCGTCTACGATCACAAAGCCCAAGCGGTGAAAGGTGACCGCCTCTTGAAGGAGCGCGTGGGTTCCGATCACGACCTGAATCTGCCCCGCGGCAATAGATTGCCGAAGTGTTTCCCGTTCTCTTCCGGTCGTCCCCCCACTGAGCAGACCCACCCGAATGCCCAGGGGTTGCAAGAGGTCTCGGGCCTTCAGGAGGTGCTGTTCTGCGAGGATCTCGGTTGGCGCCATGATGGCGCCTTGGAACCCGCTCCCGACCGCGTGGAGCATGGCTAGAAATGCGACGGCGGTCTTGCCGCACCCCACATCCCCTTGCAAGAGACGGGTCATCGGCCGGGACTTTGCCATGTCAGCCTTGATCTCGTTCAGGACCCGCTCCTGGCTACGGGTCAAGGGGAATCCGAGGCGTCCCCGCACCGCCCGTTCCAAATCAGGGTCCCCGGCCATGGCTGCCGCCACGTCCTTCTCCACCGCCTGACGCATGCGGGCTACCCCGAGGCTCAGGAGCAGCAGGTCATTGAATGCGAGCCGTCTCTTTCCGGCTTCCAGATCCTCCGTCCGCTCGGGGAAGTGGACCGCCCAGAGCGCGCCCGAAAGACTCATAAGACCATGACGATCGCGGATTCTTTGGGGAAGAAAGTCGCGGACCGCGGGGATCCACTCCGTCACGAGACCGCTCATGAAACTCCGCAACCACCGCTGAAACAACCCTTCGACCAGGGGATAGACGGGGACAATGCGACCGGTGTGAGTGAGGACTCCATCCTCCCACTCTTCGTAGTCCGGGTTCACCATCTCAAGACCGGGACCCCACGTCACCTTTCCCGAGACAACAACACGTTGTCCCCGCGGGAAGCGAGGCTTCAGATAGGGTTGATGAAACCATTTGGCCACGAGGGTGCCGGCCCCATCTCCGATGATGACCGAGAGGACGCTGATCCCGCGACGGGTGCGGCTGACGCTTGCCCTCTGGACTTGTCCCAGGACCGTCCCGTGAAAACCAGGGCGTAGATTGCGAATCGGTCGCCATTGCGTTCGATCCTCATGCCGAAGCGGGCGAAGGTAGAGGGCGTCCGCGACGGTCCGGACCCCGAGACGCGAAAGGGCCTGTGCCCGTTTTGGTCCCACCCCTTTGAGGAATTGAACCGGGGTATCAAGGTTGGAGGCACACGGCACTCGAGAAATTCCTTGCCTTCTCATGAGGTGTTCAGTAGTATTTGGGGTCTGCGCGCAGCGGCGCTGCCGGCAAACGGGAGGAGGCCTGGATGGCCAGGATCAAGCGACGGTGTGAAATGTGCGGCAAAGGTCCAAACGTAGCCCACCACATCAGCCACGCCCACAATGTGACGAAACGGAGACAGTTTCCGAACACTCATCGCGTTCACGCCCTCATCGGCGGGGTTTCCCGTTATATACACGTGTGTACCCGCTGCCTCCGTTCGGGGAAAGTTCAAAAAGCCAGCTAAGCGGCGCGCGCCGCAGTTCACAGTTCACCAAAAAGCCCCCAACCGCCAAACTCCCCTTTGTGAACCGTGAACTATACACCGTGAACCGTCAGTGTATGCGGATACGCTCCACTCTCTTGACACCCCGGACTCGCCGGATGGCCTGTACCGCTTCCTGAAATTGCTTCAGATCAAACACCTCCAACACAAACGTGTTCAGGCCTCCCTTATCTTCGGTGACCTTAATCTCTGCCTGGGCGATATTCGCCTTCGTGGAAGAGATAGCAGTGCTGATTTCTGCCAAGAGTCCCGGGCGGTCCTCGCCGATGGTCACCCGGATCTTCACCTGATGTGGGATCTTCACCCGCTCGTCCCAGTGGACACGCATCTGTCGCTCAGGATCGTATCGGAACGCCCCGATGTTCGGGCAATCGGCGGTATGGATGGTGACTCCACGCCCGCGCGTGATGAATCCGATGATGTCATCACCTGGGAGAGGGTGACAGCACTTCGCAAAGTGAACCAGGATGTCATCCACCCCCTCGATCCTGATCCCCTCCTCGGCCGCCTTGGTCCGTGGCTTCCGTACCTTACCCTCTTCCTCCGCTATCGCCTGGGCCTGCTCGGAGGGCAACAGTTTGAGCATCGCTTTCCGGGGGGAGATCCTGCCGAAGCCGATAGCCGCATACAGTTCCTCTTCGCTTCCGACCTTGTAATGTTCCAAGACCTGAGGAAAGCTCTCGAGCTTTAGCACGGAAGGACTCTTTTTGCCCAGCTTGCGAATTTGTCGCTCCAAGAGCTCTTTTCCCAATGTGATGGATCGGACCCACTCCTGGCTTTTGATCCAGGCCCTGATACGGCTGCGGGCGCGAGAGGTCTTGACAATCTTCAGCCAATCACGACTCGGGTGCTGCGTGGTTGCGGTCACGATTTCGACGATGTCGCCGTTATGGAGTTCGTAGCGCAGGGGAACAATCCGGCCGTTGACGCGAGCCCCGGCGCAACGGAGCCCGATGTCCGTATGAATGCTGAAGGCGAAGTCGATCGGCGTGGCCCCGCGGGGTAACGCCTTCACATCCCCCTTGGGGGTAAAGACATACACCTCCTCCGGAAAGAGATCGATCCGCACCGTATCCAGGAACTCCTGACTGTCTTTGAGATCCCGGCCCCAATCGAGCAGCTGACGTAGCCAGACGAAGTTCCTTTCCGTCTCGTCCAGGGTCGCCTTTCCCTCCTTGTATGCCCAATGTACGGCAATGCCCTCCTCCGCCGTCCGATGCATCTCGTCGGTCCGGATCTGGATCTCCACCGGCTCCCCTTTCGGACCAACCACGGTGGTGTGCAGGGACTGGTACATGTTGGATTTGGGAACCGCGATGAAGTCCTTGAATCGACCCGGGATCGGCTTCCAGAGACTGTGGATCATTCCGAGGGCCCCGTAACAGTCTTTGACGGTACTGGTGATCACGCGGACGGCGGTGAGGTCGTAAATCTCATCGAGGGTCTTTCCCTGGTCCCGCATCTTTCGGTGGATGGAGTACAAGTGCTTGGGGCGACCTGTGATCTCGCAGGGAATATCCACGTCGGCCAGTTTCCGCTTCAGGATCTCAATGACTTCGTTGATTTGCGCCTCTCGCTCGCCCCGTTTCTTGGCGAGCTGTACGGTCAAGTCTCGATAGGCCTCGGGGTCCAGGTGGCGTAAGCTCAAATCCTCGAGCTCTTGCTTGATCTTGGCCATACCCAGCCGATGGGCGAGCGGGGCATAGATTTCAAGCGTTTCCTTCGCAATAAGGCGGCGCTTCGCCTCGGGCAGCGGCTCGAGGGTGCGCATATTGTGGAGGCGGTCAGCCAGTTTAATGACGATGACTCGGATATCCTTCGCCATGGCCAGGAGCATCTTCCGAAAGCTTTCGGCCTGGCGATCCTCCCGCGTGGAGAACGGGAGCTTAGACAGCTTGGTGACGCCATCCACCAGATCGCCGATCTCGTCTCCAAAGAGGACCCGGATCTCCTTGCTGCTGGTCTGGGTGTCTTCGATGGCATCGTGAAGCAGGCCCGCCGCGATGGCACGCTCGTCCATTCGCAGCTCCGCCAGAATCGCTGCGACCTCCATGGGATGCGAAAGGTAGGGATCGCCCGAGCGTCGCGCCTGGCCCCCGTGGATCGATGCCGCGAACTCGTGGGCCTTGCGGAGGACCTCCACGTCCCCCCCGGGGTTATACGACTGAATGGTACCGATCAGTTCCTTGATCTCCATCTTCCGATCCATTTCCCTCGCGGTCCCTCTAAATCAATAAGTTACCATAAGGTTCGGCACTTCCAAAACAGATTTCAGGATGGGGCGAGATCGCCGTATTCCAGTACGGCGGCAATCGCCTCAGCCGTGATGCTCCCCTCTCGAATAATCTGGAACGGAGCTTGCGTGCAATCGAGGACGGTGGAGGCAATCCCCCCGGGGGCCTTCCCCCCGTCTACAAGCAGGTCCACCTTGTTCCCTATGCCTCTCAAGACATCCTTCAGCGTTACCGGGTTTATCCCGCCACTCTTATTGGCACTGGTCCCCGTCAGAGGGGAATTCATGGCCTCGAGGATTTCTGCCATCAAGCGGAGTTGTGGGATGCGAACCCCGACCGTCCCTGTGCCGGCGGTGATCAATTCTGGAATGTCGGGAGCGGCATACAGGATCAATGTGAGCGGACCCGGCCAAAACTCCTGCGCCAGTCGCCGGGCAGCGTCAGGCACCGCGGCGGCGACCATTTCGAGCGCCTCGACCCGGGAAATAAAAATCGGGATGGGTTTGTCGTGGGGGCGTGCCTTGAGCGTCACGAGGCGCTCGAGCGCGGCCTCGCTAAAAATGTCGGCGGCGAGCCCGTACAGGGTGTCCGTGGGCAACGCGACCAGCCCCTCAACCTTGAGGACCTTGAGGACCTCCTGGACGACTTGGGGATCGGGATGCTCCGGGTTTACTGAAAGAATACGAGCCATTGGGTACCGCACCTTGGGGAGATCTCGCCGGTCAGATCACCCGCGTTCTCCCAGGTAGGATTTACGCACCAGATCGCTTCGGATCAGCTCCCGTGCCGAGTCGTGTAGAGCAATCTCTCCCGTCTGCATCACGTAGCCCCGGTGGGCGATGCTCAACGCCATCCGGGCGTTCTGTTCCACCAAGAGAATGGCCGTTCCCTGTTGGTTGATATCCCGAATGATCGCAAAGATGGTCTCCACGAGGATTGGCGAAAGCCCCATCGAGGGTTCGTCGAGGAGAAGGACCCTTGGGCGGGCCATCAGGGCCCGGCCGATGGCCAACATCTGCTGTTCTCCCCCCGAGAGGGTCCCCGCCTTTTGCCTGAGCCGTTCTCGAAGGCGGGGAAAGAGGGTAAAGGCCCATTCCATATCTCTGTGGATTTCCCGCGTGTCAGTGCGGGTAAATGCGCCCAGCTCCAGGTTCTCCTGCACCGTCATCCGGGGGAAGATTCGACGTCCCTCCGGCGATTGGGCGATACCCCGTCGTACAATTTGATCCGGGAGAAGACCTTCGATCGGCTCTCCCTCCAAAAAGATGCGGCCCTGCCGTGGCCTGAGGAGACCGATGATCGTATTCAACATGGTGGTCTTTCCCGCTCCGTTGGCGCCAATCAGGGTCACGATCTCTCCCCGTCCTACCGTCAAGGAGACCCCGCGGAGGGCGACGATATTTCCATAGTACGTGTGGATGCCGTCGAGTTCAAGCATGGGCGACCTCTTCGACGCCGCCTTTGCCTAGGTAGGCCTCAATCACCCGAGGGTCGTGCTGGACCTGGGATGGTGGTCCTTCGGCGATTTTTGTTCCGTAGTCGAGGACGGTGACGAGGTCCGAGATCTCCATCACCACCTGCATCCGATGCTCGATGAGGAGTATCGCCAACTGCAGCTCGCGTCGGAGTTGCCCGATGAAGTCGGTCAGGGCCTCGGCCTCTCGCGGGTTCATCCCCGCCGTGGGTTCATCGAGGAGGAGGAGCTTGGGAGAAGACGCCAATGCGCGGGCGATCTCAAGACGGCGCTGGTCGCCGTAAGGGAGGTTTCTCGCCAAGACCCCCGCTTGATCGCCAAGGCCCACATAATCGAGGAGTTCCAGGGCCCGCTTGTGGGCTCCTGCCTCCTCTACGACCACCGCCGGGGGTCTGAAGAGTGCCCCCACCCATCCCGCCCGGAGTCGGCAATGCATCCCGACGAGGACATTTTCAAGCGCCGAGATATTGCTGAATAGTCGAATCGTCTGGAAGGTCCGCCCGATCCCCAGGGCATTGATCTGGAAAGGTTTCAGCCCCGCGATATCCTGGCCGGTGAAGGTAACGCTCCCGGCCGTAGGTCGGTACAAGCCGGTGATAATGTTGAAGAAGGTCGTCTTCCCCGCCCCGTTCGGGCCGATCAGTCCACGGATTTCGCCCTGCTGTAACGCAAAGTCGACTTCATTCACGGCGAGGAGGCCACCGAAACGCTTCGTCACCTTCTGCGCATCAAGGAGTGTCACGCGCCTTCCCCTGCCGAACGCGACTTCATCCGCTCTTCCCCCAACTCGGGGTTGTCCATCGACCCCCGGAGCTCAGCCTTGCGTGTCGTGCTCGGAAGCAGCCCCTCCGGTTTGAGCACCATGACAGTAATCAGGGTTGCCCCAAAGAAAAACCAACGCCACAATTGTAAGTCCACCCTCGCCAGAGGGGGGAAGTTGAGCATCTGTCCCACCGCTCGAACCAGCTGGGTCGACTGAGCCAAGATGACGCGGTCAAAAAACATGATGAACATTCCACCCAAGATGACACCCTTGATGTTGCCCATTCCCCCCAGGATGACCATACAGAGGATCATGACTGAGACCTGGAAACGAAACAATTCCGGGAAGATGGCTTGGAGCTTCGCGGCGTAGAACGCTCCGGCGAAGCCGGAAAAGGAGGCGCCCAGGGCGAACGCCAGCAACTTGGTCTTCACCGGATCAATCCCCATGCAGGTCGCCGCAGTCTCGTCCTCCCGGATGGCGATCCATGCTCGCCCCAGGCGAGAGTCCTCCAATCGGTGAGAGGCGAAGATCACCAGGACGCCGATCGCCAGAATCAGATAGTACCAGGGGAGGGGGTCGAACCCAAACTCGAAGCCAAAGATCCGGGGCCGGCCAACCGGATTGAGCCCCAGGGGACCGTTGGTGAGATTGAAGTTTTTGACGAGGACCCAGTTGCCGATACTGATGTTGACGTCCCAGAGATTCCGAAACGCAATGGGAATAATCTCCCCGAAGGCGAGCGTGATAATGGCGAGATAGTCGCCCCGGGCCCGGATAGATGGGCCTCCGATGAGAATTCCGAAGAGGGCCGCGATCACCACGCCCACCCACATCACCACCCAAAAATTCCATTCCAGACCGTGCGGGGGCCAGGTCAAGATGCCCGTGGTGTACGCCCCAATGGCAAAGAACGCGGCATACCCCAAGTCAAGCAGGCCCGCGTAGCCCACCACAATGTTGAGACCGAGCGCCAAGACGACGAAGACGGCGGCGTCGGTGACGGCGAAAAGGGTCTGGAGATTCAACGCCCGATCTACGAAGGGATAGACCAGAAGGCACAAAGAGAACGCCCCCCATCCGAGCCCTCCTCGCCACCTCACGGTATAATTAGAGATTCCCACCTAAAACTTCTCCGGGATTTCCTCGCCCAAAATGCCTGAAGGGCGGAAGACGAGCACCAGGATCAAGAGGGCAAACACCGTGGCCCGGGTCCATGCAGCGGAGAGGTACTGATCGCTGAACGCGGAGAGAAAGCCAATGAGGTACCCCCCCAACATGGCCCCGGGAACATTCCCGATTCCACCTACCACGGCCGCGGTGAAAGCAAACAACCCGGCGTCAAACCCCATCAGGTATCGTCCCGTGTTCAGATAAATGCCTACCACCATCCCGGCGGCTCCGGCAAGCGCCCCCCCGATGAAAAAGGTCGACATAATGACCCGCTCGATGTTGATCCCCATGATTGCAGCCGCCTCCCGGTCCTGCGCGACGGCGCGCATGGCCTTGCCAATCTTCGTCCGGTGGATCAACACGGTGAGCGCGACCATCAGGGGGACGGTCACCGCAAAGAGGAAAACGTCCTTGGTCGTAAAGAGGATGGCGCTCTTGTCACCGAAGAGGGACGGCGCCAAATTGATAGTCGGGAAGATGTTGTAGTAGTAGATCTGGCTCGGTCCATACCAGTTTTGAATGATATTCTCCAGGGCGAAGGAGGCTCCAATGGCGGTGATAAACGGGGCGAGTCGGGACGCCCGGCGCAACGGCCGGTAGGCGATGCGGTCAATGCCCATGTTGATAAGGCCCGAACAGAGCATCGTCACTGCCATCACCAGAGGAATCACCCAGAGGAGGTGTGTAGGGGAGACGACGTCGGTTACCCCCAGCCACGTGAGGAGGCTGAGAGAAATGAAGAAACCCATGGCGTACACATCGCCATGGGCAAAATTGATCAGTTCCAGGATGCCGTAGACCATCGTATAGCCGAGCGCGATCAGGGCCAGATACGAGCCTGTCGTCAAGCTGTTGATAGTTTGCTGGATGAAGACTTCCGTCGGGGTCATGGTCTCCTGAGAGCGGAAAGGGGGTCGCTGCCGCTGACCCCCTTCCCCGTCGATGCGTTCCGCATGCCGCTAGCGTGGTGCGACCCTAGCACTGCATGCCTTTACCAATAATGCGCTCGAACTTGAATTGCCCTCCCTCCACGCCGTAGCCGGCCAATTCCGTCTGGGTCGGATCACCGTTCTCATCAAAGCTGAAGGTCCCCGTGATTCCGGGGAAATCCTTGGTGGCTCTCACCGCGTCGAGGATCTTCCCTCGATCCTTGCCCCCGGCTTGCTCGATCGCGTCGAGAACGACCATCGTGATCTGATAGGCGTACAACGCCCAACCGATCGGTTCGCTGCCGTATTTCTGCTTGTAATCCTCGTAAAATTTCTTTCCCTCGTCCGTGGGCAGCTGGTTGGGCGGCAGCCCGGGAAACGTTAAGAGAACATTACCGTTGACGGCCCCTGGGGTGGCTTGCCCTACGAGACCCGGGCTGAACAATCCGTCGGGCCCCATAAACTTCATCCCCGTATCGAAGAGGCCCAGGGCCTTCATCTGCTGAATCACCTGGACCCCACCCGAGTCGATGACAAACCCGCCGTAGACTAACTCAGGATTCTTGGCCTTGACCTTCGTGAGCAGCGCCCGAAAATCGATAGACGTCGATTCCAGCCCATCGTGACCGACGATCTCAAGGCCGAGCCCCCTCGACTCTTGGGCAAAGACATCCGCGATGCCTTTGCCGTACAGTTGCCGATCGTCGAGGACATAGACTCGCTTGAACCCGAGGCATTTTGCCCACGCGGCCCCCGCCGCGCCTTGGAGATCATCCGCGGCGTGGGTTCGGAAGTAATTGACCGTTCCCGACGGCCGGTAGATCTCCGGCTCCCCGGGACCGAAACCGGGTTTCGTCAGGCCGGGATAGGTATTGGCCGGCGTGATCTGGACGATTCCTGCCTTGTTGGTAATGGGGATGCTGATCTTGGCGGCTCCGCTGTTGTACGTCCCCAGGTACGCCACACAGTTCGGATCATTGACACACTTCTGGGCGTTTTCCGCCTCGATGGTGCCATCCCAGGTTCCGGTGACGGGCGAGGCATCGTCCAGGTTCACGACTTTGATTTTCTGGTCCCCGATAGCCCCCCCCTGCGTGAAGTGCTCGATGGCGAGATCGACCGCCTGCTTCATGGCCGTCCCCTCGGGTAGCATCGCTCCCTGCATTGGCCAACTGGTGTAGAGGGTGATCACGTTCTTTGGCTCCTCACGGCCGCACGCCACCCCGAGGACACCTACCAGCAGCAGCGCCAGAATCACTGGACCGCCTTTGCGCCATTCGCTCATCGTGCGTCCTCCCTCTCCGCCAACATGCCTCTTCCGCCTCCTCTATTTAAGCGATGGCTTCCCGGCATTAGTATATAGGGTCTGCTCACTCGTGCTGTCAACGCCTTTCCTCCCCTTGGCGTTCGAGGATTCGGGCGAGGAACTGGCGGGAGGCGGCGGTGATTTCCCCCGATCCGACGATGGCCGAAATAATCGCCACCCCATCTGCACCGGCCTCGATCACCGCCGAGACCTGCTCGAGGGTGATTCCTCCGATGGCCACCACGGGTATCTCAACGGCTGCCTTGACCTTCCGAATCCCATCCAACCCGACGAGCGGCCGGGTTCCCGTCTTGGTTCCCGTTGGGAACACCGGGCCAAAGCCGATGTAGTCGGCTCCCGACGCTTGGGCTGCCCGCGCCTCCTCGATGGAGTGCGTGGAGATTCCGAGGAGCATCCCTGGCCGCAAAAGGGGGCGCGCCAGACGGGCCGGCAGATCTTCCTGTCCAAGGTGTACCCCATCCGCTTCCACCGCCAAGCCGAGGTCGAGGCGGTCGTTTACGATGAAGAGCGCAGCGTGCTCGCGGCAGAGCCGCCGTATGGCCACGGCTTCATCGTACAGGTACCGAAGATCTCTCTCCTTATCGCGGAGTTGAATCATCGGGGTCCCACCCCGGAGGGATTGCTCCGCCACCTCGTGGTGCCGCAGCCCCGAAAGGTTCTCGTCGGTGATGACGCACAAGGAATACACGGAGGTCGGCATTTGACGTTAGGAAACCACGGTATACTGCGAGGCAGGAATATCGCCTCGGGACGTCAGGAAGCGGACGGAGCGTTCCTAGGCGCGCGCAATATAGGCTCCCGTCCGCGTATCAACACGGACCCGGGTCCCCACTTCGATAAAGAGTGGGACTTGAATAAGGGCCCCCGTCTCCAATGTGGCGGGTTTGGAGCCGCCCGAGACGGTATCTCCTCGAACTCCGGGCTCTGTCTCCACAACCGTGAGCTCCACGGCGATGGGCAGATCGACGCCGATCACCTCCGCATGATAGAAGAGGATTGAAACTTCCATCTCTTCTTTGAGGAAAGCCCCGGCGTCCCCTAACTGCTTCGCCGTCACTCCAAACTGCTCATAGGATTCGAGGTCCATAAACGTGTACTCGTCTCCCTGGCGATACAGAAACTGTGCTTGCCGCTCTTCAAGGGCCGCGGGCGAAAGTTTCTCGTCGGGACGAAAGGTCCGATCGACCAGCGCCCCGGTCCGCAGGTTTCGGAGTTTCGTACGGACCATGGCCCCTCCTTTCCCTGGCTTGTGGTGTTGATACTCGATCACCAGGTACGGCGCGCCATCCAGCTCGATCTTGGCGCCTGCGCGTAGTTCGTTCGAAAGGATCATGGAACGCAACCTTTACGACGGGTCACGTCGTCGACCCGGGTGTTTGGCCACATGGATGGCTGCCTCCAACCCAAGGAGGTAACTCAGGGGCCCGAAGCCGCTGATCTGCCCCACGGTCACCGGGGCGATCACGGAGCGACGCCGAAAGCTCTCTCGACCGTGGATGTTCGACAGGTGGATTTCGATGACCGGGATGTCGGCGGCGACCACTGCATCTCGAAGGCTCACGCTGGTGTGGGTGAGTCCTCCCGCGTTGAGGAGGACGACGTCGGCCCAGCCCCGGGCTTGATGCAGGCGGTCGATCAGGGCCCCCTCGTGGTTCGACTGAAAAAATTGGACCTCCGCTCCCCGTGCCTCGGCCGCTCGCCGGACCTCTTCCTCCAGCTCGGTGAGGGTCATTGTGCCGTAGATCTCGGGCTCTCTCAGCCCGAGAAGATTCAGGTTCGGTCCATTCAGCACCAGGATTCTCATCATCACCTCACCCCGCCCTCTCTCCCCGAGCGGCCCTGACCCGTCGGAAGGCGTCCCGCCACGACTCGAGCACCTGGAGCGGCCCGTGCTGCCCTCCGGGGCGGAGCCGTCGGAAGGCGTCCCGCCACGATTGGAGCAATGCCACGGGCGCTTCCTCCGTCTGCTGCGTCTGTCGGGGCGAAAAGGTGTCATGCCGGGTCTCGAGAGGTGCGAGCGACACTTTCTCCCGTCGTCGCAGTTGTCGGAAGGCGTCCCGCCAGGTCTCAAGGAGAAGGAGTGCGCCGTCGGCACCTGCAGCAGACTGTCTTGCTGCTCTTTCCTCCAAGCGTGTGAGGACTTCTCGGTGCTTTTCCGCGAGATCCCCCCGATCCGGAAATTCACCCACGAGACGGCCGTAGATATCCGCTGCTCGATCGTACAGTCCCTGCGCGGCATACAGCCCGGCCATGGTCTCCGTCGCCAACGGCTCCGCCTCAGGTATAGCGGGCTCTGCGCTTATGTGTGTAAGCGCCGGCGAGGGCGTGTCCACCGCCGTCTCCGGCGACAACAGTTCGACCTCGGGGCCCGCGGACTCTGTAGCGACCTCCACCATTTCTGCGGGGGCCGACTCCGCCTCGGCGGCAGCCGGTCCCTCGAGCCGTGCCACAGTGGCCTGGACTTCCTTGTCGAACGGATGGAGGATTAACGCCATCTTGTAGGAAGCCAGCGCGTCTGGAGCCTCGTTCCGTGCCTCGGCGATCTGACCTAGAAATTTGAGCGCCTGCACGCTCTCGGGGTCGAGTTGCAGGACCCACTGAAAGGCTTCCCGCGCTGCCAACAACTCTCCTTTCGCCTGCTGGGCTCGACCGAGGACCATATAGGCACTGGCATAGTTTGCCTGGTGGCTCAGCCCCTCCTGACAGAGTCGAACCGCTTCCTCAAGCCTTCCCTGCTTGCGGTAGGCGTCCGCCAGTTGGGCGAAGGCCAGGGAATGGGGATCCGCTGCCAGCTTCGCCTGGCACCGCTCGATCGTTTCAGGGAGTGATCGTACGCGTCGCGCCATCGCAAAAAGACCCAGTTAATCCAGATGTTCGAGGGCCTGCAGGGGGTCCAAAATCGGCGCCACCGTAACAGCCCCAATATCCTTTGTCAAGACGAAATTATTCAAGCTTTTTCTTACCTTCTTATCGTAACTCATTGCTTTTACAATATCTATCGGATCAAGAGGAAGCTTGGTCGGAAGGCCGATCCGCCCCAGGAGGCGCTCGAGCCTGACGGCGACCTGTTCGGCGCACAATCCCATCTGGTACGAGATCCGTGCCGCCGCCGCCATCCCGATGGCCACCGCCTCGCCGTGACTGAACTTGCCGTAACCCGTGGCCGCCTCCAGCGCATGGCCGACCGTATGGCCGAAATTCAAGACGGCGCGAATCCCCTCATCCCGCTCGTCCCTCTCTACGAGAGCAGCCTTGATCTGGCAGGAGGTCTTCACGCTGTGAATCACCACCCTCTCTTCCCCCTCCAGGATCGTAGAGATATTGGCCTCCAGCCACTCGAAGAATACCTTGTCCGCGATGACGCCATACTTCACCACTTCGGCCAATCCGGCCCGGAACTCCCGTGCTGGGAGGGTGCGAAGGCCACACACATCGCTGAGGACAAGGCACGGCTGATAGAACGCCCCCACCATGTTTTTTGCCTGGGGCAGGTTTACCCCTACTTTTCCCCCGACGCTGCTATCCACCTGCGCCACCACGCTGGTCGGAACCTGGATCAACGGAAGACCCCTCATGAAGGTGGCCGCCACGAACCCAACTAAGTCCCCTATCACCCCTCCCCCGAGCGCCACAATCGGAGAGCGGCGGTCCAAGCCCAGCGGGAGGAGTTTCTCGTAGAGGGCCCCCGCCTCCCGGAGACTCTTGAACTCCTCCCCGTCCGGCACCTCCAGGAGTGACAACGCGATACCGTGTTCTTCAAAGGAAGAGAGGACCCGCTGGCTGTATAACGAACCCACCACGGGGTTCGTGACCAGGGCGCCGCGCCCCGAGAGGTCAAGTGATCGACTGAGGCTTCCGATCGCCGGGAGCACGTCCGCCCCGATATAGATCGGATAGCTCCGGTCTTGCAAGTTGACCGTCACCGTCTCCATTGCCTACCCTCGGAGGATCGCGTGGAGATTGACGCGCGACAGGACCCTCGCAGCAACCTCCTCCACGGTCAGGTCGGTCGTGTCTATGGGCTCGCCGACCTGGGCATACACCGCAGCTCGCCCTTGCGTCACTTCCCGGATCCGCTCCAATCTGTCTGTGTGCCACAGGAGGGGCCGGTGTTCCATTCCCTCCACGCGTTCCATAATGCGTTCTGGTGCCGCCGAAAGACAAATGATCTCTCCGTGCTTCTGCAGACGGCGAAGATTTTCCGGATTCACGATCGTCCCGCCTCCTGTGGCGATGACACATCCTTGGAGCTCGCACAGACGCTCAACTACCTCCGCTTCGAGTGCCCGAAAGACCGCCTCGCCCTGCTCGCGAAAGATCGTCGGGATATCGAGACCGGATTCTTGTTCGATCAGCTCATCGAGATCGTAGAATGGAATTTTGAGCTGCTCCGCGAGGTAGAGGCCTACCGCCGTCTTCCCGGTCCCCATCATGCCGGTGAGCACAATATTCCCCATCCTGACTGCCTCCACAACCTCCACTTGTCAGAGATCCCGGACGTAGCGCGTGTAGGCCTCGAAGTTCCGCTTCATTTCTTCGAGGCTGTCGCCGCCGAACTTCTCGCGCAGCGCAGCTCCCACCTCGAAGGCCACCACTGCCTCTCCAATGACCCCGGCCGCGGGGACGGCGCAGACGTCGGAGCGCTCCACGCTCGCCTCGAATGCCTCCTTCGTCTCCAGGTCCACGGAGCGCAAGGGAGCGTACTGCGTGGAGAGCGGCTTCATGGCGGCGCGAACGAGAATCGGCTCACCGTTGCTCACTCCGCCCTCCAACCCACCGGCATAATTGGTCTTCCGATAAAACTTGAGACCGTGAGGTGTCTGCCGTTCGGGATCATAAAAAATCTCGTCGTGGGCTTCCAACCCAAAGCGTCTCGCCCCGGCAAAGCCGAGCCCGACCTCCACGCCTTTGATGGCCTGGATACTCATCAAGGCCCGCGCCAGTCGCCCGTCGAGCTTGTGGTCCCACTGGATGTAACTCCCCAAGCCAACCGGGACCCCCTCGACGATAACCTCGAAAACTCCTCCCAATGTCGTCTTGCGCCGTCGGGCCTCGTCGATACTCGCAACCATCGCCTCGGTCGCCGCCCGGTCTGCACAGCGGACGGGGGAGGCCTCGGCAGCCGCTCGGATCCGCTCGGGGGACAAATCACCAGTGCTCGCCTGGACCGCGCCGATCTCCACCACATGACTCAGAACCGAGATCCCGAATTCCCGAAGGAGGCTCTTACACACCGCCCCCACGGCCACACGCGCCGTGGTTTCCCGGGCACTCGCACGCTCTAGGACGTTTCGGACATCCCGATGCCCATACTTGATGGCACCCACCAGGTCTGCATGGCCCGGCCGGGGCCGCGTGACCGGTGGGCGGGCATCCCGGGCCTTCGCTTCTGCGTCGAGCGCCATGGTCTCCTGCCAATTGCTAAAGTCCCGATTGGTGATGGTGAGCGCGATGGGAGAACCCAAGGTGGCGCCGTGCCGGACCCCTGCCGTGATCAGGACCCGGTCCTGTTCGATCTTCATCCGCCCACCCCGCCCGTACCCCATCTGCCGTCGGCTGAGTTCGGCGTCGATATCCTTGGGGCTCAGTGGTAAACGGGCCGGGATCCCCTCCAAGATCGCGGTCAGAGAGGGCCCGTGGGACTCACCGGCCGTGAGATAACGCAGCATGTGACTCTCCTACCTCCCCGCTCCTTTCTCTTCCTCTTTCGGCTTGGGTTCGAGGGGAGAGCGCGCCACCAGATAGGTCAGCAGGTTCTGGACAAAGAGGTTGCCGTCAGGCCAGCCACCCCCAACCTC
>Ga0307428_1000924_pt1 | contig 16174 bp, 10 predicted proteins | sample SalMarWE160240MG_FD_202161 | JGI IMG/M metagenome (GOLD analysis project Ga0307428, IMG submission 202161) | Salt marsh sediment microbial communities from the Plum Island Ecosystem LTER, Massachusetts, United States - WE1603-240 | ecosystem: Environmental > Aquatic > Marine > Intertidal zone >...
TTATATAATAATTGAAACGCAAAAGCCAGTGCAATGCTTGGCATAACAGCCGGTACGAAGAAAAAGAACCGGAATATGCCTATGCCTTTCAATTTAAAATTAAGCAGCATTGCGAGGAAGAAGGACCATATTAGAGTCGCAATAATACTAAATACTGTGAAAATAAGAGTAACCTTCAATACATTCCAAAAATCGGAGCCGGCACTGAACATTGCAATAAAATTACCGAGCCCTATAAAACGTGGAGCGCTTATCAAATCCCACTTGGTAAGACTTAGTACAAAAGATGCAATTATCGGAACACCTGAAAACAATATAAAACCAATAATCCATGGTGACAAAAAGGCATAAGCCGTAATATTTTCTCTTACATTTCTTTTGTTCTTTTTAGTTAATAAACCATCATGTTCCATATAATTATTTCTACCTATTGAGCACACCTAAAAATCCAGATGTGCTCGAATTTTATGCGAATGATTATACAAAATCTAAAAAATCATATAAAATGCTTTTTACGAATCATTTAAAATGAAAAATTAACCGCGGTCAAAAAAATCTTTTTTGGCCGCGGTTGGTAAAACTCATTTTACTGAGCTGCAGCCTCGTTCGCTGCGTCGTTAGCTTTCTTTATAGCAGTATCTACATCCATCTGGCCCATCATAACTGCATTAAAATTATTGACAGCGCCGTTGGTAACACCTGGATTTGCGACTACATAACCGAACTTTGCAAAGCCAAGACTCTCATCCAATCCTGCCCAGTTTGTAGGACCGTTTACTCCACCTGCTCTATAGAACCCTTTAGCCGTTATACTCTTTCTGGCCGATGGGTTAGTCCCCATTTTACATATCAATTCCTGACCTTCATCACCCATGGAATATTCAATGAATTTCCAGGCTGCGTCTTTAACCTTGCTCTCTTCATTTATTGTGAATAACCCGGTGTGAAGATTGGTATATTGTCTTGCCTCCTTTGGCAGTGGAGCAATATCCCATTTGAAATCCTTTATAGGCCTGTAAGTTTGAATCATCCAGTTACCTAATCTGGTCATAGCAGCTCTACCGGCGATGAACAAATCTACAGCATTCGTACCCGAAGCAGCCGGTTCAGGACAAACCTTGTACTTGTTGGTAAGGTCAGCTTCCCACTGGAGCGCTTCCTTGGCGCTGTCACCCAGTGCCAGCTTGCCTGTGGAATCAACAATATCATCGCCAAAAGCACCCATCGTTGCATACCATATACCCTGGAAGGAAATAGCGTCACAGCCCCATTGTATAGTCTTGCCATCCTCCACTATAGTCAGCTTCTTGGCTGCATCTTCGAACTGCTGCGTTGTCCAATTATTAGTAGGATATGCTACGCCAGCCTTATCAAACATATCTTTGTTGTAGTACAATATCTCTGCTGCAAGACACCAAGGCAATGCGTAAGTAGCACCAGTCGCTTTTCCAAACTGATCTACAGCCGGAACAAAATCATCCATTGTGAAGGCATCTGTATTTTTTACATAATCATCAAGAGGTATAATAGCCTTATTTTTTACAAATCTGTTTATGTCACATTCCCATGCCAGAATAACATCAGGAGCAGTATGTGCAGCTATCATTGCATTAAGTTTTTCAGAATAATTTCCTTCTGTAACTGCAATATAATCAATTTTTATGTTGGGGTATTTCTTTTCGAATTGACTTATCCAGTCAACATCAGCAGTATCACCTCTTTGTGCCCACGATGCAAATTTAACGGTGACAGGTGCTCCTTCCGCAAAAACAATAGAGGAAAGACACAAAATCAAGATTATTGTAAGTACAATTACTCCTAAAAGATTCTTTTTCATTGTTAAAGTCTCCTTTCTTTTTAAAAAATATTAAAAATCATCTTTACTTTTATAACACAAAGAAAAATAGTTCATTTATCACCTCCTTAGAAATACATTTTTTCTATAATTGTTTAGAATCTGTAAGATAATTCGCTGAGGTAAATATTTTTAAAATACTAGAAAGAAAAGTAGTTTCAAATTCTCCGGAACTTTGAATATTGGTTTTTGTAAGTTGGTAAACAACATTATAACTTATACGGACAACCGTACAACTATTATATATTTCATTAATTGTGTTTGTCAACTTATTTTTAACATTTGCATTCTGCGATATTTTTCCCAGTAGTCCGGCTGGAATAAATTCCGTAATGCCGAATTAAATGCTTACTCTTAAGTGGTATATGTTTAGTTAGTTTGGCAATAAATACAGGGCTTAATTCTGGATTTTAATTTTTCCTATCATCATTCTTAAAAATCAAATTACTCTTTCAATGCTCCAGCTGTTAAACCTTTAATTAACCTTTTTTGAACGAAAGCGAAGAGAATCAAGGTTGGAACAATGGTTAGGGTTGCAACAGCGCATACTTGTCCCCAACGAATAAGTAAAGAAGACGAGAGACGACTTATAATAAGCGTAAGAGTCGCTGTATTTTGACTCTGACTGATGACAGATACAATAAGATAATCGCTCCAGGAAACAACAAAAGAATAAAAAGCTACAACCATAACACCAGGTTCAGCAACAGGTAAAATAACGTATATTAATTGCTGTATAAGATTACTTCCATCAATTTCAGCAGCGTTGTCTAAATCAATCGGAATTGTATCAAAATATCCTTTTAACATCCACATAGAAAAAGGCAGAACGAGAATCAGTTGCGTAAGAACAATGCCCAAAACACTATCCATTAAATTTAAGGAAAAAACAACTAAAAAAAGAGGTATAAGCATAAGAACTTGCGGAAACATTTGAGTAGAGAATATGCCAAGTATAATTATTTTTTTACCTTTAATATGATAACGACTTAATCCATATGCTCCAAATATGGAAACAATCAGACTTATAACCGTAACCAGACTTGATATTTTTATTGAATTTACAAAATATCGAGGAAAATCAGTTACACTAAATATTGTTATATAATTATTTAATGTAAAACCTTGTAATGCTGAAATAACTTGACCGGTAAAAATGGATTCTTGAGTTCTGAAAGAACAGTAAAAAATCCAAATCATTGGCAGGATAAAAAAGCATAAAGAAATGAAGACAATGAAATATGCAATAATCATGTTTCGAATTCTTACTTGTCTTGTATTTAATCTTAACATCTTTATCGTTGATATTCTCCTCTCTCTTGCATAATCAAATAAACGATTAGATAAACACTAAGAATTAAAAGCATTATGGTACCTATGCTTGACCCATATCCCGCAGCATAATTAACCCAACTTTGCCTGTAGACATAAACTGGAAGCACATCAGTTTTATTAATTGGGCCTCCACCGGTTGCCAAATAAATAAAATCAAAATTATTGAATGTCCAGAGAACATGTATCGTAACCATAACAATTATCATGTTTCTTATTCCAGGTAGAGTTATGTACCAGAAATTTTGAAAAGCATTCGCTCCATCAATTTCTGCGGCTTCATAAAAACTTGCAGGAATTGTCTGCATGGCAGCGAAAAAAGCAATTCCATAAAATGGCACATTTCTCCATAAATGCAGTAAAACAATAAAAGAAAATGCAGTTTTGGGATCTCCAAACCAGTATTTTACAAGGTTTTCTAATCCGATACTTTTTAATATTATATTTATAAAACCAACATCAGATTGTGCCATAAACTTAAAGATTGTTACTGTCGCAGCAACGGGAATAACCCAACTTGCCATAATAATGCTTTTAAAAATCTGCATGCCTGGTATTTCTTGTTTCATTGTCCAGGCAATAATAAGCCCAAATATTAATTGCAATATTACAACAATTATTGTTAGTTTTATCGAATGCCGGAGTGAAAGCCAGAAAATAGGATCACTGAACATCTGCTTGTAATTATCAATGCCAATATAACTATACTCCGTTTTAAGCATACTTTTATCTGTAAATGATACTCTAATCCCATCTATTAAAGGATATAAAGTAAAAATACACATGATAACAATCGCTGGAATTATTAAATAATAACCTTTTCTTTTATCCATAAACTCTTTCTTATCATTCTTTTATTAAAATTGATATTTTATGAAGATTATATAAATATTCATGATTTTATGCCATGAAGAGGAGTGGATAGTACCCACTCCTCTTCAATTAAATAATTAAATTGAGTTTACAGAACATTCTTTTCAACAAGATCATTATAACTATCTAGTAGCCATTGTGCGGCGTCCTTTGCTGATTTTTCTCCATAAATGACATAATTTACAGCTCTTAAGTTTGCTTCACTAACCGGTCCCCAGTTTATCGGATTCATAGCAACAGAAATTGGTAATTCATTCGCAAACCCTTGCATCCACCATTGAATGCCAGCCTTTTCAAAAACATCCAATTCCAATGAATCTTTCCTTGCCGGTATTCCACCAGATTCAACCAGCCATTGAGCCATTTTTTCTTTTGAAGTAATATACTTGATAAGATCCCAAGCAGCATTTTTATCTTTCGAGAATTTACTCATCATTATTGGTTTTACTTCCAGATAAGTGGCGGGTACCCCATCTTTCGAATATGGAATTCTCGTTAGCTGAGATTTATTTTCAAGAATATCTTTTGCGCTATCACTTTCCCCTCTTCTTCCCCAAAGCCACGGACCCATCGGAGCCATTGCCCATTTACCTGCTACATAACCCGGATCCTCAACCGGCCAACCTGTACCTCTTTGATTCGGATCACAAGCAGGGAAATTGCCTTCAAAAAGCTTTCCATAAAAATCAAGAACTTTTTCAAGCTGATCCACTGTGGCAACTACTTTAACGGTTCTTTTCCCTTCCACAGTTGTAACTTCAAACGGATTATTTTTATTGCTTACCTGATAATACAAGGTAATAAACTCTTGAGCTGCTCTTGGACCTCCAATTTCAGTACAAGTATAGAAACCAAATATTTCCTTATTAGATTTTTCAGTTATTATCCTTGCTGTATCAATCAGTTCATCCCATGTCTTTGGAACAGAAAGGTTATATTTTTCCAATATGTCTGTCCGATATATCAGGGCACGAGCATTTGTATTGTAAGGCACACCGTAGAGTTTTCCGTTAATTCGAAGAGGCTCCAATGTGCTTTCTACGAACTGATCACTTTCATCCCATTCAGAAAAATAAGAATCGAGGGGTTCGATAATATCGTTGCTTACATATACTGCTGTATCTTCGAGCAAACCCTCAATAACATCTGGTATTCCAGTTTTTGCTTGAAGCAAAAATTTATCTCTTTGATCCTTGTATTTTCCGGGGCCATAAAAATGGTCAATTTCATATTCTGGTAATTCAGTTTTTGCATCATTTTCCCACATTTTTACGTATTCCGGAGAAACTTCTTGTGTAACAAATGGCATATTCCAGAAAGTAAGCTTCGTTTTTTCTGCAGCAAAAGATAACCCTACTACAAGAGTAAATATTAACAGAATAGTTATTAGTTTATACATTAGTCTTATCGATCTCATATCTAATACCTCCCATAACTTTAACTTTTTAATACATAGTATAATAGGATCAAATAAAACTTCTTTATTTTATCACCACCCCCTTTTTTATAATTTTTTACCATTATCCTCACCCCCTTTATTAATAAGGGCTGCAATACACCTCCGCTTGTTCTTTTCAGCTTTAAATACACTTCAAAATATTCGTTTTGGTTACCATATTATTTAGAACCTGTAAGATAATTCGCTGAGGTAAATATTTTTAAAATATTAGAAAGAAGAGTAGTTTAAAATTCTCCGAAATTTTGAAGATTGGTTTTGTAAGTTGTTATACAACAATATAACTTATACGGACAACCGTACAACTATTATATATTTTATTAATTGTATTTGTCAAATTATTTTTGAGAGGAGATATTCGGGAGGTACAAAAAGTTCTAACTTAATCGGTAAAAAAACGGTGTATCGTAACCTGGTGATATATTCTATCTGAATATAGAATGGGAGAGGGAAACTCAGGTTCATTAATTGAATTAGGGAAAAATCCGGTTTCCAAGCAGAGGCCACTGTGTTTCTGAAATAACGCTCCACCTGCTCCTCTAATATTTTCAAGAAAGTTCCCGGAATAAAATTGGATACCTGGTGTAGTGGTTAAAATTTCCATAGTACGACCGCTTTCCGGTTCATAAACCTTTGCCGCCAGGTTGAGTTCTTGATTTAGCGATTCGATAACAAAGCAATGGTCATAACCGCCTGCAGTATCACGAATATCTTCTCCAATTAATTTCGGCTTGGTGAAATCCATAGGAGTATTATAAACAGTCTTAATTTCTCCAGTGGGGATTAGACTACTATCAACCAGGAGGTATTTTTTACTTTTAAGAGTCAACTGATGATTCATAATTGTGCCAGAACCTGCACCAGCCAGGTTCCAGTAAGTATGATTTGTTAGATTCACAATAGTCGGTTTATCTGTTTGAGCATCATATTCAATTTTAAACTCATTATCTTCGTTCAGACTGTAAGTTATTGTCACTTTTAGATTTCCAGGGTATCCTTCCTCGCCATCTGGACTGAGATAAGAGAAGGTTACTCCCTTTAAATTGGGTCCATGGAAACTTTCAGCTTGCCAGACAACCTTATCAAAACCCTTGTTCCCACCATGCAGGTGATTCAGACCATTATCATTACGGGCAAGATAATATTGAACACCATTCAACTGAAACACTCCTTTGGCAATACGATTAGCAAAACGACCGATTGCGGCACCAAAATAAGAATGGCCGGACAAATATTGTTGAAGATTATCAAAACCGAGAGTTACTTCTTTAATTTCTCCTTCCCGGTCAGGCATTTTAAGGGAGATAAGGGTACCACCCAGGCTCATTATCGTGGCAGTAATTCCTTTGCAGTTATTTAAAATGAATTTTCCGACTTTTTCCCCTTCTGGAGTTGTTCCAAATAGTTCATACTTAACGCTCATATTGTATCCTTTTGAGTTTTTTATTTTTTATTATAACTATATTCGAGATAATTTTCAAAAAATCTTTAAAGATAGTCATAATAATGGCTATATACTGAATAACTACTTTAATTTTTTATAATCTCGAACCGAGAACCAATTTCGGGAAGCTTGGTTACCTCGATTCTTACCGGAAAAGCACTTTTTAATGATTCCAAATGAGTGATGACTAATATTTTATCAAAATCTTCACTTATAGATTGAATAGCCTGTACCAGATTATCTATGCCTTCTTCATCCTGAGTACCAAATCCCTCATCCATAACCAGAGTCCTTAGCTTAGTCCCTGCCCTTCTGGTCAGTAACTTGGATAGGGCTATCCTTAAAGAAAAATCTATCCGAAAAGATTCTCCCCCACTATACATTTCATAATCACGAGTTCCTAATTCATCACTTATTTTGATATCTAAGGTTTCTTTTATGCCTCCACTCTTCAAATCTCGGAGAGACTCGATAGAAATCTGGGTACTATTATTGGTCAACTTTGCCAAAAGGTTATTAGCCTCTTCTTCTATTTCCGGTAAGACATTTTCGATAATTAATGCCTGAATTCCATTCTTCCCGAAAGCCACAATCAGCTTCTCATAAATATTCTGCTCTTTCTTACTTTTTTCTAATTCTTTACCTATCTCTTTCTTCTCTTTCCCCAATTTAAGACACTGGTTGAATTTGCTCTGATACCCTCCCCTTTCTTCTAAAATTTTATCCTTAAGGGTCTGATCAGAATTTAATACCTGCCCCTCTTGAACTAATTTTCCTTTCAAGGAAGGAAGTTCTTTTAATTCTACTCCAATTTTTTCTATCTTCTTCTCCAAATCTTTCAAATTTAATTCTTTCTGTTGATAATTTTCTTTTAATTCGGATAGCTCGTCTCTTAAAGAATCAATCTTCTTCTCTACCTCTTCTAATTTTGCTTTTTCCAGAGGGGCATTGCTTAATTCTTCAATCTTACGGTTAAGCTTGCGGTGACTTACTTCATTGTAACCAATATTTTTAATCTGTCCTTCAAATCCTTTTAATCTTTTCTGTTCTTCCGGGGCGTAATCCTTCTCCCGGATAGTTTTTTCTAATTTTTTAATCTCTTCCTGTAAACCAATCATCAGTTTTGCGGCTTGTTTAGATTCTTCGTATTCAAAATGTACTTTGCTTAACTTCTGTTGCCAAATATTTTTATTTTTTAATCTCCGGTTAGTCTCTCTCCATTTTTCTGCCAATTTATCTTTCTGTTTGCTTGACTCCTCCGCATCTTTTTTTAATTTCTCTATCTTCTTAATATTTAAACCAATTTCTTCATTTATATTGTCTTCAATCTTCCTCTTTCTCTCTGCATTTAATTTTGTCTCACATAAAGGGCATTCCCCTTCCGGATTCTCTCTTAACAGACGCAGTTTTTCTTGATTATCTTTATTGTCTTTTTCTAATCTTTCTATCTGACTTTTAATACTGTTTATTTTTACATTAATTTCGCTGCCTTCTTTGCGAATTTCTTCTCTCTGCCCTTCGAGTAACTTTATCTCTTCCATCTTTTTTTCTAATTCCAAACCCTTAGTCCTGTTTTTTATCTCCTGCTCAGCCTTCATCTTTAAATCTTTATATCTATCTTGCTTATTTCTAACTTCTACTTCCAAGTCTGCTCTTTTACTTTCTATCTTTCTCTCGTTAAGAATCTTTTCTTCTTCTATCTTCCTGATTCTTTGGAGCTTTCGGCTAAATTCATTATTTTTAGCATTAAATTTCTGATAATTGCTAAAATCATTTAAAACTTTCTCTTTTTGAGAAATTATTTTCTCACAATCTATAATTTCTTTCTTTCTTAATTCAATCTGTTTTTGCCCTCGTACAATTTCTTGCCTATACTGTTCTATTCGGCCTTCCAATTCTATGCATTGTTCACTTTTATGTTTTAAGATATTTATCTCCTCTTTTAATTTACCTACTTTTGTTTCTTCTGTCTTTATCTTCCGGGAAATTTCTTTGTAACTTTCTGATAATTCCTTTATCTTTTCTTTGTAAAAATCAAGGTTGGCCGTTTCCTGATAGATATATTCTAATCTGCTTTCTTTAATCGCAATAATATTATTAATTTCTCTAAGATGGAACTTGGCCAGATTAGCCATTTCGTCATAACGGGAAAGACCTAAAATCTCGGATAAAATTTCTTTCCTTTCCCGGGCGCTCTTTCGGCTAAATTCATCTATTCGGCCCTGGAGGATGAAAGCGGAATTGATAAAGGTCTTATAATCTATCCTAAGAGTTTTGGTAATTTTTTCCTGGGTTTCTCGAGTGGTAGGACATGTGAGAGAGATATATTCACTATCTTCTTGATTAAAAACCTGAAATTCCAAACCGGGGCGGGAACTTTTTTGGGCAATGGAATAATTTCTGATAATACGGTATCTGTCTCCTTCCAGATCAAATACAAATTCCACCTGCATATCTTTCTGGCCTATCCGCAGAAGACTGCTATCAGCTTTTTTCTCCTGGCTGGCTTTTCTTCCTTCTCCCCATACTGCCCAGGTTAAAGCATCCAGAAGGGCGGATTTCCCCTGACCATTATTCCCCGAAAGACAGGCAATATGAAATTGGGTAAAATCAAGAGGAGGAACATCTTCCCCATAACTCAAAAAATTTTTTAGGGCTAATTTTACCGGTATCAATTTTTAATCCTTTCTTCTTAGCTATTTTTTTATTTCTCTTTCTGTCATTCCCGTTACCCTCTTTATTATTCCGTTGCCTTATATGTCATTCCCGCGAAACCTGTCCTCGACCTGATCGGGGAGCGGGAATCCAGAATGAATTTTAACTATTCTCTTCTAACTCTTTCTCTAAGTCCTGGGCGTAAGTTTTCAACTCTTCCGACAAAGGAACTAATTCAGGGCTATTCTGAATATATTTATCCATAGCCTCCAACATCCCTAAATCTTCTGAAATTTCTGCCCTCTTAATCCGCTCCAGCGGTTTAGATTTTTTAGCAATAGCGGTTACCAAAAAGGCTACTTCCAGGGCAGAGTTTATCCTTTTAAAATCCAGTAAATCTTCTCTCTCTGCTGATATAGTATAAAATACCCTCACCACTGACTCGGATAAATCATATTTTTCAATTTCTCGTAATAAAATATTAGTGGGGTCTTGTTCTTCGCTAATTACCACATCTATGGTAACAAATTTTCGTGCGGGGAGAGGAATAAACTCATAAGAAGTTTTGCCACCCTCAATATTCACCAAACAAACCCCTTTGTCATCCTTCTCCTCACCAAAATTTATTCTTTCGATACTTCCCGGATAGACTACAGGAGGATGATTGTTAAGATTTAAATCTTGAAATTTATGGATATGACCCAGAGCTACATAATCAAATTCTTTTTGAGCCAATACTTGAGTAGAAAATACCGGGTCTCTCCCGATTATTGCCGACCTCTCTGAGCCGGAATAAGTTGCTTCTGCAGCAGCCAGGTGAGCAGCAAAAATCGCTGGAATCCCTGGCTTCATCATCCGGGCATATTTCTTAATCTTTTTACTCGCTCTTTTCTGAATCTCCTTAGTAATTTCCTCATCAGTAAAATCTTTATATTCTTCTTTGCTAAGAAAGAGGTTCTTGGTAGGCCAGGGCAGACTGAAGACTTGAACCGGACCTGCCTTAGTCTCAATATTAAATAACTCAGGCTCGGTTACCACTTTTACTCCGGAGACATTCAAAGTATCGAAGATATCCAGGGATGTGGCTTTACCAAAAGATACGGGGTTATCATGATTTCCATTGATCATTATCACCGGGATTTTTGCTTCGCTTAATCTATAAATCTGCCGGGCGAATTCACGTTGATGGGTAGGATTGGGATTGCTATTTTTGTAGGCATCACCGGTAAATATTACCAAATCCACCTTTTCTTCCAGGGCAATATCAATGGCAAAACTAAAGCATTTTATAAAATCCTTTAATCGGGTATGCAGACCGGTGGAAGGGTCTATCCGTCCATAATTTTCCATCCCTAAATGAATATCGGCTATGTGAAGAAATTTCATCTGATTTTTACCTTTCTCATTGTCTTCAGGTTAAATCGTTATATCTATCTAATCTTCTAAATTTAGTGGAATTATTTCTTTAATTATAACACAAAAATTAATGTCTCTTTGCTGCGCTTTGGCCGGCCAGATATCCGCTACTCCAGCATTCCTGCAGATTGTACCCCCCTGATGGACCGTCAAGATCTAAAATTTCCCCGGCAAAATAAAGGTTTTCCACCTTCTTAGAACACATAGTATTCGGATTCACTTCCTTAATGGCAACTCCCCCGCTGGTTACCACCGACCATTTAAATCCCAGCATTCCAGTGGGGGTCAATTCTAATTCTTTTAGCAGGTGAACTAATTTATTTCTTTCTTCCCGGCTGATATAATCCACCTTTTTCTCAGGCTCTATACCGGATAGTTTAATCATGACCGGTATCATCGATAGGGGCAATAATCCTTTCAGTGAATTCTTAAACATTCTCCCTTTAAATTTTTCAAAATCCCTCTGAATACGTTTATCTAATTTTTTAAAATCCAGTGCCGGTTTTAAATCTAAAATTAATTTTACCGTACCATTTTTCAGCAACGTCCCGATGTTTTTACTCATATCCATAACGATAGGCCCACTCACCCCAAAGTGGGTAAAAAGCATCTCGCCAAAACGTTCATCTTTCTTCTTGCTATTCTGAAATAATTTGAGTGAGACATTTTTGAGAGATAAACCTTGAAGTTTTTTCACCCAATTTTCAGAGGTCTTTACCGGATTCAAGGCAGGGACAGGTGTAACTATAGCATGCCCTAATTGTTCAGCCCATCGATAGCCGTCACCGCTAGAACCGGTCTGGGGATATGCCTTTCCTCCTGCACAGATAATAAATTTATCGGCACTTAACTGGCGGTCTCCAAGTAAAACCTGGGATATTTTTCCTTTCTCCTGTTGAAAACCGATTACCTCGGTATTAAGCAGAATATTAACTTTCCCCTCAGCTAAATATTTTATAAACACATTCAATATGTCCTGGGCATTACCTTTCTCGGGAAAGATTCTATCCCCCTGCTCTACTTTTCCTTTTACTCCTCGGGATTCAAAAAAATCAATCACCTCACGCGCTCCAAATACCTCTAAAGCACTATAGAGAAATCGTCCATTCCTGCCAAATTTTTCGGCAAATTTTCTTATATCAAACTCATTATGGGTAAAATTACAACGTCCCTTGCCGGTAATCAGTAATTTTTTACCCAGAGTCTCGTTCTTTTCGATTAAAACGACTTTCGCTCCCAATTCTGCTGCCCGGCCGGCTGCCATCATCCCGGCTGGTCCCCCGCCTATTACCGCAATATCAAATAAGTTATTATCTTTCATAGCAAGTGCATCCTTTTCCCCCCCTCGTGTCAAGGGGATCGAAATTGTCAAGGGGACGGTTCTTCTGACACGATTTTAAAAATCAAAATTAACACTTAATTTATATTATATTATATAATACTATTTAAAAATAATTTAATCTTAATTCACGGCAAATATTTAATATTTCGTGTATAATAAGATTTACTAATTGACCAATTGACCGATTTACCAATTTGCCAATTAAAGATACAGGGTACAAGATTTACCAATTTGCCAATTGAATTAGTCGTTAGTATTAAATACAGGTTTTCAGTATTCAACTAAAAGGTTAAAACAAAAAGCGAAAAACCATAATTCAAAACTTAAAACTTTTTCTCTCGATAGTTCTGTTTTTACTTCTTTATCTTTTCATTTTTACTATATAGTATAGGAGATAAGAAAGATGGAATTCAATAGATAAAACAATATTTAAATTTTAAATTTTGAGCTATGGCTTTACGTTTTGCGCTTTTCGTTTTTAGTTTTATCACTATTCACTATATAGTAATTAGGGCTTACAGAAAAAGTTAATTCCTATACAATCAAGATAAGCAGGAGATACATTCTATGATTTCCCTTGAAAATATCAGCATCGGATTCCAGGAGAAAATTCTCTTTGATAATTTAAACTGGAGAATCCCCAGAGGCAGCCGCATCGGTCTGGTAGGCAATAACGGTACGGGAAAGACCACCCTATTTCGCACCATCGTAGGACTTGTTCAATCCGATAAAGGTAACATTACTTTACCACGAAATCAGCGGATTGGCTACCTTCCTCAGGATTTAATCGAACTAAAAAGTAACATCGACCTTATCTCCTATTTAAAGGAAAAATCAGGTATTGCTAAATTAGAACATTCTCTTAAAGCTTGCGAAGAACATCTGACCTCTCTTTCTGCTGAATCAAATAAATATCAAGCAGCTCTTAAAAAATATGAAAAAACAACCAACCTCTTTGAGCACCGGGGAGGTTATACTTTTTCTATCCAGGCTCATAAAGTTCTCAAGGGTTTAGGTTTCCGTGAAAAAGATTTCACCCGGCAGTGTACTGAATTCTCCGGCGGATGGAAGATGCGCATAATCCTGGCTTCTATACTGCTTTCTTCACCGGATATAGTTTTACTTGATGAACCTACCAACCATCTGGATACAGAAAGCTTAGAGTGGCTGGAAGGCTGGCTTCTAAATTTTTCCGGGACTATAATAGTCATCTCTCATGACCGATACTTTATGGATAAACTTATGACCAAAATTGCAGAATTAGCTCATCAGAAATTGACCATCTACCAGGGGAACTTTTCCTACTATCTAAAAGAAAAAATAAAACGACACGAACTATTACAAAAAGAAGCTAAAAATCAACAAGACAAAATAGCTAAAACCGAGGCTTTTATCGGGAGATTTCGCTACAAAAACACTAAAGCGACACAGGTGCAAAGCAGAATAAAGATGCTGGAAAAAATGCAAATAGTAAAAATTGATAAAGCACCCAAAAAAGCAGCCATCTATTTTCCCAAATGTCCTCGAAGCGGAGATAAGGTAGTGAGCGTAGAGAGCTTGACTAAAGAATATGAGGAAATTTCAGTATTTAGCGGTCTAAATTTTACCTTGCACCGTAGCGAAAGAGTAGCCCTGGTGGGAGTAAACGGCGCAGGTAAGTCTACCCTTTCCCGATTAATCAGCAAAAGAGAAAGACCTACGGTCGGAAAAGTGCATTTAGGACATAAAGTAAATCTGGCTTTCTTCTCTCAGGAGAGCTCACAAAATCTCAACTATAATAATTCTATCTGGGAGGAAATATCTGACGAATCAAGTTCTATGACTTCCGGAGAAAGGAGAAATTTGTTAGGGGCCTTTCTCTTCTCCGGTGATGCTATTTATAAACCGATTAGCATTCTCTCCGGAGGAGAAAAATCCCGTCTGGCTCTGGCAAAGATTCTGATGCAGGAATCTAATTTTCTAATACTCGATGAACCGACCAATCACCTGGATATAACAACTAAAGAATTGTTTCAACGAGCTTTATTGAAATATTCGGGAACCATATTAATTGTTTCTCATGACCGTTTCTTTTTAGACAATCTGATTGCCCGGGTAATTGAAATACGTGATGGAAAAATTTATGACTACCCTGGAAATTATTCTTATTTTATAGAAAAACGAGCTCAATTGTTAACAGAAACTAATAATAGCGGTTTACCTACTAAAAAAGTGGAACAGCAGAAGCTAAAGGTAAAAACTTTAGGTAAACTGAAAAAACGGGAAGAAGCAGAAGAACGAAATCGTACCTACCGACAGAATAAAGATATTCTGGATCAATTAAAATCGGTTGAAGAAGAAATAAAACTCTTAGAAAAAAATAAAACTAACACAGAAATCCAGCTATGCGACCCGGCAGTTCTTAAAGATTCAAAAAAAGTCCAGGAGCTGATGATTAATCTAAAAAAATCTAACCAAGAACTTGCCGCCCTAACTAAAACACACAAAGAACTAAGCTTAAAAATTAACCCCCCTCTCCCCTCGGAGGGAGAGGGTTAGGGTGAGGGGGAGTAGGATAGCTGTCCTGCCTGTCTGAAATAGTAACATCGTTTTGCTTTGTAAGATATTGACGAAAATAAATAACGGGAAAAGGTTTATAATATAGAGAGAAAATTCTAAATTGAAGCGTAAATCCATATTTACATCTTTTTTGCAAATTACTACTATTTATTAGTAAAATATATCATTTTATCCGTAATATCAAGTAGTGTACTTGCAAAAATGTGTAATAAGTAGTAATTTTATTACCTATATCAGCACTTTTCCGCAAGTCCTATTATTCTATAAAGCAAGCAAAAGCCTCTTTTAACGTACTTCTGAAAGCCTTATATTATAAGGGTTCTGAGAGAAAAACGCCGTAAACGCTCGTAGACGCGTTTCTTTGGGTTGACCTATACTTTACCCCTCGAAAATCGCCCTTTTTTAACTAATATTTCGGATGTTCAAAAAATGAAAATGGCTATTTGTAAGGGTTTCATGATTTCAGGGAGGCAAAAATACCCCAAAAACAGGGTAGTAAATTGCCGATTTTTTAATTTTTTGCGTGCGTTACAGAGCGTTTTAGGAGCATTTCCGTAGGGACATGGCATGCTATGCCCTTTGTGGTCTGAAAGCCTTGCAAACAAAGGATTATACGTCATTGCGAGGAGCAAAGCGACGCGGCAATCTCATTACTCCCTCGTTATTCCTTTTTCCTCTATATAAAAGCCACTATTTACTCCTAAAGTACCGTTCCCTTTACCTCTTATGAACTTAGCAATAATTCACTTTACCTATATTTCATGTTATAATAAATAATCTAAAAGAACCATCAATAGAATGCCACTCTCTATTTCCTTAAGGAGAATAAAATTATATATGTTAAATGACGATTATTGGCTAAAAATTGCTAACTACGATCTAAAAACAGCAGAGGCAATGTTAAAATCAAAGAGATACCTATACGTGGGATTCATGTGTAATCAATCTATAGAAAAAATACTGAAAGGTATTTACTCTGATAAATTTAATCAATTACCTCCAAGGATTCATAATTTAGCCAGATTACTAAAATTAGTAGAGTTAGGAAATGATATACCTAAAGATCTACTTGAAATTTTAAATGAATTAAACCCTTTAAATATTGCTGCTAGATATCCTGACCAACAACTAGACATAATTAAAGAATTAGATTTTGATTATTCCACCAAACTACTTGAAAATACAAGGAGATTATTTAAATGGTTAAAAACAAAGCGGTAATAATAAATAAAATTAAAAAAT
>Ga0307428_1000925_pt1 | contig 16171 bp, 13 predicted proteins | sample SalMarWE160240MG_FD_202161 | JGI IMG/M metagenome (GOLD analysis project Ga0307428, IMG submission 202161) | Salt marsh sediment microbial communities from the Plum Island Ecosystem LTER, Massachusetts, United States - WE1603-240 | ecosystem: Environmental > Aquatic > Marine > Intertidal zone >...
TAGTCCACGTCCACTCCCGTCATTGCCTTCACCTCGTCACGATGGGCGGGCCGGAACGGGCCGACGAGACGCTCCACTTTCCTCTCGTGGAGCTGCTGATCCCCGCGGAGTAGGCAGAGGAGTGGACCGTCCCCCGTAATGACCATGAGGGTCTTCAGGGTGAGCCGCGGATCGATCTGCAGAAGGGCCGAGACCTCCTCAATGGTCCTGGCCCCCGGGGTGGAAATCTCCTCGCGGGAAGACCACGCGGGGAAAGTCGGCGGGGCGGGCCTCGACCCCGCGAGCTCCATATTGGCGGCGTACCCACACGATCCACACAGCGCCACCTCATCCTCCCCCGCCGGAGACGGCGCCATGAATTCGTGGGAACTCCCCCCACCCATCATGCCCGGATCGGACTCCACGACGTAGCACGTGAGTCCACAGCGTTCAAAGATTCGGCCGTAGGCCTCCTTGTGCAGCGCGTAGCTCTGCCGCAACCCCTCGTCGTCCACATCCAGGCTGTACGAATCTTTCATCAGGAACTCCCGGGTCCGGAGGACGCCGCTCTTGGGCCGGGCCTCATCCCGGAACTTAACTTGGATCTGGTACCAGATCTGGGGAAGCTCCCGGTACGAACGGATCTCCTTCGCGGCGAGCGAGGCGATGATTTCCTCGTGGGTCATCCCCAAGCACATGTCCCGCTTTCCGCGATCCTTGAGGCGGAACATCTCATCACCAATCTCGGTCCAGCGGCTGGTCTGCTGCCAGACTTCGGCGGGATGGAGCGCCGGCAAGGTCATCTCCTGCCCTCCGATGCGGTCCATCTCTTCCCGGATGATGGTATTGATCTTTTCCAGGACCCGGTGCCCCAGGGGAAGGTAGCTGTAAATCCCGGCGGCCAGCTGGCGGACGAGCCCGCTCCGGATCATGAGCTTGTGGCTCACCGCCTCGGCATCGGCGGGATCCTCCCTGAGGGTGGGAATAAGCAGGCGACTCCAACGCATGGTCTGGTGAGAAAAAAAGGCGGGACTCACTCCTTGGGAAGTATGGTGAGCAGATCCTCGGCGCCGGGGGAGGCGTCTTCGACTTCGCCGGACTCCGCCATCTTCTGCAGCTCTTCTACGAGCGCGTCGGCCAGCTCCTCCTCTCTCACCTTGCGGATGATCTGTCCCTTCTTGATGAGGATGCCGACCCCGTTCCCGCCGGCGATGCCGATATCTGCCCCCCGTGCCTCGCCCGGACCGTTGACGGCGCAACCCATCACGGCCACGTTCATCGCTTTCTTCAGGCCCAAGGCCGCCAACCGTCGCTCCACTTCCTTGGTGAGGCCCATCAAGTCAATCTCGACACGCCCGCACGAGGGACAGGCGATAATATTGAGCCCCCGCTCCCTGAGCTCCAGCGCCTTCAGGATCTCGAAGCCGACCTTGATCTCTTCGACACAGTCTTCGGTCAGAGAGACCCGGATGGTATCGCCGATCCCCGCAGAGAGGAGGGCACCCATCCCCACCGCAGATTTCACCGTGCCGGGAAAGGCCGTCCCGGCCTCGGTCACGCCGAGGTGAAAAGGATAGTCCACTTTGGTGGCCAGCAGGCGGTAGGCGGCAATCATCATCCTCGGGTGCGAGGCCTTCAGGGAGACTTTGATCTCGGGATAATCGAGCTCCTCCAGAATCTGGATATGCTTCATCGCGCTCTCGACCATGGCCTCGGGCGTGGGGTTCCCGTACTTCGCCATGAGCTCCTTCTCCAAGGAGCCCGCGTTGACGCCGATGCGGATAGGAACCTTTCGGTCCCGGGCGGCCCGGACGACTTCCTCCACCTTCCAGCGCGCCCCAATATTCCCCGGATTGAGGCGCAAACCATCCACCCCTTCCTCCAGGGCCGACAGGGCCAGCCGGTAATTGAAATGGATATCCGCAATGAGCGGTATGCGGATTTGCGGGCGGATTTCCCGGAGCGCCGCCGCGGCGTCTTCATCGGGGACCGCCACCCGGACCAACTCACAACCCGCCGCCTCGAGGGCCCAGATCTGATCGACGGTCGCCTCGACATTGCGGGTATCGGTCTTGGTCATGGACTGGACCGAGACCGGCGCATCCCCACCGATCGTGACGGAACCGACCTGAATCTGCCGCGTCTGCCGCCGCTCTACCACGTCGCTCTCCCACTTACGCGTTGACCGACGACCGAAAACCTACAGATATCAGGTCTTACGGTCGTCGAGGCATGAACTATACCCTACTAGGGGCGTGCGAGCAATCGAAAGATATCGTTATAGAAGGCGAAAATCATCAAGGCCACCAAGAGGACCAGGCCGACGCGCTGAGCGATCTCTCGCTTCTTCACGCTCACCGGCCGGCCGCGGAGTAATTCAATACAGAAGAAGGTGAGATGCCCCCCGTCCAAGATCGGGATGGGGAGGAGATTCAACACGCCCAGGTTGATAGAGAGGAGCGCGGTGAAGAAGATGAGGTTGAGCAATCCCTGCTGAACCTGCTCGCCCGTCATCTGTGCCATGAGGATCGGACCGCCGATCGTCTGCGGAGAGATGGATCCCTGGACGATCTTTACCAATACCCACAGGATCTTCACGCTCGTGGTCGTGGTCCGAGCCCCGGCGTCGACCAGCGCGGTAATCGGATCTAACCGCTCGTACACGAACGCCTCCACCGGATTGATTCCGATGAGCCCCACCGTCACGGTTCCGCCCGTAGCGTCCTGTTGGCTGGAGGCCTTGGGGGTCACGGTCAACGGAAACCGGTTTCCGTCCCGCTCCACGGTCAGGCCGACCTCCTGCCCCGCCCGCGTATGAATCCGTTCGGCCAGGTCTCCCCAGGTCTGGACCGGCTCGCCGTTGACGGCGACGATGCGATCCCCCACCCTGAGACCCGCCTCCGCGGCGGGAAACCCCTCCATCAGTCGGCCGACGGTAGGCGTGATAAACGGTCCGACCCCGATCGTCCACACCACACGCTCATCGCCGAGGAAATCGGTAAAGACCCTCCGCTCGGGCGTAACCGTGATCTCCCGACGGACGCCATCTCGCTCAAGAGCGAGCCGAACGGAACGGCCCTTCGAGCCTTCGATCGCCGCTTCGATCTCCCCCCAAGTTCGCACGGGACTCCCCATCACCGCGACGATCCGATCCCCGGGCTGAATTCCTGCCACGGCCGCTGGGGAGTCCGCCTCCGCCCTTCCGGCGACCGGCGGGAAGACCGGGCGACCGATCAGCATGAAGACGCCCCAGAAGAGGAGCACGGCAAGCAGGAAATTGGCGCCCGGTCCGGCCAGCACGATGACCATCCGGGTCCAGACCGACTTGTGGGCGAAAGACTTTTCAAGATCCAGCAATTGGCCTGCACCATCGAAGGCCTGACCGGTGTCGTCGATCACGACCTCGCGCGGATCCTCCCCCACCATCTTGACGTAGCCCCCCAGCGGGATGGCGGACACCAAGTACTCGGTCTCCCCCTTCGTGAAGCCAAACAGCCGTCGCCCGAACCCCAGAGAGAACTTGAGGACCCCAACCCCCGCGCGCTTCGCCACCAGAAAGTGCCCCAGCTCATGGACGAAGATGAGGAGTCCCAGGACCACGATGAAATACACAACCGTCATCACCGTCATGATATGTGCGTTCCCTTCCCTCGATACGTGCGCGAAAGATGCTCGCGGACCTCCCGGTCCGCTGCCAGGATCTCCTCCAAGCTCCCGCCGTCCCCCGGCCGGTGCTCTCCGAGCCCCGCCTCGATGACCTCTGGGATCTGGCCAAAGGTAATCTCCCGGGCGAGGAAGAGCTCAACCGCCACCTCGTTCGCGGCATTCAGGACCGCCGGCGCCGTCCCACCCATCTCGACCGCCTGGTACGCAAACCCGAGACACGGAAACCGCTCTCGATCGATCGACTCAAAGGTCAGCGAGGCCACCCGCACCAGATCTAAGGTGGGGAAGGCGTGTTCGAAACGGGCCGGGTAGCCGAGCGCGTAAAGGATCGGGAGGCGCATATCGGGAGGCGAAAGCTGTGCCAGGACCGAGCCGTCCACATACTCGATCAGGGAATGAACGATGGACTGCGGATGGATGATCACGTCGACATGCTTGACGTCGATATCAAACAACCAGCGGGCCTCGATCACCTCCAGCCCCTTGTTCATCAAGGTGGCAGAATCGATGGTGATCTTCTTTCCCATGTTCCAGGTCGGATGGTTTAAGGCCTCCTCCGGAGTGACCGAGGCGAGCCGCGCCTTTGGAACGTGGCGCAGCGCGCCGCCTGATGCGGTCAGAATGATCCGTTTCAGTGCGTCCCGGCCGCCCCCCTCCAGGCATTGAAAGATCGCTGAATGCTCACTGTCCACCGGGAGGAGCCTGACCCCGCGGGCCGCTGCCTCAGACGTCAGCAGGGCCCCGGCCATGACCAACGCCTCTTTGGTCGCTAATGCCACATCCTTGCCGGCCCGGATGGCCGTAAGAGCAGGGACCAACCCGGCCGCCCCGACAACCGCCAGCAGGATGAGCTCTGTTTCGGAGTAGGCCGCGACCTCGGCCAGTCCCTCCGCCCCGTAACAGATCTTGACGGGAAAGCCGCGGAGCCTCTCCTCGAGTTCCCGCGCGCCTTCGCGCCGCCCCATGGACACCAGCTGCGGCCGAAACTCCCGGACCTGCTCGGTCAACAGGTCGAGCTGTCCCCCCGCGGCCATGGCCACCACCTGGAAGGCCTCGGGGCGCGCCCGGACCACGTCCAGGGCCTGCATTCCAATCGAGCCGGTAGAACCCAGAATGCTCAGGCGCTTCATGTGGTTTCCTTGACCCCCACTCCGTCTCTCGTCCCGTTCTTGACGAGATACATGGCTGCGTCGGCGTGGCGCAACAGGGCTTCCCCGGTTTCCCCGTTTTCGGGATACGCAGCGACGCCAAAGCTGGCGGTCAAAGAGGCCTGCGCGTCGTCCACGGGACGGAACCGATGGGAACGAATCGCCCGGCGAAGGCGGTGGGCCGTTCCCACGGCTCCTCGCAGGTCAGTCTCGGGCAGCGTGACACAGAATTCATCCCCCCCGAACCGGAAGATTTTGTCTGCCCGCCGAAGCTTCGTCTTGATCACGTCCACCACCTCCACCAGGACCCGACTCCCCGACAGATGCCCAAACTGGTCGTTGATATTTTTCAAATGATCCAAGTCGAAGAAGAGGAGGGAAAAGGCGTGCTTGTACCGTCGGGCCCGCTCGATCTCCTCCCCGAGATATCGGTCCAGATACCGCCGATTGAGGACACCCGTTAGGTCATCCTGGAGGGTTTCCTGGCGGAGCAGGGCATTGGTCCGCTGGAGGTCATATCGCTCCAGGGCGTTCCGGAGGCCGATCTCGAGATCCGCTGGTTGCACCGGCGTGGAAACGGCACTATGCGCTCCCCGCGTGAGGGCAGCCCCGGCCAGCATGCTCCCCGCCGGTGCGAGCACGACGATGGTCTGCTCTGGTCTGACGTGCAGGAGATGCCCAACAACCTTGACCGGGCCAGGCCCCGGTACCCCCACGTCAAGGAGCACGACGGCGTAGTCATCCTTCTCGAGCTTTTTCAGGGCTTCCTCGCTGCTCGAGGCCTCCACCGGATGGAAACCCCGCTCGGTCAGGAGCTTGACCAGCTCCTTGCGCGCGGGCCTCTCGTGATGCACGACCAGAATCTTTTCGTCGGGCACGCCTGGCCCCCGTGTTCGGACTGTTCCCCGCAGAGATGGCGTAAGTATAATGAAAACCAATGCTTCCCGCAAGACATTTCCCAGGCGAGGATACGCCTGAAAAGGCGGCACCCCGGGGATTTGTGCAAATTTCTTGCCTGAGGCGGGCCGGCGCTCACGGGGGAGCACGCCCCCCTCGTCCATCGCGTTGCGCTCGTCTGACAAAACTTCCGGCGACTCGATTGACCTTGACAGTTTACGCGTCTGATTCCTATACTGCCGAGAATCTTCGCGCGTTTCTGGGGAGGCCATGACACGGATCCAGTTTGGGACATCAGGCTGGCGGGGGATCCTCGCCGATGACATCACCTTCGCCAGGGCCAGAGTCGTCGTCCAGGGTATTGCCGACCACGTCAAGGTCGCGGGGCTGGAGGGACGCGGGATCGTGGTCGGTTACGATACGCGCTTCCTCGCGGAACGCTTCGCCCAGGAGGCGGCCAAGGTCCTGACGGCGAATGGGATCCGCGTCTTCCTCTGCGATCGCGATACGCCCACGCCGGTGGTCGCTTACGAGATTGTGCGCCGGCAGGCAGGCGGAGCGATCAACATCACCGCCAGCCACAACCCGGCGGAGTACAGCGGCATCAAATTCTCCACGGCCACGGGCGGCCCCGCGCTGCCCGATATTACGCGCTTCATCGAGGCCCGGGCGAATGAGCGGTGGGCGAATCCCCAGATCGAGACGTTGGAGATCGAATTCGCAGAAAAGGCGGGGCTCCTCACGATCATTGATCCCTTGGGGGCGTATCTCACGCACCTCCGGACCCTCGTGAACTACGACGCCATTCGCGAGGCGACGCTGCGGGTTGTGGCGGACCCGCTCTTCGGGACCGGCCGGGGATACCTCGACGAGGCCTGCCGGGATGCCGGGTGTGTCGTCGACGTGATCCACGACTGGCGGGATCCCTTGTTCGGCGGCGGCCCGCCGGATCCGGCCCCGCAGCGCCTCGTGGAATTGGGGAGGCGGGTCGTGAAGGGGAAGGCCCACCTGGGAATCGCCACCGACGGCGACGCCGACCGCTTCGGGATCGTCGACAGCGACGGCACCGTCGTGAGTGCCAATCAGATTCTGGCCCTGCTGCTCAAACACCTCGTGACCACGCGTCCGCTCGCCGGCGGCGTCGCCCGCTCGGTGGCGACGACCCATCTGGTGGATGCCGTCGCTCGCCACGTTCACGTCCCCGTGTATGAGACGCCCGTCGGATTCAAATATCTCGGCGAACACATCATGCGCGGCGAGGTTATACTCGCTGGCGAAGAGAGTGCCGGCCTCTCCATTCGGGGCCACGTCCCGGAGAAGGATGGGATCCTGGCCTGTTTGCTCGTGGCCGAATTGGTGGCGATCCGTGGACGCGCATCCTTGCGACAGCTCCTTGATGAGCTCTATGCCGAGGTCGGAATGCTTCTCTCCCGGCGCATTGATCTGGAGCTGAAACCGGAGGAGCGGGATCGCCTCCTCCAGAAACTCGAAGAGCCTCCGCCCGAGCTGCTCGGGCAACACATTGCAGGGATCCAGCGCGTGGACGGAACCAAGCTGCTCCTCGAGAACGGCAGCTGGATCCTTATTCGTCCCTCGGGCACCGAGCCCGTCGTTCGGATGTATGTGGAAGCGAAGAACGCCAAAGATCTGGAGCGGCTCATCGAGGCAGGCCGAGAGCTGGTGTACGGCGCATAGCACGAGAGGGTCCATGAGTCGGATTGTCCACATCCATGCGCGAGAGATCCTGGATTCCCGAGGAAATCCGACCGTGGAGGTCGAGGCCCGTCTCGAGAGCGGCGCTGTCGGCCGGGCAGCGGTTCCCTCCGGGGCGTCCACCGGGGAGCGGGAGGCGGTTGAGCTTCGGGACGGCGACCCCAAGCGATTCCGGGGAAAGGGCGTCACAAAGGCGGTGGCAAATGTCAATACGCTCATCGCCCAAGCGATCGTCGGGTTGGAGGGGTTTGACCAGTCCCAGGTGGATCAGACGCTGTGTCGGCTCGACGGCACACCGACCAAGGGGAAACTAGGGGCCAACGCGCTCCTCGGGGCGTCCTTGGCCGTGGCCAAGGCGGCGGCTGATGAAGCCGGTCTCCCCCTCTACCAGCACCTGGGAGGGGCCGCCGCCAGAGACCTTCCGGTCCCCCTGATCAACATCCTCAACGGGGGAAAGCACGCCGACAATACCGTGGACTTTCAGGAATTCTTGATCGTCCCCGTGGGTGGGGGGCGGTTCGCCGAGGCGCTTCGGATCGGGGTGGAGGTCTTTCATAGCCTGCGGGGTGTTCTGAAGAAGCGAGGATACAACACCGCCGTGGGGGACGAGGGTGGCTTTGCGCCCGATCTGCGCTCAAACGAAGAGGCCGTCGAGCTGATCCTCGAGGCCGTCGCCCAGGCCGGCTATCACCCCAGCCGGGACGTCTGGCTCGCGCTTGACCCGGCGGCCAGTGAGTTCTATGAGGGGGATCGGTATCACATCCGCGCTGGGGCCAAGAAGGAGCTCAGCCGAGAAGAGATGGTGGACGTCTACGCCACGTGGGTCCGGCAGTATCCCATTGTGTCTATTGAGGACGGGATGGCCGAGGGAGACTGGGAAGGATGGAAGCTGCTCACGGCGGCCTTGGGGAATCAAGTCCAACTGATCGGGGATGACGTGTTCGTGACCAACGCGGCGATCCTCCGCGAGGGCATCGCGGGAGGAATTGCGAACGCCATTCTGATCAAGGTCAACCAGATCGGTACCCTGACCGAGACCCTCGAAACCATCGCCGTGGCCAAGCGGGCAGGCTACGCCACGGTCATTTCTCATCGCTCGGGCGAGACCGAGGATGTGACGATTGCGGATCTGGCGGTGGCGGTCAACGCCGGACAGATCAAGACCGGCTCGACGTCTCGGACGGATCGGACCGCCAAGTATAATCAGCTCCTTCGCATCGAAGAGACGTTGGGGGCGGCGGCCCGCTTTCCCGGGGTCGAGGCTTTTCGTTCGTTGAGAGCCGCGTGATGCCGAAACAGGGTCCTACCGAACGAGAGATCAAAGGGTGGCGGCCAAGCTTGATCCTCCTCGTCTGCTTCCTCGGCCTCCTCCTCCTCATGTCTCTGTTCGGGGATCGGGGCCTGCTTCAGCTGTACCACATGGGACGGGCCAAGGCGCAGCTGGAACGGGAGATCGAGGCCCTCGAACGCGACAATACAGTCCTGCGGCAGGAGGTCAAGGCAATGCGTCGCGACCCCTTCCACGCCGAGGAGATTGCCCGACGGGACCTGGGTCTGGTTCGGCCGGGGGAAATCATCTACCAGTTCCGCAAGCGGTGAGCCGTACCTCCCATCTCCCCCCTCTCGCTTTGACGATTCCAGGGCTGAGAACCTCCGGGTAGCGAAATCTCACCGAAGGTGGTAGGCTTTTTTTGTGGATCGTCAGTGCCCGCGTGCCATCTGCAGTGTCACTCTCGTCACGGCTTCCCTGCTCATCGGACCGGCGCATGCCAACACGCCGGTTGAGAAGTGGCAGGGCACCGTCGGGCGTGATCATCCGCTGACCGGGCAGATCTGGGATGTCGCGGCTGGTCGCTTCATCGATCACACGACCTTGGCCGCGCGTTTGGCGCGAAATCGATTCCTCCTGTTGGGTGAAAAGCACGACAGTCCGGATCACCACCGGTTGCAGGCGCAGCTGCTCCGCGCCCTGATCGCCGCCGGACGCCATCCCGCCGTGGGCTTCGAGATGTTTGACACCGATCAACAGGGGGCGATTGACCGGCATCTGGATGCCGCGCGGACCGATGCTGCCGGCCTCGCCGACGCCGTCAACTGGGACCGCTCTGGCTGGCCAGACTGGTCGCTCTACCAACCGATCGTCGAGGTCGCCCTCGACGCTCGGTTGCCGATCGTTGCGATGAACCTTTCCCCCAGGATGGTGAGCCGCGAGGGGGCGTCAAGTGTGGAGGCGGGGCTCAGGGCCCGGCTGGGCATTGACCGGCCGCTGGCGCGCGATACGCACGAGGCGATGGCGGCCGAAATCCGTGATTCCCACTGTGGGTACGCTTCTGACGCCCTGATCGAATCGATGATAACCGTGCAGAGGGCTCGGGACGCCCAGATGGCGGAACGTCTCGCCGCGGCCGGCAAAGAGAGGGGTGCGGTGTTGATCGCGGGGGTCGGGCACGTTCGCACGGACTGGGGCGTCCCCGTCTACCTGGAAACCCGCCTGCCCGGGAGCACGGTCACGAGTGTGGCGCTGCTCGAGGTGGAGTCCGGCGAAACGGAACCCGCGGCGTACGCCTCGCAGTTCGGCGATGGCCCATTGCCCTTTGACTACGTTTGGTTCACGCCGCGCGTAGACGATGTGGACCCCTGCGAGAAATTCAGAATGCAACTGAAGGAGCTCGGGAAGAAAAATTGATGCGGGGACCACGGACGGCCATGCTATTACAGACGGCGAGGAGAGCGAGGTGAAGGAATACGTCCTGAAGACGGCGAAGGCCCCCGTCGAACTTTCGGCCTATGAGGCCCAGCTCAATCCCGCGCAACTGCAGGCGGTGACCACTGGCCAGGGTCCCCACCTCGTCATTGCGGGCGCGGGGAGCGGCAAGACCCGGGTCATCACCTACCGCGTCGCCTATCTGATCGACCAAGGGACCGATCCCTCCCGAATCCTCCTGGTCACGTTCACCAACAAGGCCGCCCGCGAGATGCTCCGGCGGGTCGCCGAGGTGAGTCGGGGGGACAGCCGCCAGGTCTGGGGCGGCACGTTTCACCACATCGGCAATCTCGTCGTCCGCCGCCACGCGAGCCTCGTCGGCCTCACAAGCGATTACACCATCCTGGACCGGGAGGACGCCAAAGACCTCCTCCAGGCGTGTGTGACCGATCTGCGGATTGCCGTGGCGAAGCACCGCTTCCCGCGAGGGGATGTCCTGCAGGACATGATCAGTACCGCCATCAACACCGAGCGATCAATCGCCAAGGTCCTCGAGGAGCGGTACCCGTTCTTCACCCTCTTTGAAACGGAGATCCGTGAGATCGCCCGCCGGTATCACCAGCGAAAGCTGAAGGACAACCTGGTGGATTACGATGACCTCCTCAGCCTCTGGCTCCGCCTGCTCCGCGATCAGCCGGAGGTGTTGGAAGCCTACCGGCAACGGTTTCTTCACGTCCTCTGTGACGAGTATCAGGACACCAATGTGCTGCAAGGCGAGATCCTCGACCTGATCGCTTCCCACCACCGCAACCTCATGGTCGTGGGGGATGACGCCCAGTCGATCTTCGCCTTCCGCGGCGCACACTACGCCAACATCCTTCGCTTCTCCGACCGCTACCCCGACGCCCAGGTCCACAAGCTGGAGATCAACTATCGCAGCACGCCGGAAGTGCTCGAGCTCGCCAATGCGAGCATCACCCACAACGTCCATCAGTACCACAAAACACTGACGGCCGTCCGGCCGTCCGGGCCTCAGCCTGCCCTCAGCCCCCTCACCGATGAGGACGAGCAGGCGGCCTTCGTGGCCCAACGCATCCTCGAGCTCCGGGACGAAGGCATTCCGCTCCATGAGATGGCCGTGCTCTACCGGGCCCATTACCAAAGCATCCAGCTGCAACTGGAGCTGACGCGGCGGGGCATCCCCTTCGAAATCCGATCCGGTCTCCGGTTTTACGAGCAGGCGCACGTCAAGGACGTGCTCGCCTATCTCAGGATTGTGGTCAACGCAAAAGATGAGCTGGCCTGGAAGCGGGCGGTCAAGCTCCATCCGGGAATCGGTAACGCCACGGCCGAGGAGATCTGGCAGGCGGTCGCGGGGGAGAACGGGCGGCTCAATGTGGACGCGCTCAGGGCCCTCCTGCCGCGCCTGAGTCCCAGGGCGCGGCGGGGATTTCAGGAATTTCTGATCCTGCTGGAACGCCTCGTCGCGCTCCAGCGCGCCCCGGCGCAGATGATCGAATCGGCGCTCGAGGGTGGCTATCAGGACTACCTGAAGACCCGGTACACCAACTGGGTCTCCCGTATCGAGGACCTGCACCAACTGGCGACCTTCGCCCTGCGCTACGAATCCCTGGAAGCCTTTCTCACGGACCTGTCCCTTCTCGGGGTGATCACCGGGGAGGACGTGTTCTGGGATGAACCCCGAGATGAACTCTTGATCCTTTCCTCCATTCACCAGGCGAAGGGGTTGGAGTGGACGGTGGTTTTTCTCATCTGGCTGGTGGACGGATGGTTCCCGTCGGCGGCAGCGCTCCGCGAGGAGGGCGGGCTCGAGGAAGAGCGGCGCCTCTTTTACGTGGCCACCACGCGGGCAAAGGATCAACTCTATTTCTGCCATCCGCAGCGCACGACCGACCTCCGAAAACGAGAGCTCATCCTGAAGCCCTCGCGATTCATCCAGGAAATTCCCGAGACCCTGTACGAGCGGTGGCACGTGCGCGTGGAGTGACGCGGGAGCGGCCCTGGCAACCCCCCACATCAAAATCGGGACCTCCGGATTCAAGTATGCCGACTGGAAAGGAGCCTTTTACCCGGAACGGCTCCGCGACCAGGACATGCTCCGCTTTTATGCGGAGTGTTTTGACACGTTAGAGATCAACTACACCTACTACCGGATGCCCAGCCCGAAGACGCTCGAGGCGATGGCCAGCAAGGCGGGCGATCATATCACCTTCAGCGTCAAGGCCCATGCCGACATGACGCACCGGCGGGAAAACCTTCAGGTTGCCGCCCCCGCGTTCCGCCAGGCCCTCGGCGTCCTCGAGGATCGGCACGCCCTGGGGTGCATCTTGGCCCAGTTTCCTTATGGCTTCTGGCACAAACGAGAAAACCGCGAGCACCTCCTCCGCCTCCGGGAGTCCCTGGCGGACGTCCCCTTGGTGGTGGAGTTTCGCAACGACTCGTGGTACACGCCCGCCGTCTTTGCGTTCCTGCGGGAGCAGGAGATCGGGCTATGCTGCGTGGATGAGCCGGATCTTCCCAAGCTCCCGCCCAAAGTCGTCGAGGCGACCAGCGACGTCGGCTACGTGCGCTTTCACGGCCGTGCGGCGGCAAAGTGGTGGGAGCACCGAGAGGCGGCGGAGCGGTACGATTATTTATACGCCGACGAGGAGCTCACGGAATGGGTGCCGAAGATCCGGATGCTGGCCGGCAAGACGCGCGTCACCTTTGTCTTTTTCAATAATCACCCGCGCGGCAAGGCCGCTGCGAATGCCTACATGATGAAACAGCGGCTGGGTCTCCCGGTCGGAAGGGTCCCCAAGACCCTCACCGAGCAATTCCCCGCCCTCAAGACGCTGCGCCCCCAGGAAACCATCCCAGGAGAACGCCCCTTCCGTTAAGAAGGGTCGGCTGTCTACCCACCGTAACGACACGTCACGCCCCCATTTTCGCGGAGGCACACCTTGCACTGGGGGGGCGAGTGTGCTACGGTCCAAGGACACGTCATTTACATTCCATTTCATATTCATCGAGGGAGGTGCGCGATGACAGCGCAGGGTTGGGACCCGAGAGGTGGGCGGCCTCCCGTGGACCTCCGCGACGTTTTCGAGCGGTTTCGCGGACGCTTCGCCGGGCAGCGGATGCCCCTGGGGGGGATCGGGGGGATCGTGGTGCTCGTGCTGGCCGTGCTTCTCCTCTGGTCGAGCTGGTTCACCGTCCAGCCAGAGGAAACCGGTGTGGTCCAGCGCTTTGGCAAGGTCGTTCGGACGGTTGGCCCGGGGCTGCACTTTAAGATTCCTTACGGGGTCGAGACGGTCCTTCTCGTCCCCACCGCCCGGGTTCTCAAGGAGGAGTTCGGGTTCCGGACCGCAGTCCCTGGGCGGCGAACGCAATACTCGCCGAGGGACTTCCTGAATGAGTCCCTCATGCTCACCGGGGATCTGAACGTCATCGACGTCGACTGGATCGTGCAGTACCGCATCGACGACCCAGTAAAATTCCTCTTCCAGGTTCGGGAGCCAGTGGACACCATTCGGGACGTGTCCGAGGCGGTCATGCGCCGGATCGTGGGAAACCGCCTTGGAAGCGACGTCCTGACCGTCGGCCGGGAAACCGTTCAAGAAGAAGTCAAGCTGGAGATGCAAAAGATTCTGGCCGACTACGAGACCGGGGTTCGCATCACCGCGGTCAAGCTCCAGGATGTGACCCCACCAGACCCCGTCAAGCCCGCCTTCAACGAGGTGAACGAGGCGCGGCAGGACAAGGAACGGACGATTAACCAAGCCCAGGAGCAAGCCAACCGAGAGATCCCCAAGGCGCGGGGTGAGGCAGCCCGGACCATCGCCGAGGCCCAGGGTTATGGTCTCGAGCGGGTGAACCGGGCCAAGGGCGAGGCGAACCGTTTCCAGGCCATCCTGGCCGAATACCGGAAGGCCCCCGAGGTCACGCGCAAGCGGCTCTATCTCGAGGCGTTGACCGTGATCCTCCCTGAAGCCAAGTCTCTGTACATCGTGGACGCCGACCAGAAGGCGCTGATTCCCTGGCTCTCCCTGGATTCAGGCTTGAAGCCGGCGCCGGCGGAGAAGCAGCCATGACGCGGGCGGTGCGGATGGCGGTTGTTGTCCTGGTCATACTCGTCCTTCTGGTCGTGTCGGGTGCGTTCTATACGGTGCAGGAGGGCCAGCAAGCCATCCTCCTGCAGTTCGGCAAGGTCGTCGGGGACCCTATCACCGACGCAGGACTTCACTTCAAGCTCCCATTTATCCAGAATGTCCGCCGCTTTGAGAAACGGCTCCTCATCTGGGATGGGGATCCGGAGGAGATCCCGACCAAGGGGCGCGAGTTCATCAAGGTGGACGCCACGGCGCGGTGGCGGATCGTCGACCCGAGGAAGTTCCTTGAGAGCGTGGCGACGGAACAGGGGGCACAGTCCCGCCTCGATGACATCATCGATTCCGCGGTCCGGAGCCAAGTCTCGGGCAACGAGCTGGTAGAAGTGGTCCGCAGCGCCTCGTGGGTGACGCCGGAGCCGGAGGTGCTCCAGGAGATCCCGGCGGAGCGGGAAGAGGAACTGAAGAAGAAGATCAGCCTGGGGCGGGAGGAGATCACCCGGGCCATCGTGGCAGAGGCCGAGAAGGTCGTCCCTCAGTTCGGCATCAAGCTGATCGACGTCCGCATCAAGCGCCTCAACTACGTGCAGAGCGTCCGGGAGAAGGTCTACTCACGGATGATCTCTGAGCGGAAGCGGATTGCCGCCCGCTTTCGCTCTGAAGGGGAGGGAGACAGCGCCGAGGTCCTGGGTAATATGGAGAAAGAGCTCCGCCAGATTCGTTCGACCGCGTACCGCCGGGCTCAGGAGGTTCGGGGCAAGGCAGATGCCGAGGCGACCAAAATCTACGGCAACGCGTTCAACAAGGACCCGGAATTCTATACCTTTTCCCGCACGTTAGAGGCGTACAAGGAAGGACAGAACAAGAACTCCGTGCTGATCCTGACGACGGACAGCGACTTTTATAGATACCTCAAGGAAGCCGTCCCCGCCGACAAGCGCCCGCGGTAAGAACCGTGGACCGATGACCGGCGACCCGCGCCTCCAGAAAGAGCGAAGTCCATCCAGTTCGACCGCCCATCGGAACCTCTCTCCCAAAACTAAGAGGAAAACAACAGCACCTGCAGGTTCCGAGCGACATGCCGGGAGCGCGGGGCCCCTCGGCTGGCGACGGTCTGGCAAGCCGAGGCACGACCGTGCGCCCTTTCCCTACAATCATCCCATCAAGCTTCCACCGATAGAACGGAGAGTGGGGGTTTTCAACGGGGAGGTGTGGAAATTCTCAACGGCACGCTCACCAATCCCAGTAGCGACCCTCTCGTTTGAAGGAGTTAGCGTTGGCATCCTATTTGCTCAATCCGGAGGAATCGCGGCGCACCATCTGTCCCCTTTTCTCAAAGGGGCCCGGTGAGGAAAGGAGATACAGGGTTATGGCATCGCCAAATCAAATCAATTCCCGTCCGGGAAAATACCGCTGCACCGACTGTGGCTACGAGGTTACCGTGAACAAAGGGGGGAAATTTCCCCGATGCCCCGTCCATCCTCACTTGGCCGCGTGGGCCATCGTGCGCCACGTGGAACCGAAAGGAACCCCTGCAAAGCATTAACGGTCTTAATTATGCAGCGAAGGGAAAAAACGAAGGGAATCCGGCGCCCGGAGTTCTTCAACCCACAGGTGATCTACCACCACCTCGATCAAGGCGGCTTCCGATGGCTTGGGATCGAGGAAGCACACTCCCATCCCCCTGATGACTCCTGACCCTGCCTCCTGTCCCTGTGTCCACACGACTCGCACGCGGAACGACAGCGGATCGGACAGGCCCGGCAACATAAAGCGGAGCATCACCTCCGTGCCGGGAGGAACCGGGTTGCTGGTCGCGATGAACATGCCTCCGACGCTCAGATTGAGGCACGTCCCTCCCCCAAAAACACCTGCGTGCGTATATTCGACGCCAAAGCGGACCGGGACCCGGGCCTGGCGGTGTTTCTTGACCTGAGACAACCATTGGTCGAGCA
>Ga0307428_1000926_pt1 | contig 16163 bp, 29 predicted proteins | sample SalMarWE160240MG_FD_202161 | JGI IMG/M metagenome (GOLD analysis project Ga0307428, IMG submission 202161) | Salt marsh sediment microbial communities from the Plum Island Ecosystem LTER, Massachusetts, United States - WE1603-240 | ecosystem: Environmental > Aquatic > Marine > Intertidal zone >...
AGAAGGTTAACTTTACTTCACTGGGAAAATCTGACGGTATGGTTGAGATTGCTGTTCCGAGGCTCATAAACATAGCTGAGATGGAAAGTATGAGAGCTTGTTGTCTGTTAGAGTAAACCAAGTTATGTCACCTCCACTAATTTTATAACCGGGTTCGGTTTAAGGTTGCTGAGAGTAACAGGCGGATAGGAAGCTTTACTACCCGACGTCAACACTTTTAGTTGGAGGCGGCGACTCCTAACTATACCTGTTTTTATCCGAGTTGAGGAAGGACGTACTCTCATAAAATTCCTCCCGAATCGATTACTCATTATGCTTTCACTCCTCTATAGAAGAATAGTAAGGCGTTTAAGCTAACCGCTTCTATAAGTTCGAATACTAACCACTCTGCTCTTGGACTCATAGCACAAGTCCAGATTCCTGCCAATGGCGGGTCGTCCAAGACATAAGCTCCACTGTCAGCAACGAAATCGGGTCTCCAAACTTCGATTTCAGCGTCTTGTATAGTAATAAACTCTTCTGCGAAGTCAATCGACATAGCATACCTACCAAAAGTGCTAACTGGAAAGTAGGTAGGAAAGATAAGCCTGTTAACGTAAGTAGCTATAATTCCTGAATCCTTTTCTATTATATAAGTAGTATTTGTGGCGTCGTAATACCACAATCCTTTTCCATCGTCTCTTATACACAGAAAGTTGTCTTCACTAGCAAGTAGACCGGGAGCAAACCTGCTGTAGATTTCCCAGCCGCTGTAGCCTTTGATACCGCCTTCTATGAACACGTTGTTGATAACTTCTAAGTCGGAGAATCGTGCAAATCTTCTCTTTATTCTACCCATCTTTATTCTCCCTTAGAATCTTTCGCCTCTTGCAACTTCTTGATAGTATTTCGACTTGCTGAGACGTTGTTCTATAACTGTTCTACGACCGCCGCTGCGCCACGTAGTGAAACACGGTGCGCGTAACTCGAATGTGATTTTACCTATATAACGGAGTTTACCAGCGAAGACCACTTCTTCTTCTATCATTATTTCTTCTGCGTTAAGCTGGTCTATAGATAAATCGAAACCGCCTACTTTGAAGTATGCTTCTTTACGAAAAGCGGAGCAAGCTCCATTGAGTTTGTTGTGTAGGTTAGGTTGTAAAGACGTACGCCAAACAGAGGCGATTTTATGAAGCATATTTCCCTGAAGTAAGTATGGCGCATTTACTGCTACTACTTCTGGGTCGTAAAAATGTTTTAGGATTAAGTTAAGCCAGTTTGGAGGGTAGTAACAATCAGCGTCACAAGCTACTATTATATCACCAACGGCGTGTTTTATTCCTGTGTGACGGGCGTTGAGTTTACCTCTTGGAGCGTAGATTACTTGGCAATATTGCTTTGCTATTTGAGATGTTCGGTCTGTGCTATCATTGTTTACTACGATACACTCAAAATAGTCGGGGTGCTTGAGGATTATATTCTGGGATAGTATAGACCTGAGAGTAGTTACTATGTAGTCTTCTTCGTTGAAAGCGGGGATTACTATGCTTACTATGCCGGCGGGTTTGTGGACACGGGCACGGCGGTTGTAAACTGAGTCAGTCATATTACCGTAGAGTTTGTTAGTAAAGTAACTGAAGAGGCTAGTTGCTCCGGCACCTGTTACTATAGCTTCAGTTACACTTACCATATTATACTACTCCAAAGTGATTAAGAATAAGCTCAAGAACTGTTACCCAAACCATAGAAACAGTAAAGGCAATATATATACTCTTCTTTACACTATTAAGCTTCTCATCTAGGATTTTTGTCCGGGCGTTACAGAGACGCTCAGGTACGGGAGCGTCTATACCGGGATTATTCTTTTCTTCACTAGGCATTATCCATTTCTCCTTTTAATGACCTACCTGTATTTTAATGATAAAGTTGTCGTTAGACATTTTTAAGACGGGCTCCCAAAAGCCAAAGTTTCCGACGGCGACCCATCTTGGTTCTCCTTCGTGAATTACGTTTCCAATAGCGTCAAGGAGTCTGCCGTAAAGATAACCATCTGCACTACCAATGTTTTTGGCGCCGTATGAAAAGACTAAGTCGGCGCCGGGAGTGCAATAAGCTTGACGTTCTTCAGGAAAAACTTCGTACCATACTCCGGTTTTTACATCGAGAATACGAATACCAACAATTTGAGCAAGTGGATTAGTCGGTGGCGGTGGTGGTGGCGGCGGAGGAGGTGGTGGCGGCGTTTCCTCTGCGACAACCACCGTAAAAGTCGCATCATTACTGACGCGACCCGCATACGGTTGTCTAGCTCTAAGCGTGTATGTGCCTGCTAGCCAAGAGGTTGGAACTATGACCTGCACACTTCCACTGGCTGCGTAGCCTATTAATCCTGAGATGTCAATCGGACCCGAGATAGTTACTATATAAATAGGTACTCCATTAAAAAACCCGTCCCAGCTGATAGTGAAAACTTCTCCTTGAACAACGGTGGTAGGACTAACATATAAGGATGTCATCTTAATTTATCTCCATTATTTTTCTTACCTGTTTTGCTTCGAGTCTAGTAATTTCGTATTTTTCTAGTAAGTGGTCTAGTAGGTTAGCTTTTCTTACCATTCTTTACCCTCCAAGTTTTTCCATTTTTACTTTATGTTGGCGTAACCGAAAGTTTTTAGCATACGGTTAAACCACTCATCTGCTTTTTCCATATTTACTTCTTCTTCTTTGAAGTAGGCGATTTTTTCGTTAAACAGATTTTGTAGGTAATCTAGGTCTTTGTTCACCTGTTCCACGTCAAAAGCACCTCCTTTTCTGTTGTATGCCTGCTTTAGTTTCGTTAGTTGCGTGAAGCCGTATTTCTCATTTATCTTGAAGATGTCGCGTTCCATATTTCCTGTTTCAACGAAGTGTAGCGCTACCATAGGTATTCTGTACGCGTGTAACGCCGTTCGAGGTGATTTGTCGTGATGGAATCTTTCGATTTGGTTTGTCATGTCGCCAGCTTTTCTTTTAACTGATTGTAATCCGCAGAAGCCTATCCATCCTTTGTAGTCGAATTTGGGGTGTAAAAAGAATGGGTTACTGAAGTTCATGAATATCGTGAGGTGCTGATACTTTATGTCAAATAGGGTGTGAGTTAATTCGTATAGGTTGATGTCGTAGCCGTCTTTGCCCAAGTGAACCCAATCCCAGTATCCTTCATATGAGAATATTCCGTGAACGTCATAGTCTTGGTTTTCAGCTGCCCATCCAAAAGCTCGGCTACCTGTTAGACTTAAGAGAATTATTTCTGCTTTATCTGGAAGACGTTTTTTAATCATCTCCATTACTTCTCTTCTGTTTTTTTCTTTCATTATAGTTCACCTGTTATTATTGGCTCAAACATTGGGATACCCCACACAGCTACGTTGGTGTGGTCGTCGAAGTCTGAGTGAACATCATCGCTGTGACCTATGTCGCTGAAAACGGTGTCATCGAATGGCGTGTCTGAATGTTCTACGTCGCTGAAGGCGGTGTTGGCGAACGGAATATTAGAGTGTTCTACATCACTGAAAGCTACATTGACGAATGGAACATTAGAGAAGGCTTGGTTGCTGAAAGCGGTGTTGCCGAAGTTGTCAAAGTCTGTATATGCGTCGCTGTGGGCTACGTCGCTGAACGCCGCATCAATGTAGGGTGTATCATAATAAAATACGTCGGTGTGGTCTGTATGCACACTGTCTCCGTGGTCGGCGTATTCTTCTATATATGGTGGAACGTCCATATACACGTCCGCATGATAGTAATTGCTGTGGACTTCGTCGCTGTGGGCTACGTTGCTGAAACCGTAGTTGAGATGGTAGGTATCATCGAATGGAACGTCACTGTGAGATATGTTGCTGTGAGCTACGTTGCTATGGTTTACGTCGCTGTGGGCTACGTCGCTGAAGGCGGTGTTGGCGAATGGCGTGTCTGAATGTTCTACGTCGCTGAAGGCGGTGTTGGCGAATGGCGTGTCTGAATGTTCTACGTCGCTGAAAGCTACATTGTCGTGGTCGGCAAAGTTGTTATGAGGCATTCCACTCTAACTCCTTACGTTCACAGTCGTATCCGTTAACTATTCCCCGAAAATGAGGAGTGGTTACTTCAATGATGCTTTTATGTAGGCTCCACGTTAAGGGTGCCTTTAATAAGGATTTGATTGTCTCTGCTGTGTTACTGTCCAACTTGTTCATCAAATCGAACCATTGCTCACCGATTTTTATGGCTTCAGGGCATTTGAAGCTGCACGGGAAGAAAGGGGTGATTCTTAAGCCGAAATACCGTAACATCTGATTCAGGAGAGGGTTGCCTTCAATATGCACAACTCCCTTATTCACGTTATATCCTTCTGTGTTTAAACCTGTTTCGTAACAGGGGTCAAGTGCCTTCTGTTTAATCCAAGCATTCTGGAAAAATTCGCAACAGCATTTAGGATAACCAAGCAGCATCCCCTGTGTTATATGGTCTCCATTTCTGCTGGCTTCACGGAACTTCTTCGCTGTCTCCAAATCATGAGCTATCGCTCCATAAACAAAACAGTTTATATCCAACTTCTCCACTGGATAATGTTGATGTGAGAACCCAGAGTATTTTCGGCTTCTCAGTATAGGCAGAAAAACAAGACCGTCTTCAACCACTTTCTCTATTTGCTCATCAAAACACTGGGGGTCTATATGATACACGTTTACCTGCCTTAACCCTCTCTTCACCGTTTCATATTCCACTTGAAAACTTAATTGCCCTGCTTTCTGGATTACTTCTCTCCACTGTCTTCTTTCTTTATTTGAGTTCCAAGCTATTTTAACGAATGGTTTTAAGTTCATCCGCTGTCACCGTGATTTGTATGGTCTCCATGTGGAATGTCTCCATGCGGAACATTGCTTCTATTTCCCTCTTGGAAACTAGACTGCTTTTTCTGTAGTAGTTGAACGTTCTTCCAACTGCTGGGTTGATTGGTTTCTTTCCACAGCATTTTGCGGAAGGCTTCCAAGTGTTTACCTTTTTTGAGCAGGTCAAAGTAGTCCTCCTCTGGATGGTCGGGAACCAATATAATGTTGGGTAGCATGGCTTTCAAGTCACGTTCAATTACGGTGTACAGGTCGTGGATGGATTTACACCATCTGGTCTTATTTCTCCAATCCCCCTCCTGTCCTGTAGCTGGGCAACCTCCGTAACAGACATTATAATATCGGCACTTGTCGCAGTCGGTTTCTTTGAGTACTTCGTATCTTTCGTAGGTGGGTTCTTCGGTTGCTCTGGTGTACGCGCAGCCTCTTTGATGTGTTCGGTCGCAGTTTCCAAGTGAGCCATCTGGCAGGATAACTTTCGCTCCGCTGGTGCAGAAGTAATCGCATTTTCCGTAGGTGCAACTTGATTGAGAATAGCCTAGAAGATTGTCGGTGAATTCTCGGAACGGTTGCCACCGCAAGTCGGAGTATGACTTAAGGTGTTTGTAAAGGTAGAGATATGCTTTACTAGCTTGTTCTGGGGTCAGCTCATACTGTTTGACTTCTTGGAAATTTGTCCACATAAAGTTTAATCTTCCACCTTTAATATTGTGGTCTCTCAGCATCAGTATGAAGTCTAACAGCTTCTTCAGTTTAGAAGGTGAACTGGCATTCGCTTTATGGAGTAAAATTATTACTCCCACGTGCACACCTTGCTCTTCCATCTTAAACATATTCTCAAGAACCTTCTTTGTGTATTCACGGTTCTTCTCTAGGTTATCTGGGAATCCTCGCAGAATATTCAGTTCAGGAGTTCCATCTATACTTACGCCGGGAGATGTTTTGTATTTTTTGAAGAGCCTAATCATATCGTTATCTATTATGTAACCGTTTGTTTGAAGAGCCGACCTCTTCTGCAGCTGATACATCTTCTTAAGAATAGCTTCAAAATCATGTCTGGGAATAAGAGTGCATTCGCCCCCATGCATACAAAAACTGTCGCCACCAGTCCGCTTATTCATTTCTTCCATCCTGTTAAGGATAGCCTGTAAGTTATAATTCATCTTCGGGTTTTCAACCCAACCGTAACCATGCCCGAAGCAGTAGGCGCAATGAAGGTTACACCCTAAATAGGGGATAGCAAGCACAGTCATTCACCATCACCTGAAATATATTTTTAAACCTACCTTTAAGTCGTTAAGCTTCAAGTTGACGCCATCAACAACAACGTTGTGAGTGATAAAGTTGTAGGTGCCGTTTCCGTCTACCTGACCTGAAACGTCATGGGAGCCCACTATTATATCTCCTCCTTCTCTGGTATTAGCGGCGACCAGCCACATGTTATCCACCAATGTTATAGCATTTATATATGCTCCACCTGCCTTCCGCACTTGGATGTATTGTGTGCCGTTTATACCGTTTTGAAATCCGCTGGTGTCTTCTATGACTCGACATTTAAAGATGGCAGTTGCCCTTATCACCGTTGCCAGCGCAGGAATACCAGCTACCACAACGTCTGGCAATACTTTATCGTTAACTGCGTTGTTAAGCAAGAACTCATCATCTGGGTCACTCCAGAAATCCATCGCAAAGACCATTCTGGCTTGACTGGATATAATGGATAGGATTTCACCATATAAACTTTTTTTTATCGGCGTTAATATCCCTCCACTCCAACTATTATTCTTGAATCAACCACGATTGTTAAAGTCAAGCCGGGTTGTGCGACATTAGCCACGTATAAGTAAGCAAAGTCACACGAGACTATATCCCCAGTAGTAATCTCCGTGCTTAAATATGTCGCCGTTGAACCGTCTTGGTATATAAACGTTAAAGCCCAGACACCAATCCCTGCGTCAAGTATAGTCACGGCTTGACCTCCTGAAGCTAAAAGTGAAGCTGGAATAGGAAAGCCTGCGTGTGCAACCGCGAGGTCAACCGTTATTCTTTCTTGCTTATTTGCTCTTCCTACCGCCCTTGCGAGTCTCTGGTAATCAATCGAACCGTATGTCTCCGACATTAACTAAACACCTTCTTTATCTCATTTGGAACTCCGAGGAACTTGAGCACTGGAATATGACCGAGCACTTCAAACAACGGCGCTAGTCTTCCATAACGGAATTTGCGCACCGACCTTATAAAGTCTTCATCATTCGTTACCCTGATAGCTATAAAAAGGACTCTTATCGTTGAGCTCGCTTGAGTGCTCTCTTGTGCGAGTCCAAATAAAAGCGTGGCTAAACCGCGTGTCGAGAACGGATAAGCTGAAGTGAGAACTGTAAGAACGTAAGCGCCTGCCGTGCTTAAAATAGACGGTCTTATATATTCGCTGAGATAAAGCCCGAAAGGTGGAGGCATTACAGCACCCATTGTAAAGAGAAGATGTGGAGTGAATTTATGCGTTGTCCCAAGATAAGTTATAGTAAGCCTACTATAAGCATCATCGCAAACCATATCTATAGAGTAAAGCCACCCTTTTACCGTCTTAGAATACGCATTAACATCTTTTGTTTTATCAACCGTCTTTTCTTCATCAATATAATAGTATTCCCACCCTTCAAGAAACGGAAGCATCTCATTAAGGCTCATTTATTCACCTTCTTTTCTATACATTCCCTGATGTTTTTCTCAACCTTCTTTTTATCGATTTTCACTTCAACCGGACTTTTCATGTCTCAACCACCTCACTTTGGTACGAACATCTTCCCTACTACCGGTCCGACAAATATCAAAGCGACGCCAATAGCAAGCAGCGCCCACGCCCAGTTCGGAATAGCTGCAATCACCGCATAAACAGCCACTAGAGCCACCGATATTCCAAGCACTCCAAGTATCGCAGGTATAAAGGGTATTAGTGCCGTCCAGAAGAAAGGAGACCCAATTACCTGAATCTTTATCATTTCGTTATCCACTTCAGCCCAGACAACTTGAGCTTTATGTTCTTCATAAAGTTTTTCTGCGAGTAATCTAACAGCATCTTCTGCGCTAGGAACACCAGTTGTTAATATATGAATTTCGTAGACTTTTTCAGGCACACTACTCGTAAGAACAATCGCCGGCATCTTTACTATCTTTCCTTTCACGTGTCTTCCGAAAGTTTCTATCAATATTTTTCCCTCAAAATAACTACAGGTGGCGCTGCTCTAGGTCTTCCTACCACAGAACCAATCGTGACGATAGCTGCTACACTTAAGCTTCCGACAACTAAAGGTATTACATACCACGCCAACGGTGGAGCAACCCACTCCAGAGTCACGGTAACCACGTTTGTTGGGACACTGAAATCCAGTTTACCGAAATACTTCTCCTTTCCAATAAAAGCAGTCGCCTCAATCGTATAATTACCATCCGGAAGTGAAATAATATCTTCACCAGTAGGTAATTCAAAGGACATACCGCTAATCTTTGCGTGAACGCCACTCATGGGATAACCGTCTACATCTACACACCTAAGCGTAAAATCTGAGACCACAACATCAGTCTCAAAAGTAAACTCGATAGTCGCACGTCTAGTCCTTACATCGTTTCCACCCGGGAACGCATCCGCATACTGGTAGACCTCTAGAATAAAAAGGTTCTTTCCCGTAACATCTAAAGAAAGTGTTCCTCGATTAAATTTATAACTCTCAAAATCTGAGCCGACACTCTTAAACTCAGCTATAACATTATGCGTAAATGAATCGAGTATATTAACATCGACATCAGATATTATGTCGCCACTTCCACTCCACCTACTTTCTACTGTTATAGCAGTTATGGTGACTTTTGTAGGTCTATATAACTGTATTTCTCTACTTATATCTACTTTTGCTTCCCGCTTTTGCTTTACCTTTGCACCAGTAGCGGATGTTAAAGCGACTCTCAAAGCATCTTCAGAAACAAGATTTTTAGTCGTATACCAAAGCGTCCAACCCTCAATCTTTTTATATGTCTGCTTATAAGCGTCTAAATCAGGTGTCTTACTAAAGACGTTGGTTGTTAAACTTATCACCACTTCATCACCACCAGCCCTAAACCAGTAATAGACGCTACACTAGCAAGCGCTGTAAGCGGATGTATCGGCGCTGGTATTTCTTCATCCGCTTCCGGCAGACCGTAAAGCACCTTTCCATCACGATTGTTTATATGCGCCCAAATAAGCAAGTCAGCATCAGGATGTCCTGACTTACGCCAATTCTCAATTTCAACGTTAGATAAGTTATCTGACTCCATAACGGCTTCAGCTATAGTTTTGCCCAAAGAAAGCATTGTTTCTACAGCACAGTCCGGAGCAAGCAATGACTCCGTTGCTTTGTTCGATGGAATATTAGGAAAGTTCCCCGTTTCAACACCAACGATGAGTTCAACCGAATACCCAAACGCCGCAATCGCGCCTTCACCAGCTATAGACTCCAGCAACCCTCCACTCAAACCAGTAAGACAGGAAGTAAGATGAACTATGCGCCCAATAAAAAGGGATTCGTCAACTTCTTTCTCAAGCATAATAAAAGCGTCCTGTCCTGCAAACTGAGTCGCATTACCATGTCCCACGCCCCAATAAGCTATCGGGTCGTAATTCTCAAGCGCTTCAACCAACTTCTCCTTAGTCGCAAATTCACCAAGTAAATCTGTAATCCTCAAACCAAATTCTTCGAGTTTGCGAAGAGTTCTGCCTACCCAATAAGCCGCATAAATCGTCGCAGGGTCAAAGTCAGGTCGCGTGCAGACCATAGTTCTTTCTATAGGCATTACTTTTTCCTCCTTACTACAACTAAACCTATTCCTGCTCCCACAATAATAGTAGCTACAACAGCTCCCACCTTCCACAATGAAATAGGTGGTGCTTCTTCTCCTTCTGGCGTCGGTGGCGGTATACCTTCACCCACGATAATAGATACCTGATTTGAATCAGTTATACCGGGTACGCTTGCCAAGAAAGTAATGTGAGCTCCTGGAAAGTGGCTTCCAATAGGAAATTCTACGGCGTCGCTACCAATTTGTCCGGTGCCTACGTTGAACAGGAAGAAAAATCCCCACACTCCTCCCTCAAGGCTATAATAAAGATTTATCCACTCGTGAGATGTAGCGCCTTCCCAGTTTACATTAACTGCATACTCATACCTGAAGTTGCCTGCCGCGTCTTTTCCAAGATAGGTCACAGTTAAATTTAGAGTTGTCGTTTTATACACGCTCCCTCAGTCTGTCCAAATAGTGCAGGTAAGTCCTTTCAGACCGTATCCACTTCTTTCCTGTCTCCGTCTTAGCTTCTACATTAGCTAATATATCTCCCGGAGTAAGTACGCTTGGCGTACCCAACACACGAAAGATAGGCTTATCCGCCGGATAACGAGCAAACCTCTTCTTTATCCTCTCAATAAGCATCTCCTCTTCTGTTCCGACTGCGCCGCCTTCCCAAAGTGTCTGTGCCTTACGCCCAATCTCCGTTCCCTCCTTTGCTTCACTAAGCATCTGTAAAGGCGTTAAACTTCGCCCGTCAACTATAAGAACTGGCTGCGTCAATTCTTGAGGTGGCAACATCTCAATCCATCGTTCAAGCTTAGCTATACTCATTTTACCGCCTTCCTTCTTGCGACCGCATACCCTGCAGCACCAACTCCTACAATACCAAGAACGACAGCTGCGGGTTTCCAGAGCGGGATTTCTTTCTCTCCTTCAACCATCGTAGTCTTCACGATGAAGTGATACCCAACCTCCAAACTCTCCGTTCCAACCTCTACCATAAGACCGTAATCACTTGGAGGCATAGTAATATCGCTTTCCCAATACACAAAGTTTCCAACATTACACCATCGTGCAAGCTCAGGTATAATAACAGCTCCTGTATCATCAGTAAGCTTACCTCTTAATTCACCATCCGCCCCCCCGACGTTCTTAGCCCCGAAAACAACGTGTAATTTCTTTTCGCCGGGAACGCAGTAAGCTTGCACTTCCTCAGGATAGACTTCATACCAAAGAAATCTTACCATATCCTGAGCACGAATACCGATTATCGAGGCTTTTGGCTCACCAACAGGAGGTTGCTCACTCACCGTAGTCGTTACCCAATTACTTACGTTTCCGTAGTCGTCAAAGACTCTCCACTCGACTACATCACCAACTTGTCCCGGAACAAGTCTATCTTCTCCAACGCCGCCAACAACCGGAACTCTCCAAATACCCGTTCTTATACCAGAAACACAAGCTTCAAGCGTAATAGTATAGGTTGCAACCGGTGTCGTTGTAACCTGAAAAGTTACAATTTCACTCGGCTCAACCACCGTCTTACTTGCAGATAATGCAAGAGTGATATCGGGTGGAACGTCGTGTTGAATAGTAACCGTAATAGACGGAGCCGTCTCACCGCTGTCTTTACCGTGAAACGCCCAAGTCTGCACGACCGCTCTCCATATACCCGGAATCGTCCTTCTAACGTTATTGTTTAGCGTTTTGATGTAGATTGTAAATATTGCTATACGTTCGCCAGTCTCAGCGTTGTAAACGTCGATTAGTATGTCTTCAATCGGCGTAGCAGCTCCAGTAATCGTAACAATCTCGTCTGGTCTAGGATTCTGATTTGAAACAGTGACGCTAATCAACTTTTACTCCTCCTTCTTACACCTAGTAACCGCATATACTGCAGTGCCTCCTCCTAAAAGAGCAAGAAGAATAAGCCCGACCTTCGAAAGTGAAACAGGCGGCGCCAACTCCGTAGTCTTCACGACAACCTCACGTGTTTCATCGGTAACGAGCGCAACGTTTTTATTACCAAGCACCATTATATCGTCGACAATCAACCTAATGTCCCACCTTCATCGTAAGTGCGTATGTGCGCGCCGGCATAATAAGGTCAGTTTCCCAATACACTAAATTCCCGACAAAACACTCCTTTGCAGTCTCCGGTATAATCGTAGACTCATACTCATCTAAAAGCATACCCTTTAAATTACCATCTACTGAGCCAACGTTTACAGCACCAAAAATAATATGCATCGGTCCCGGTCTACAGTAAGCTTGTTGTCCTTCAGGGAAGACGTCATACCATTTCATTTCAGTTAGGTCTTGAACTCGTATACCCACTATACTAGCCACTGGATTTCCAATAGGTATAACGCTTACTGTCTTAGTTTCATCGACGATAAGAAGCGTAATACCAAACCTTTTAACTCCTGCATACTCTTGCTTTGCTAACTGCAAACCTCTATCCATCAAGTCTTACTACCTCCGGTTACTCTACCGAACCCGACCAACCTTCAGTAGGCAGCACAGTCGGTCTTAGCCCAGACGGAATATTGCTCTTCGCAATCTCTTCAATTATAAACCTGAACCCAAAGAAGTCTAAGTGTGCAGCAGCCAGCGCGACATTTGACGTTGCTTTCACCCACATCTTCGTATCATTAAACTGGAATATCTCCTGTAAATGTAGATTCTCAATCGCAGGATTAGTCCTCGGGTCGTCGTAATACGTCGGCACATGCGCTATCACGTTCTTTATTGTAAAGAACGGTCTAGCCTTCGGCTTAGCCACCCAAGTCAAATCGAAGTCCTCTCTCGGTATCATCCTCATCTGTGAAAGTTCGCCCTCGACTAGGTAAATATCGTCTATCTCTACCTCAGCCGATTCCACGTTAGCAACCAGCGCTGCATTCAAGTGTTCTGCGTCACAAAGGTCAATAGAAATCAAAGGCAATGGAAAAATTGCCAGCACTTCGTAGTAATGAATCTTCGGAAATGTCTGGAAGAACTCATGTGCTTGCACTATAGGCTCAAAAACTTCCTTGTAAACTTTCCGTTCAACCAATTTTCTTTTTTCACTCTCCTTTTTTATGTATATATCGAAGATAATTCCCTAAAAAGCGGGATTGAATTTAAGCTTTCTCTGTTTTAGATTCTTGTCCTGTATCATCGACAAACTTCTCGTAAAGAGTCAACATTCCAATTCTAAGCTTTTGCTGTGTGTCCAAGTTTAACAGAATCTGTGCTATAATAGTCTTCATACGAGCTCCAATTTGTATATCCTTTGTCCGGTCAATAAAATCCTCGTCCCATATAACCGTGACTCCGCCAGCCCTAGGTGTAGTCTTAAGCTTATACTCCTTAAGCTCACTTTCACTGAAACTTAAGCTCATCCGTAAATCCCTAACTATCTTCATAGTTAGAAAGTTACCTTCTTTTGGTAGTATTTCCAAAAGCGAAAGTCTCTCCGGTATATTCAATTTCATAGCAAACACCACATATCTATGCGTATTTTTCCAGTCTTGCTAACCTTCTCTTCCAGATGTCTAAACGACGAAGTTCACCTGGCGTTACAATGACATTTGGGTCTGATATCGCTTTTTCTTTCTTCGTTTCCGCGTTACCTATTGCCTCTCTAAGCCACTTCATCTCACGTTCTTCATCGCTCACAACTGGCACTGGTATATGAACCGGTAGAGACACTGATTTTTTTGCTTTTTTGCTCATTTCAATCACGTCCTACTAAAGCGATGTTGTAGTAATGAACGCCCAATCCGCGTCAGCTCCAGCATTTGCGTATTTAACATACGCGGCTGTATCTTTATCCGCCGGATTATTCCTTAGGTATAATGAACCAACAGGCGCTGATAGAAACGGCTCGTTAGCACCAACAGGCGCTCCAGCAGCAGAGAATATTCTCGGTCCAGCAGCAAGTCTTATATCATGCCAATTAGATAGAGAAGCTGCAGCTGCACTATCATACTCAAACCAAAGTCCAACGTTTTCACTTGTTGGCGCTACATCACTCTGTAATTGTGTTTCTACCTGTAGAATCTTGAAGTGTGTTATATTCACCGTTGGGTCTGTAGGTGTTGAGCTATCAATACAAATCTCTGCACCACGAACCCAATCTATTGTTTGCCCACCAGCTTTGAGACTAACTTCACAAATCAGACTGCGAATACCAAATAAGTCAACAGCTTCTTCAACTCTTGAAATGAAGGTTACTCCCTGCAAATACCCCACAGCGTTAGTTATATCAGCCGAAGCCCTAGTATAAAGCGTTTTAAACTCATTTCCACATCCAGCCCAACTTGTTACCTGTGCTCTGAACTCAACTAATCTACTATACGCATAATCAGCGTCTATATCAATATAGTCGCCGTCTATGTCGTAAGTTGACATCTTATGTGTAAGAACGAACTGATAATCTGTCAGTGTATGCACTACTTTTTCATCATACGCTCGTATGAACCGTCTATGTAATCTTCCCATACTTTCACCACCTATTCTTAAGGGGTAGCCGATTTCTCGGCTTTAACTCTCCTTTCGGAGGCTATATGAAGAAGATGATAGCCCCTACACTATCAACTTCGGACCGCTTATAATATCACCGTACTTCTCGCAAACCATCGACAGAATCTCGAACTCTTCACCAAGCGCGGCAGTTGCTGCATTAGCAATAAGCTCTATATACGGCGTACTCTGTGGTCTGTAGATTATCCTATCAAAGAACCCGATAACGTTATCCTCTTCGAGTATTTTTCTGAACTGTATTGTATCAATCGTAGTTGCACCAAGCGCACCTTGCTTGAACTTCATCCCATAAATAGTCGGAGCCATTGCGTGGTTTATAATACCGTACGCCATCCAGAACTTATTAACTGGAAGCTGATGATTCCAATCCATCGTCCAAGCGTCAGGCACCATAAGCGTCTGGTTCAACCACTGTTCACTATCGAAACCCAAGTCAGTCTCCGGCAACGTATCACGGACAACCCACTCTGATGGGCTAGTAGACGTCTCTTTAGCAGCGAGAGTAATTAGCTCATTCTTCAACGATGTCAGCTTTGTCGTAACAGCCTGTGGCAGTAACATACTTCGCGGAATTATTTGACCCATTAGAACCACCCCTTAGCGGGCACAGCCCCTTCCGGTGTTGGCAGTAAATTCTTCTCTAGTTCCTTCATTTCGCGAACCACTTTCTTTCCACCTGCAGCCATCGTTCTCACAGACATAGCCCAGTCTTCAGCAAGCCCAGCAAATCCACCGGGATACAGTGTCAACGCAATATCTACGAACACCGAACCAATACAGCCATACGCAAACATCTCAGCAAACCAAGCAGCAGTATCGTGCATAACTCCAAGTTTCTTCGAAATTCCATATGCTAGAAGACTGATTCCACCCTTCACTCCAGCTTTCACACCGAGCGCAGCGTACTTTGTCTGTCCAGTAGTCCTAGAAACCCATTCGGCAGTAAGTGTCCCAACAGAAATACCCGAACCAGCGCCAAGAATCCCAATCGTCGGTATTTTAATCGCAACAGTATCCATCGCCAGTCACCTATCCCTTCTTCTGTTCGATACACTTCTTCGGATACAACTTACCATTCCAAAGAACAGTCCCCGTGACCCCAGCATACTTCTTTGAAATCTTGATAGCGTTCCTCAGACCAGCTACAACAGCAGCAGGTGCGGCAGCGATAAACTCTTTCGTCATCCCACTACCCTTCGGTCCTTTTGTGCCTTTCCATGCAACAGCGTCGCCTACATAAACAGGTGGGTCGTTGATATATTGCTCCGGTGTTATACCGAACGGCGAAGTCGTCAGCCTAGTTTTAGGGTCGTGTCGTATAGCGTTGATACCACGAACATAGCTCTCAAAGGTAACTACGGGTTTTACGAGTTTATATGATTTTCCCATATTTTTTTCTCCAATATTCTAGTCAAGTCATAGCAAAACGCCGAATAGCTCTCGCCACCCAACGTTTCACCACACTTGCCAATCTAAGAACAAATAGGTTGTATATAAACTTTTAGACGGGTTATTTTAGTAGTTAAATACTCCGTAATAACCTATTCTTTATTTGGAACATACCCAGAGAATCTTTCCATTAACTCTTGCACGGTATCCCTAAATTCCGGTTTTATTATATAGAACAGCACCGGCAACAAATCATCTTTCTTACTCTGCAAGTCTTTAAAGAAAGCCTTCGCAGCAACTCCCTGTTTAATCCCCCCTTTAATTTTAGCAATCTTCTCCGCACCAACAGCAACCGCTAAAATAACACCCCTACACCACTCCGACCTTTGCGGCTCAGGTATAGCATAGAGAGCGTGTGTAGCCTCCACTAAAGCGTCTTCACTTACTTTCCCATCGTCTTCAGCCATTCTCCCGTTAACCCCGTACTCGCCTTCAGAAACCGTGCCATCATACCATAATGCTCCTCTTTAGTCAGTATCATAAGAGCGTCGATAACATCCGGCATCTTCTTCAACA
>Ga0307428_1000933_pt1 | contig 16061 bp, 15 predicted proteins | sample SalMarWE160240MG_FD_202161 | JGI IMG/M metagenome (GOLD analysis project Ga0307428, IMG submission 202161) | Salt marsh sediment microbial communities from the Plum Island Ecosystem LTER, Massachusetts, United States - WE1603-240 | ecosystem: Environmental > Aquatic > Marine > Intertidal zone >...
CTTGCCCATAATAGTAGATCCCAGCCATGCTACCGGCAGGTGGAGATTGGTAAGTCCAATGTCTAAAGCTGCTATAGCCGCTGGAGCGGATGGCTTACTTATCGAAGTTCACCCTGACCCCAAAAGTGCACTTAGCGATGGCGCTCAGACTTTAAGATTTGATACTTTTACTCAATTAATGAAAGAAATCAAGCCAATAGTTCAGGCGATAGGTCGGGAATTAGGCACATCTGCTGAAGGTGAATTAGAGAGGATGAAAAATTAGAAGAATGAGGTTTATTACCGTATGGAAATGATGTAATCAAAATAAGAGTAAAGAGGATGATAAAAAGCGAATTGGCATATTTACTATTATGTGGGAGAGATAGCAAGTGAAACTCAAGGTAATCAGAGAATATATCTCCGAGTTTTCCAATCCCTTAAAATTAAGGAAAGGGGATATCGTAGTCATTGACCAATCGAAAGATATGCATGCCGGGTGGAAATTTGGTAAAATAAATGACAATGAGGGTTGGATACCAAAAGAAGCAACCGAATATTATATTTTTTTTAACTTTTTTCTGTACAATTCTTTCATTAATTTCACTTATTTTTATTATGCTTTCAATCCCTCTCCAAAAAGAACAAATATTTATTCATCGGGATACGTTTTCAAATATTGAGATAGCTATTCTTTTTGGATTTCTATTTATCTTTCTTTTTCATATCTTTTCACTGGTTTGGATTTTTTCCGAAACACGAAAATTGAAGCCATTTAATGTCGGCAAATGGTTATTGTTTGTTTTTGGCAGCTTTTCTTTATTTTTATTTCTTGGTGAAAAAGTCATGCTCGATGAAATTGGCCATGAATATTTGTCAGACTGGTCTATAACCGGTGAATGGGTAATTCTTTATATATTATTTATTATTCAATTGATTTATAATTCAATCATTCTATTCCGATTAAGAGAATAAGATAAAAGAAAGAATTAATTTTTGTTTTGGAATAAATAGGTACAGGTGTACCAGCTCAATAATTCGGTAACTTTTTCTAATTCTTCATAACTTCTACAAATACATTTTGTAATTTAAAATAGAAATAATTGGGAAAGTTGTTGATATACAATATTTTAGTAATTTTTTTATTTTAAGGAGGATTTATACATGGAAAAGCAAGAAGCCATTAATCAAGGATTGGAATTAGTGAATAGATCAACAATTGCTATGCTGGGTACTAATGGTGAAGATGGTTTTCCCAATATTAAAGCAATGCTGAAAATGGAAAACGAGGGATTAAAGAAGATATGGTTCAGCACCAATACCTCATCAAAAAGGGTAGAACAAATCAAAAAAAATCCAAAAGCATGTGTGTACTTTGTGGATTCTAATGAATTTAAGGGGTTGATGCTTGTAGGAAATATTAAGACACTCCAGGATAAAAGCTCCAGACAACGTCTTTGGCAGGAGGGCTTTGAAAGGTATTATCCCTTGGGTGTAGATGACCCTGATTATTCTGTATTATGTTTTACCGGGATGTGGGGTAATTTTTATCACGATTTATCAAATATAGACTTTGAGATTTAATTTTTAATAATTGGCCTTTTGTTGAAGGGCTACTGGCGATAGGCTGAAAAGGAAATTATTATGAATCGATTTTTCAAAATATTCCTTATGGGGCTCTTGGTATTAACAGGAGTTTTCTTTATTTATCATTACTCAAATCTAGAGCCTTCCACCAATTCTAATGTTATTCCGGTTTATACCTATAAGGTTGTCAATACTTATCCTCATGACCAGAGTGCCTTCACAGAAGGATTGGTATTTGAAGATGGTGTTTTATATGAAGGAACAGGTCTTCATGGATATTCTACCTTACGTAGAGTGAAATTAGAAACTGGAGAAATCTTACAAATTTGTGAACTACCACCTCAACTTTTTGGTGAAGGTGTGACCATTTGTGGGAATAAGATTATCCAGTTGACCTGGCAATCTCATATCGGTTTTGTCTATGATAAATACAGTTTTAAATTACTGAAAAAGTTTAATTATCCGGATGAAGGTTGGGGTATTACATATGATGGAAAGCATTTAATCATGAGTGATGGTACAGAAACCTTACATTTCTTAGATCCTGAAACCTTTGAGGAGATTGGTCAGATTGAAGTATATGCAAATGATATTCCCGTAACCAGAATCAATGAATTAGAATATATTCAAGGGGAAATCTATGCCAATATATGGCAGACAGAACGTATTGCCAGAATTGATCCTCTAACCGGTCAAGTAATTGGTTGGATAGACCTGAAAGGTATTTTAAATCCGGAAGATCATAGTGAGACAGTTGATGTTCTTAATGGTATTGCCTATGACGCAAAGAATAGTCGGTTGTTTGTAACTGGAAAATTTTGGCCAAAACTTTTTGAGATTGAATTGATGGGGCAGGGGACTGCAGAATCCAAAGATGAGACCAAACCATAGATAAAATAGGATGTATCCCTATTTTCTCTATTTTTACAAACCAACTGAGATAGTCGGAAATAATATCATTGTGCATGCGACAATTTCCGTTGATAAAACTGCTTTTCCTGATTGTGGTTATTGGGAAAATGATACCTTTAAATATGAAATGGAAGTAATTGAGACCCCGCCCCTTGGAAGGTTAAAACTTAAATAAAATCTAAAAATTAAATAATTTGAGAGCACCATTTTAGACAGCCAGATTTTAAAAGGTAAAAAAACCTTTATGAAGGGGCAAGCTACTAAAAGTATCCAAACTTTCAGGCAAAAGAACCGTTACCAGACAGAACTCTGGAGAGCTTTATACAAATAGGGCAAGTTAAAAAGCTAATTTACTATATAACATGACCTATTTTTGTGTCATTGTTTTATTTCTATTCAATTTTCCCCAACTCTACTTTCATCCCGGATAATTCTTTCTGCACCTCCGCAAAACGCAGGGAATAGTATTCCTGGTTCTGTTGGTTCAATCAGTTATTAAAAAATAAAGATCCGTCAATGTTCAATGTTGTAAATGTATTGAATAAAAAAACTAAAAAAAAATTGATTTTTTAATTTTTTTATGATAAATTATATTTATGAGACGACGTTCCATATAATGAGACAAATTAGGACAAATAAATTAAATGAATTCAATAGAAAAGTCAATAGAAATTTTAAATTATCTTAGTAATGCAAAAGGAGGTATGAGGCTAACTGAAATATGCTCAAAGTTACCTTTTCCAAAGAGTACTGTACATAGAATATTAAATATTTTGTTAAAATATTCTTTAGTAAGCAAAGATAAAGAAACCTTAAAATATAGATTAGGATTACAGGCACTTAATTATGCAAATTCATTTAGTGACTCATTTGATTTCAGGGAAATTGCAGGTCCGATTTTAAAAAAGCTATGTTTAGAAACCGAACTTACTACTTATTTAACGAGCTGGTATAATGGCCATTGTATCTGTATTGATTCAGTTCGTCCATTTCGAGTTACGAATATACATTTTTCCGTTGAAATTAATAAGGAAATGCCTTTTCATTGTACCTCCTCTTCAAAAGTAATTTTAGCTTACCAATCTCCTGAAGAAATTAAAAGAATTATTTATCAGCAACCTCTTAAAAGATATACTCCAAAAACAATTATAGACCCTAAGAAATTAGAAAAACATTTAAATAAAATAAAAGAAAACGGTTTTGCTTTTTGTGATGAAGAACTTGAAAAAGGAGTAAAGGCAATTGCTGCCCCTGTTAGAAACATCCATGGAAAAGTTATTGCCAGCATTACAATTGTTGGATTATCCGATAGGTTAGCTAGTAATAATATTGAAAAATTACTTAAAATATTGGTTAGCTCAACCCAACAATTATCTAAAACGTTAGGATACAAAGAAAATAAAATATCATAGGAAATAATAAACAATATACAAGTATAAATAACTGAAAAAAATGAAAATTAGAAATAATTTTTTATTAAAGTTAAACAGAAAATAGGTGATGCTAAAACAGAACGGTAGGAATTTAATTCAAGCTTCACGGAAAGAAGATAGCTATTTATTATTTCAAGTAAAGATGATAGTGTATTTAGAAAGCTTAGTCAAAAAGGATAAAAAAAATATATTAGAATATTTCAAAAAGTAGAATACCAAGTTTTGATTAAACGAAGTTTTAATTATTTTTTTTATAAAGAGCAGAAATGCCACGAATATGTATGTGGCTATTTACAAAGCAAAGGATTGGAGAATTAATCGTTTATGAATATTGAAAATAGAGTCATAGAAAATATTAATAAAAATAAAGAGGGCATCGTTAAATTTTTAAGAGAGTTAATTTCTTTTCCTAGTGTAACTGGAAATGAATTAAAAATTCAGCAATTTATTGCGAAAAAGCTTAAAGAAATGAATTTAAAAATAGATATGTGGGAGCCAAATCATAGTGAACTTAGAAAGCATCCAGCCTATGTACCTGTAAAAAATGGATATACAAATAGACCAAATCTTGTAGGAATCTATAAAGGATCTGTAAATGGTAAATCATTACTATTCAACGGACACGTAGATGTTATTCCTGCCAAACCATTAGGTGCATGGAATCATAATCCTTGGTCAGGGGATATTCAAGGTGATCGATTGTATGGCAGAGGAGCTTCTGATATGAAAAGCGGTTTGGCTGCCATGACAATGGCTCTTGATATTTTAGTAAAATTAGGCGTTAAACTAAAAGGTGATGTAATTCTTGAATACTCCGTAGATGAAGAGCAAAGTGGTAATGGAACTCTGGCATGTGTAATGAGAGGATATAAAGCTGATGCAGGTATATGTTGTGAAACGAGTAGTATGCATATTCAGCCTGCCTGTATTGGAAGAATATGGTTCGAAATCACGGTTAAAGGAAAACCGGCTGGAATTCAAAGAGCATGGGAAGGTGTAAATGCAATTGATAAAGGTTATGCTGTGGTGAATGCTGTATCTGATTTTGGAGAAAAAAGAATTAATAAATTAAGCCATTCTCTTTATCCGAAAGTAAAAGATGCACTTGCTTGTATGGTAGGTGTTTTTAAATCAGGTTCTTTCCCCAGTTCTTTTCCCGATACTTGTGTGCTTAAAGGTAGCTTTGCCACACTTCCCGGAGAAGATACAAATAATATAAAACAAAATTTCATAGATCATATTGCGACATTTGCCAAAACGGATTCCTGGTTAAAATACAATTCACCTTTGACTAAATTTAAAGGTTACTGTGGTGACCCTGCTGAAATTTCTAAAGATCATCCCATTGTCAATGCTCTAAACAAAAAATATTACTCGGTTTTAGGTAAAAAAGCTCAAATTACAGGGAGAGAAGGTGCAGCAGATATTAGATATCTAATAAAATATGGCGAAACACCAACAACAATATTTGGACCAGGTTTAACTGAATTAATGCACTCTACCGATGAATATGTAAAAATTAGTGATTTAATTTCTGCAACAAAAATCTTGGCATTAACTATTTTAGAATGGTGTGGTTATGAATAATTAGTATTTATAATTGTCAATTATTTAGTAATAGATAAAAACATAAATATTATCATTTTGGAGGAGAATAAATATGGATGTGAATAGTGGGGAGAGAATAAAATCATTTAAATCTACGGAAGCAGTTTTTGAAGCATCAAGATGTATAGAATGTGATAGTGCCCCTTGCGTAAAGGCATGTCCGGTTGGAGTAGATATACCTCGATTTATTGGCAGAATTAAAATGGGGGATTTTATCGGAGCAAATAAAATAATTAAGGAAAAATGTTTTTTCCCGGGAGTATGTGGATATGTTTGTCCTGTAGAAAAATTATGTGTGCAAAGATGTTGTATAACGGAACCATTAGGACCGGTTAAAATAAATCAACTTCAACAATTTGTAGCTGAATATGAGATTGAGCATAAAGATGAAATTGAAAAAATATTACCAAAAAAAATGAACGGGAAAAAGATAGGTATTATGGGAGCAGGACCTGCAGGTTTAAGTGCAGCATTTTGGCTTGCAGAAAAAGGTTATCAAGTAACCATTTATGAATCAAAAGAATTCCCCGGAGGGATGATGACTTATGGTATCCCTCAATATAGGCTTCCACGAAAAACATTATTAATAGAAATCAATGATAAAGTTAAGGAATTAGGAATTGAAATAAGAACGAGTACTGCTATTGGAATTAAAGAATTAATTCAAAAAGCATATGATTCGATACTAATAAGCACAGGTGCCTGGTCACAAGTTTCATTAAAATTACCCGGCATTAATCTTGCTGGCGTTTTTAAAGGATTAGATTTTTTAAAGCTTATCAACGATGTTATTAATAAAAAAAGTGGAATTAATCCGATATCTGAAAAGAAAGTTGCTATTATTGGAGGAGGAGATGTTGCAATGGACGCTGCTATTTCCGCAGTGAATTTTGGTGCAAGGCGAACTTTTTTAATTTATCGTCGTTCATTTGAAGAAATGCCAGCCATACCATCGGAAGTAAAAATGGCAAAAGAAAAAGGTGTTATGTTCTGGATAAGAGCGATACCAAAGAAAATAATAGGCGATAATAATGGTAAGGTAAAAGCAATTGAATGTATCGAAACAAAATTAGGGAAACCTGATAAAACTGGAAGGAAAAAACCTATACCAATTCCAGGAACAGAATTTCAGTTAGACGTTGATGTTGTTATTGAAGCAATAGGTCAGAAAGTCGAAAATGAATTTATTAAAAATAAAGACTTAAAAATTAACCCAAATGGAACAATAAAAACAAATAAAAATAGAGAAACATCTATACCGGGGATTTTTGCAGCCGGAGATGTTACAAATGGTGGGTCTACTGTTGTAAAGGCTATTGCTGAGGGAGTTGAGGCAGCTATTAGTATCGATAAATATCTAAAAACTAACATTGCCAAGAATTTAAAAGGCGAAATACAGGGGGGCAGAAATGACAGATTTAAGTATTGATTTTGCGGGGATAAAATTTCGAAATCCAATATTAACCGCTTCAATGACTTTCGGTTGGAGCGGTGAAGCATTAAAGAAAGCGGGCTTAGCAGGAGCAGGTGGTGTTGTATGTAAATCTATTGGTTCACCAGCAGAGACTTTCGAACATCCAAGATGTGGAAGAATGGTTTTATATAAATATAATGGTATTCCTATTGGGATGCAGAATAATGAAATATTTTCAACAGTTAATGTCCAAGATTGGTTGGATAAGGAATTAAAAATTGCAATAGAAGGAGAAGCAAAAATGGTGGTTAGTATTGTTGCAAACCCCAATCCTACTGATACTGCAGATTTAGCTAAAAGGGTAGCTGATACAGGGTTGGTAGATATTTTTGAACTAAATGTATCCTGTCCTATGCCAGCTGCTAACGTTGGAATGAATATTGGTAAAGACCCAATTCTTGTCGCAGAACAAGTAAAAGCAGTAAAAAAAGCTTGTCCTGATATCCCCTTAATGCCAAAAATGACGCCTAATATTTCGGATATTGCAGTGATTGCAAAAGCGTGCGAAGATTCCGGAGCAGACGCAATAGCAGCTACAAATTCTATCCAAGCTCTTGCTGGAATTGATGTTGAAACAGGAAGGCCCTTAATTCCAGCATTTGGAGGATATTCAGGACCTTGTGTTCATCCTGTGATGTTACGCATTGTTGCGCAAATTGCTCAGACAGTTAAAATACCTATTTCCGGAATTGGCGGAGTATCAAACTGGAAACACGCTATAGAGATGATGATGGCAGGAGCAACTACGGTTCAAGTTGGAACTGCGGTAATGTGGAGAGGCTACAAGGTAATTGGAGACATTATAAGTGGAATAGAATCTTTTATGGTGAGGAAAGGTTATAAGAGCACAAAAGAATTAGTTGGCATTGCCTTAAAACATATTACTACAACAGAAGAGATGGCCAAATTTGCACCAGTAGTAGCAATTTTGGATGAAGATTTGTGTGTAGGTTGTGGTAATTGTGTAAAAGTTTGCGGATATAACGCAATAGAAATGAAAGAGAATGATATTGCTAAAATCAATATAGATAATTGCGATGGTTGTGGTCTATGTGTTCAAGTATGTCCAAATTCTGCATTAAGTTTAGTTGATAAAATGCAATCTATCAAAAAAAGAGATAATTTTAGTAAATAAAGTTATAAAAATATCTATTATAAAATAAAGTTACTATATAAAGATTTATTTCAGAAATTAATTCAGTAAAGGAGGCGATAATTTATTTTGCTCTAAATAGCAAACAAGAGGGGGGTGGTATATGAAAAGTAAATAAAAATACACAATCTATTTAAAATGAAACCAGTTTAATTATGAAAAAGATTTTATTTTGAATTTGATATTGTTGAAAAAATAGTATATAAGGAGGAATAAAGATGTATAAGCGTAAATGTTCTTTGTTGTTTGTGGTACTTTGTTTAGTATTGTTTTTAATTTCTGTAAATATAATCTTTGTAGATGCAAAACAATATGTTTTGAAATTTGGTCATGATTATATGCCGGATTCACCACACGATCATGCTGCCTTAAAATTTAAGGAAATTGTTGAAGAAAAAACAGATGGAAATATAAAGGTAGAAGTATATCCAGCTCAGCAGTTAGGAAAGGGCAGAGAGATGATAGAAGGTATGCAATTAGGTATTGTGCAGGGTGTAGCATTACCGTCTTCTAATTTTGCAGGTTTTGATATGAGGATATCAATCCCCGATTTACCTTTTTTATTTTCTTCTCCTGAAAAATGCCATGAAATTTTAGATGGTGAGATTGGTAGTGAATTACTTGAGGTATTGAAAGAACATAATATGGTAGGAGCTGCTTGGTGGGAAAGTGGTTTCAAATGTTTTACCGCTAATTTTCCCATAACGCATCCAGATAATTTCATCGGGGAAAAGATAAGAGTTATGCCAAGTCCAATATTATTAGCTCAGTTTGAGGCATATGGTGCAAGTGCCCTACCAATAGACTTTCATGAATTATATAATGCATTGCAACAGGGTGTAGTTGACGGAGAAGAAAATCCTATTGCAACAATTTATAATATGAAATTCTATGAAGTACAAGATTATATTACTTTATCCAATCATGGATTTCTAGGGTATATAGTAGCATTCAGCAAGAATTGGATAGAACAATTACCTGAAGAATATCAAAATATAATTTTTAATGCAGCTCGTGAAGTTGCCCCTATACAAAGGGCTGAAGTTGCAAAATTGGTCGAGGAAAAATATTTACCGGAAATAATTGCTTCTGGGACAAAGATTATTGAATTAACGGAAGACCAAAGGGCCGCGTTTGAAGATAAAGCTGCACCTGTTTATAAAGTAATGAATGATATGCTAAATGAAGATGGAAGAAAATTGTTGGAAAAATTTTTAGAAGCAGATTAACTTAAAGTACCAGTTAATATAATTATTATATCCCATGCTTAAATTATTAAGCATGGGATATAATAAATTTAGAAGCATAATTAATTATAAATAAAAATCGTATATATAAAAATATAATTAAAAGCTGTTTATTAAACTTCAACAAAAAAGCAATAGAAAAAGTATATATTCTATCTATATTTAATCAGGGAGAATAACAAAATTAATGTTTCCAAATTTAAAAAATATGTTAAAAAATTTAGATCGGATAGAAGATTTTTTTATAAGCATGGCCTTATTGTTTGTTACCCTACTTTTATTTATAAATGTGATTACGCGTTACTCTTTTGGTTATTCTATAAAGTGGGCTGAAGAGTTGACTAGATATTTATTAATTTGGGTAACATTTATTGGTAGCAGTGTATGTGTAAGGAAACAAAAACATGTAGGAATCGATGTTCTTTTAACAAAATGTTCAATAGGAATGAAATGGGTCGTTAAATTAATTATTGCAGTAATTTGTCTTTTATTTAGTTTTATTTTGACTTTTTATGGATGGAAAATTACCTATAGTGTCATATTATCCAAACAATTAAGCCCTGCAATGATGTTACCAATGTATTTAGTATATATTTCAATACCAATTGGTGGCTTTTTAATGTGTATAAGATATTTTCAAATTATTTTAGTACATTTAAGAGATATTATACGGAAAGAGAAGGAAAATAGTGTTAATAATATTAGTTGTTAGTTTGTTTTCTTTATTAGCAATTGGAGTTCCAATATTTATTGCATTAAATGGTGCTTCTTTTTTATCTTTAAGTATTGGCACTTCAATTCCCCCCATTGCTTTTGTTCAGCGAATGTTCGGAGGGCTTGATAAATTTGGACTAATGGCAATTCCATTTTTTATTTTTGCAGCAAATATTATGAATAATGGTGGAATGGCTAGAAGAATATTAAATTTAGCAAATAAATTAGTTGGTGGATTTAGAGCCGGGTTAGCATTGACCACAATTGTAAGTTGTATGTTTTTTGGTGCAATGTCTGGTTCAGCACCTGCGACAGTTGTGGCGATTGGATCCATTATATTTCCTGCTCTAATTAAAGCAAATTATGGAGAATCTTTTTCTGCAGGTTTAGTAACTTCGAGTTCATCAGTTGCATTACTAATACCTCCAAGCGTAACAATGATTGTTTATGGTGCTGCAACGGGTGTATCTGTTGGAGCACTATTTATGGCAGGGATAGGAGCAGGGATTATATATGGCGTGTGTTTTATAATATATAGCATTTTATATACCCGCAAAGCCAAAGTTGTTGTTCAAGAAAAATCGACATTAAAACAAATATTTTTTTCAATAAAGGATGCTTTTTGGGCGTTAGGAGTGCCGGTTATTATAATTGGTGGAATTTATGGAGGTGTATTTACTCCGACAGAAGCAGCAGCAGTTAGTGCTGCCTATTCAATTATTATTAGTATGTTCGTATATAAAGAATTAGATTTTAAGAAACTATATGAATCTGGAGTTGAATCAGCTGCAACAACAGCTATGGTAATGATTATGATTGCTGGAGCTTCGGCTTTATCTTGGGTATTAACAGTAGGCGGTATCCCGCAATATATTAGCGGAACTATTCTAGGTTTAACCGAATCTAAAATAGCAATACTAATAGCTATGAATATTATTATGTTAATTGCAGGTATGTTTGTAGATGGTGTAGCTTTTATTCTTATTCTCGCACCAATATTTTTACCGATTGCATTGAAAATAGGTGTTGATCCAATACATTTAGGAATAATTATGGTTGCTAATGGAGCAATAGGTATGTTTACGCCTCCCTTCGGTTTAAATTTGTTTGTAGCTAGTGGCCCAACAGGTCTACCGTTTTCAAGAATTGTAAAAGGAATATGGCCATTTATCGCTGTAAGTATATTATCATTGATTGTTATTACATATGTTCCAGTAGTTTCCATGTGGTTGCCAAATATATTATATAAATAAAAATCTACCTTTTCGCAAAAGAATTAGATGTTCCTGGTTCAGTAATTTTTTGAGAATATCAAAATATAGTTTGAGAATAAAAGAGTGTAAGCTATAAAGAAAGTCGTCTTTTGCAGCTTACCCTCTTTTATTTTTTTCTCTCTATTCAATTTTCCCTAACTCTACCTTCATACCCGAGAGTTCTTTCTGCACTTCCCCAAAACGCAGAGAATAGTATTCCCGGTTCTGCTGATTTAAGTTAGTGATAGTATTATGTATCTCTTTAGTATTTTCCAGGACCTGCCGATATCCTTCTTTCTAGGCAATTACTATCTCCTGCATAAACCTGTCGATACGAAAGATTAAGAGTATCGATAAGGCGATAGGGAAGCCCTGATTGGCGATGATGTCTAATATAGTTTTTATCTCTACCTAATTACTTCTTTCAAATGAGAACTGATTAAAGCAGTCAAATATCCTTTTATACTTTCATTCTTTCTGGCTAACGACTGTTCACAACTGATTTTTGATGATCCCTGATTTATCAGAATGTGGTAATCTCTTAAGGATTCAGTATTTTATCATAAGAGAATTTATTATTCAAAGGTAAAATCTTATCCACTTGCACAATTATTACCGAAAATACAACCATCAAAATTCCCACCAATTTCCATCCCAAAGGAGCTTCCTTAAATACCAGATAGGAAAGTATTACTGATACCACCAGTTCCAGAGTACTAACAATTCCTGCTTTCGATATTTCAATATTATAAGATAATCCGATTATATACAATCCATAAGCTAGGGCAGTAGAAAATGAACCAAGAGAACATAATAACAGCCATATGTTCAAATTAAAATCAATTTGGAATATTAACCAAGGGTTAGAAAAGGGGAAATAAAAAAGTAGTCCAAATATGATTGAATAAATAGTAATAGTTAGCTGATGGTAATCATTAATTATGGCTTTACTTATAATAGTTAGTAAAGCAAAGGTGAAGCCTGCTCCCAATCCTATTAAAACTCCTAGCAAATTTAAATTGAGAGTCGCAAAAGAACCTCCGGTTGCGGCAAAGAAACAGCCTCCTATGCAAAGTAATAAAGCTGCAATTTTAAAAGGACTAAATCTTTCCTTATAAAATATTCTAGCCATAATTGCAATAAATATTGGTGCAGTATATAGTAGGGTGACTGCAGTAGCGATGGAAGTTTTCTGAATTGCACTGAAATACAATAAAAGAGAGAAAACATGAATGATAATTCCAAGTAAAGAAATATAAATAAGACCCTTTAAGTCTACTTTCAATATTTTTCTATTAGTGAAGAATATAAAGGGGAATAGTATTAAAATTGCAAATATCATTTTCCATAATATAATAGTTTGAACAGAAATTTGATAATTAAATAGAGTTTTTACCTGTATACCGGTAGTACCCCATAGAGTACCGGCAACAGCTACCATCAAGTAGCCTTTAGTCTGTCTTTTCAAACTTTTTTTATCCTTTCTTCTCTTTGCTTTAATTTACTTTTTTTCTTCGAAAACATTCAATCATTATTTTAACATAATATTGATGGCATATCTATATGAAACAGTAGAATAGAAGGACATGCAAAATATGTATTCATATAGCAAAATAACCAGTTTGAAAATCTTTAAAAAACAATCCTGTTCCCGACTTTGACACTTACAAGCCAATTTTGGATATTTAACCTCTAAAACCTTTATAAAATAAGCATTTGCATTTTTTATCCTTTAAAATGTAGTGGCAATAATAATACTAATAAAACCTATTTACTCTTGCGTAATAGAATATATAGTAGTATAATATATTTATGTTTGTTAAAATTACTAAATCAGGAAAATATAAATATGTTCAACTGGTAAGATCGTACAGATATAACCATAATATCAAACACCAGGTTCTATTAAATCTGGGCAGATTAGATCAAATAAAAGACAATCCCAGTTTCCAGCATCTTGCCATCAGATTACAGGAAATATCTAATCTAAAAAATCAGATTAATATTGATAATATATCTGAGGCTGAAATAGTAAACTGGGGTTATATCGTTTATCAGAAATTATGGAAGGAATTCGGATTAGATAAATCATTGAATAAACTAACCAAAAAAAGAAAGACCCAATTTAATCTTGATAACACCTCTTTTCTCATGGTTATCCAACATCTGCTCGATGCAAAAAGTAAGCTTAGTACCTATAGCCATCAGAAGCGCTATATAGGACTAAAAGAGATAAAACTGCAACACCTCTATCGTTCTTTAGATCTATTATCTGAAAGTAAGGAAATATTAGAAGAAGAAATATTTTACCAAAACCGCCATCTCTTTAATATGCAGGTAGATGTAGTATTCTATGATGTTACTACCTTTGCCTTTGAGAGTGTAAGAAAAGATAGCTTGAGAGATTTCGGCTTCTCCAAAGATGCAAAATTTAAAGAGGTCCAAGTAGTCATGGGGCTACTTATAGACCGGGAAGGAAGGCCTATAGGATATGAACTATTTTCCGGGAATACCTTTGAAGGTAAAACCCTAGAAGTATCTTTAGATAAATTAAAAAAACGCTTTACTATAGGTAAAGTAATCATCGTTGCCGATAGAGGTATAAACAGTAAGATAAACTTGATGCATATTAAAGATAAGGGATATGATTATATATTTGCCTCCCGGATAAAAAACATGAGAAAAGATATTAAAGAAGAGATATTTAATAAAGAAGGTTACAAGGATACTGATGGGATTAGTTACAAGATAATAGATTATGTAAATAAAGTTAATAAAACCTATGAACTCCCTGAAAACCTTATTATCACCTATTCTTCCCAAAGGGCTCAAAAGGATCGAGCCGACCGAGAAAGGCTGATTGAAAAAGCAAGAACCCTACTTAAGAATAAATCCTATATTACTGCCAGTAACAAAAGAGGGGGGAAAAAATATCTGAAAAGCTCTAAAGATATTCATTGGGCACTTGATGAAGAAGCGATCAAAAAAGATGAGATGTTTGATGGATATTACGGGATCCAGACTAGCGAAAAGAATCTTACCGCAAAAGATGTCCTTAAAGCCTATCAGGCTCTCTGGAAGATAGAAGAATCATTTCGCATCATGAAGTCTACCCTTTCGGTAAGACCGTTATTTCACTGGACCGAACCCAGAATAAAAGGTCATTTTGTGATCTGTTTTCTGGCCTTTCTCCTGGAGAGAACCCTTGAATTCAAGCTCAAAAAGGCCAACCTTGAAGCATCACCACAAAAGATTCAAGAGGTCTTGAATTCTATGAATTTTGCGGAAGTTAAGATAGAAAAAAGTAAGTTTCTTATCAAAACCAAATTTGATAGTTTGGGTAATAAGATTTTAAGGTTATTGTGCATAAAATCACCTAAAAATCTTACCCCAACTAGTGAGCTTTCTCTGTAGAATTAAAAAATGTAGTCTAAGAATGTGCATTTTCATTTTTTTATTTGTTGATAAATAAGGGGTTTCGTGAGATTAAGTGTCAAAGTCGGGAGTAGAATAGAAGGACATGCAAAATATGTATTCATATAGCAAAATAACCAGTTTGAAAATCTTTAAAAAACAATCCTGTTTTGATTTTTAAATTACAACGCACAAATTTTACTTGACATATATCTAATATCTAATGTATAATACGTAATATATCAGTTAAATAATAATATAGTGAGGGTATCTAAAAAAATGGATGATTTTAATAGTACTATAATCGATAAAATTTATAATATACTTAAAAAACGAATCATTAATCTTGAATTTAAATTTAATCAAAAGTTAAATGTTAAAGAAATAGCACAACAATTCGGGGTAAGCCAAACGCCGATTCGAGATGCTTTAAATAACTTAGTAAAAGATGAACTGGTTTTTGTTAAGCCTAGGGTAGGATATTTCATTATAAAATTTACAAAAAATGATTTATGTGAAATTTATGAAGTAAGAAAAATGATAGAATGTTTTGCATTAGAAAATACTATAAATCTGAATAATAAGATATTCAAAAAATATTATGAAAAAGCTTTAAAAATAAAGGATAAACTTTCAAAATTTGAAAATTATGATGAATTTAACATTTTAGACAGGGATGTTCATTTAAATATAGTTGAAGAATCAAGGAATAAACAATTAATAAAAATGTTTTTTCGTATTTATTCTTTTGTTCAAATTTCTCAAAATTTTGATAATACGGGTGAAAGGTCTTTAAAAGAAATAGACAGTATTATATTATTGCTAGAAAAAATATTAAATAAAGATATTTTGAATGCAAAAGCAATTTTACGAGAACATATAGAAAATTGTAAAATAATCGGAATCGAATCTTTAAAAAAGTACAATATAAAATAAATATATACATATTATCATAAGAAAACAGAATTTGTAATCTATTTGAGTAAGGGGAGGTGATTTGTTTAGATAATAAATTGAATTTTAGTACAAAATAGCCTTTCAGAAAACTCGCTCTTTAAAAATTAAATATTAGGAAGGAAAGATTTTACAAAGCGAATCTTATCTTTGTTACCCGTCTTAGCAGCAGTCAAGGCAACCAGAAGTACGGTAATATGGGCGATAGTACAGTGATTAGAGATAGCCTGAAGTCCTCTAACACTCGGATTTTGCATACAAAGATTAAGTAACCTGGAAAATATCCTTTCACATCCACTGCGAAGATTATAAACTTTCTTGAATTTCGGAGTT
>Ga0307428_1000934_pt1 | contig 16049 bp, 15 predicted proteins | sample SalMarWE160240MG_FD_202161 | JGI IMG/M metagenome (GOLD analysis project Ga0307428, IMG submission 202161) | Salt marsh sediment microbial communities from the Plum Island Ecosystem LTER, Massachusetts, United States - WE1603-240 | ecosystem: Environmental > Aquatic > Marine > Intertidal zone >...
TTGTTCTTCCTGGTGGTGCTCACCCAGTTCAACGACGTCGCCCAATATGTCTGGGGCAAGACATTCGGCCGCCATAAGGTGACCCCAACCGTCAGCCCGAAAAAGACCTGGGAGGGGCTCGTCGGTGGCGTCGCCACCACCACACTGGTCGCGGCCCTGATCGGGCCCTATCTCACGCCCATGGATTTTCGCTGGTCGGCGCTCGCCGGGCTGATCATCGGCGTTTCCGGTTTCCTCGGCGACATCACCATGTCGGCGATGAAGCGCGACCTCGGGGTCAAGGACACCGGCGGCCTGATCCCGGGCCATGGCGGCATTCTCGACCGCGTCGACAGTCTCACCTACGCCGCGCCGGTGTTCACCCACTTCGTGCGCTACTTTTTCTTTCCGTGATGGACGATGCGATGACCAAGGTTCTGCGCTTCGTGTTTTTCGGCGTCGTCGTCAGGGCGGTGATCCTGGTCGCTCTCGGCTTGACCGTGCGCCATCGCGAGCGCCTGCCGACCAAGGGCCCGGCGGTGATCGCGGCCAACCACAACTCCCACCTCGATACGCTGGCGCTGATGTCGCTGTTTCCGTTGCGGCTGTTGCCCCATGTCCGTCCCGTGGCCGCGGCCGACTATTTCCTCAAGCCCGGGCTGATGAGCTGGTTTGCCTTGAATATCATCGGCATCATTCCGGTGCAGCGCGGCGGCGCCAAGGAGGGCGCCAACCCGCTCGCGCCTTGCGAGGCGGCGCTCGACCGCGGTGATATTCTGATCCTGTTCCCGGAAGGCTCGCGCGGGGAGCCTGAGACGCTTGCCGCGTTCAAGCAGGGCATCGGCCATCTCGCCCGCGCCCGCCGGCAGGTGCCCGTGCACCCGGTGTTCATGCACGGCCTCGGCAAGGCGTTGCCCAAGGGCTCGGCGCTGCTGGTGCCCTTCAACTGCATCGTCAGCGTCGGCGAGCCGATCTACGGCCAGGAATCCTACGCCGGGTTCACCCGCGAGCTCGAGGCGCGCCTCACCGCGCTCGCGGCGGTCGAGAAGGTCCCGGCCTGGGAATAGCTGAAGCTATCCCGTCTCGCGAACCAGCGCGACGATGAAACAGGCCGCAGCCGCGAGCGACGCGGCCGTGCGCACGTGGTTCCACGCCGTCCAGACTTTCAGATAGTGCCGCCACATGTCCGCGCTCTCGGCGCTCTCCGGCGCGACCGCGGCGAGGCGGTTATTGAGCGGGACGTTGAACAGGATGGTCACGAGAATGGTGCCGATGAGATAAAGCAAGCTGCCGGCAAGTAGCGGCATGGCGGACGCGCTCGACCAATTGACCAAGGCGAAGAACACCAAGACGATGCAAAGCGCCGCGGTGCCGAAGAAGGCGGTGAAGAATACGGGGTTCAGCACCGCGACATTGATCGACTGCATGGCGGCGATGCCGCCTGGGGCCGCGAGCCGCCCGAGGGCCGTCATGACGAAGGTCGAGAAGGCGAAGAACAGTCCGCCGATGAGCCCTGCGCCGAGGGTCGCGACGAATGTCAGCGCATAGAGGAGGCTGTCCGTCACCTTCGCGTGGCCTTTCGTCGACGCGAGGTTTCAGCCGACCTCGACATCGCGCCAGAAGCCGAAGCGGTTGGCGACGTGGCGCATCGACATTTGCGGCGCCTCGTACATCCAGGCCGCGCGCTCGGCACGTTTGCCGTCGATGACCACGTCATAGAACTGCACGCCGTGGGGACAGGCGCGGTCTCTCTCCGTCTTCGGTGCTTTTTTGAGCCACTCGGTGCGCACCATGGTGAGGGGGAAGTAGTGATAGCCGCCCTCCTCGACGATGTCGTCGCTCTCGGCAAGGACGAGGCCCATCAGCATCGCCTTCATGGCGAGTCCTCCTACTGGCCCCAGCTCATGTTGGTGCAACGTACGCCTTTGGTCTTGGTCGATGAGATCTTGCCCGAATCAAGCGCGATCTCCCAGGCGCGACGGACCTCGGTCCACCATTCCTTGCTCTCGGGTCCCTTGGCGAGCCCTAGGAAGCGGAGCGTCTGGTCCTGGCCTTGCACGCAGGAAATGGTGAACTCGACGCCGGACGGTGGCGGCGGCACGATTAGGGCGTCGAGGACCTCGTAATTGGCGGGCGCGGTGGCTGTCGCCCGTGACAGCTCGCGGCTGGTGAGCACGAGGAAGGTGCCGTCGTCGCGCTGATAGTGATTGACATAGATCGGCGGCAACACGAGGCCGCCGCCAAGGTTGTTCCAGCCCTCGATCTCGAGCTCATCGTCGTAATTCTTGCCGATGAAGCTCTTGGCGAACGTGGCGTCCTCGGATTCCTCCTGGCTCGGCTGCTTGGGCTCGGCGCGCGACGGGCTGACGCCAAGCGCCAGGAGAGCGGCAAGCGCTGCCGTGATGAGAACCTGGAACGAGGAGGATTTCATGCCGGGACCATCCACATCATCGGCTCGGGTTTAGGCGGTTCAGCCAAAACGAGTCTATTCACAATCGTGGCAAAATCCGTGTTTCCCCCTGGTATGGGCGAGGGTCGATGCCAATGTTAAGCTCGCAAAATCTGAAAAACCGGCTTGCCGAGGGCTCGGTTTGGCGCGAACGGAAAGGCGAAATGCCATGTTTCGTACCCTGATCGTGGCGCTTGCCCTCGTGTTTGCGGTGGCCCTTCCGGCAGCCGCCGAGGAGAAGCGCGTCGCTCTGATCGTCGGCATCGGTGACTATCAGCATCTCTCGAGCCTCGACAATCCGGTGCCCGACGCCAAGGCCGTCGCCGCCACCCTCAAGGCCCACGGCTTCGATGTCTCCGAGAACTACAATCTCACCCGCGCCGATCTGCTCGATGCGCTGGAACGGTTCAAGCGCGAGGCGGAAGGCGCCGAGGTGGCACTCGTCTATTACGCCGGCCACGGCATGGAGGTCGACGGCAAGAACGTGGTGGCGCCGACCGACATGGAGATCGAGTGCGAGAACAAGACCACGATCCGCTCGGTCGCGCTCGACCAGCTGTTCGCCGCAGCCGGCCCGGCGCCGCAGCAGATCGTGCTGCTCGACGCCTGTCGCAACAATCCGTTTCCACAATGCCCGACGCGGGGCGCAAATTCAGGTAGCGGCTTTCGCGGCTTTTCGCGGCTTGCGGACGAAGACCGCTCGCTCTTGATCGCCAACGCCACGTTGTCGGGCCAGCTCGCGGCCGACGGCGACGCCGGCGATCACTCGCCCTTCGCCAAATCGCTGCTCAAGAATTTCGACGAGCATCCGCGGCTATTCCTCCGCGACGTGCTCGAGCTCACGGCGAAGGATGTGCGCCTCGCCTCGCGCGGCGTGCAGGTGCCGGAGATCACGACCCGCGGCGGCTCGCCCAAGGTCTGTCTCGATGCCGCCGGTTGCGGCAAGCCGGCGCTGGCCTTGCCCGCCGAGAATGTGCTGAACGATCAGGGCGTGCTCAGCGAGGCGCGCGCGATCCTGCAACAGCTCGGCTTCATCACCGACAAGAGCCGCGGCGGCGGCGACGATGCGACGCTCGAAGACGCGATCAAGCGCTTTCAGGCCAAGGCCGGGTTGACGCCAGACGGTCAGATCACGCCGAGCCTGCTCGCGGTGTTGCGCGCGACCAAGACGCAAGTCGCGGCGTTGCCGGTGACGCCGAAGCCGGGTGCAACCGTGCCCGGCATCACCTCAGGTCCGCTCGAGCATGAGGTCGGCTCGACTTTCACCGACTGCGAGAGTTGCCCTGACATGGTGGTGGTCCCCGCGGGACGCTTCCTGATGGGCGCGGCGAAGTCGGAGAAGGGACATCAGGCGGCGGAGGAGCCGCAGCATGCGGTGACGGTCGCTTCGCCGCTCGCGGTCTCGAAGTTCGAGATTACCTTCGACGATTTCGAGGCCTGCGCGCTTGAAGGCGGCTGCAACAATTACCGCCCCCAGGATGGCGGCTGGGGCCGCGGCCGGCGCCCGGTGATCTATGTCTCCTATGACGATGCCAAAGCTTACGTCGATTGGCTGCGGCAAAAATCCGGCAAGGCCTATCGCCTGTTGTCGGAGGCCGAATGGGAGTTCGCCGCGCGGGGCGGCACGTCGACGCCGTTTGCCGCCGGCGAGAAGCTCCAAGTGACCCAAGCCAATTTCGATGCGAGCAGCGAGACCGCGAACCACAAGCGCGGGAGCTATGAGGGCAAGACCGTTGAGGTCGGCTCGTTCCCGCCGAACCCCTATGGCCTCCACGACATGGAGGGCAACGTGTTCGAATGGGTCGAGGATTGCTGGAACCCGAGCCACGCCGGCGCGCCGTCGGATGCGTCGCCCCGCGGCGGCGATTGCAAGCGCCGCGTGGCCAAGGGCGGCGCCTGGTATTACGAGGCGGCCTTCGCGCGGCCTTCCGCCCGCACGAGCTTCCCCAAGGGCTCGCGCCTCAACGTCATCGGCTTCCGCGTGGCGCGGCCCTTGGAGTAGGTCTGAGCGTCCCCACCCTTCGTGACGCGGCTTCGCCGCTCCTCAGGGTGAGGGACCTCGCATGTGGCCGGCCTAATTCGCGGACAGCTTGCCCACCACGAGGTTGTCGATCTTGCTGAGCACAGGCTTCTGCTCCAGCCCGAACGACTTTCGTGCCGCAGTCCTCACCGCGTCGGCGGTGTAGACGTAAAGCTCGACGGTATCGATGCTCTTGTCGTCATTGCCGAGGGGCGCTTCGTCGGCCCTGCCGGCGAGACCCTCGATCAGATAGCGGGTGAAAAGTCCGATGCCGTATTCGGGATCCTGGATCGCCTTCTGATCGCGGTCCGAGGCCTTGAACACCGCAAGCCCAGGCACCGGCTCCGCCGGCATCGCTTCGACTTCGAGTTCGGGCAGATTCGGCGGATCGATCAGCGCGTCGAGGTTGTTGGCGAAATTCGTCTCGAGCATCAGCATGATGGTGCGGGCGCCGATCTTGCCGAGATTGTCGTAGAGGTCCTGCATGGCGTAGGCTGTGTCGTCGAGCAGGTCGACCTTGGCGTCGACGGGAAGCAGATAGGCCTTCTTGTCGCCGTCCTCGTTCACGAGGCCGTGGCTCGCGATGTAGATGAAGACGTCGCCAGGATCGTCCTTGTCGATGCGCTTGGCGAGCTCGCCGCCGGGATCGTCGTCCGAGCCGAACACGCGCTTGAGATCGTCGAGCGTGGCGTCGCGGAGATCGATGATGTTCTCCTGCTTGTAGCCGAGCTGGTCGACGAGGAGAGCCATGACCGCATCGGCGTCGGCTGAGCCGTCAGGATTGTCCGGCAACTCGCCCTGATATGCATGATTGCCGATGACGACGGCGATGTTGCCCTCGTTGTCGGTCCCGGCCGGCAGGTCCTTAAAGATGGTGCGGATCGTCGTCGCACGCTCGCCGGAATAACCGCCGCCGATTCCGCTCGGCACCCGGCACATGTCGGGGTTGACGCAGATGGTGACATTGGCGGCGCGTTCCAGGCGCAGGATCGAGGGGAGCGGCATGTAGCCGCCGACCTGGAGGCAGTTCTCGCACCAGTTGACGTCATATTTGTCGGCGAGCTCGTCGAGTTCCGCCGGCGTGTAGAAGATGGGCTTCGGCAGGCAGGCCGCCGGGCAGCGGTCGAGGTCGGGGCGCCTGCCGTAGGTGTCCTCCAGGAGATCGTAGAGATCGTCTGGCAGGCAACGGGCGATGGCCGGCTCGACGTCCGCCACTGGCCGAGGTTGAGCCACCGGCTTAGGTTCGGGCTCGGGCTCGGCGATCTCCTCCGGCCCTTCCTCCGGCGGCAACGGCTCGGCCTGTTGCGGCGGCCCGCCAGGGCCGATCGCCGGTGGTCCCTCGGGATAAGGTCCTTCAGGATACGGTTCCTCGGGATAGGGCTCGGGGCCGACCGGCACTACGTATATGGGCGGGCGCCAGCATTCGCCGTGGCGCGAAAGGAAGCCGGGGCCGCAAACGCAAGCCCTGCCAATCTTGACCATGGGCCAGCCGCAGCCGTGGCCAGGGTGTCCCGGCCTGACGCAGCCCCTGCCGTTGCGCCATTGGAGCGAGCCCTTGCAGCGCACGCGCTCCGGGCCGCGATGCTCGCCCTTGACGCAGTCCTTGGCGCGCCAGGAGTAGACGAACGGCGGCTTGCAGTCCTTGTGGCCATGATTTCCTGCTTGGTCATTGTGACCATGCTTGCCGCCGGGGCCTTTGCCGCCTTCGGCAACGCCGTGATCGGGACCATGGTGTTTGCCGCCCTTGCCATCATCGTCGTGCTTGCCGCCCGGTCCTTTGCCGCCTTCGGCAACGCCGTGATCAGGACCATGGTGCTTGCCGCCCTTCTTGTTGTCGTCGGCGTGCTTGCCGCCGCCGGGGGCGCCGCCGAACTTCTTGTCGTCCTTCGGCTTGCCGCCTTGCTTCTTGTTGTCGGTGGCGTGCTTGCCGCCGCCAGGGGCGCCGCCGAACTTCTTGTCGTCCTTCGGCTTGCCACCGTGCTTCTTGTTGTCGGGGTGCTTGCCGGCCTGCTTGTTGTCATTGTGCCGCTTGTCGACGTGCTTCTTGTTGTCAGGGTGCTTGCCGGCTTGGTGCTTGCCGCCTTGCGGGTTGTGGCCTTGCTTCTTCCTGTCGAATGGCGCGCCAGCTTGGTTGTTGCCGCCACCGTGCTGCTTGTTGTGTTTGCCGGCATTGCCGCCAGGCATGACGCAGCCGCCGCCCTTCTTCACCAGCGGTGGTGGGCAATTCTGGCCGTGCTTGTTACCGCCGCCGCCGCCGCCACCGCGGTTCTTCTTGTTGCCGGCGTCAACGCTCGCGCTGAGCGCCAGGATCAGGATAACGGCCAGGGCCGTTACGGCCGCGACCAGAAACTTCGAGGGAAAATAGCGAAAACGCATAGCCCGCTCCTTGAGGGCTCGGCACGGGTGCGACCATAACACGTCGCACCGCCGCGTCGAGGCAGGGAACACAGAAATTCAGCAAGGAGCGCTTCTAAGGTGGCGCGCCAAGGATCGAAGTGTCATAGGCGTTGAATATGACAGTCGCTTCGACCTCACCATGAAGCCGATCGCGATTGCAGCGGGCGCCTTGCTGTTCGCGGCTCTCGCCTTCGGCTTGAGTGCACGCCATTCCGTGGCGGCCGAGCCTGACGGCCTTGCCAGTTTGCGTGAAGTGGCGGCGGATGATGATCTCCTCGGCCGCATGATCGGCCAGATGATCATGGTCGGCTTCCATGGCGAGAGCGAGCGCGACCCGGGCGTCATCGCCGTGCGCGACCAGCTCGCCAAAGGCGAGATCGGCGGCGTCGTGCTCTACCCGGAGAATATCCGCTCGCCACGCCAGCTTCGCCTGCTCACCGCCTATCTCGCCAACGCCAATTCTCGGCTCGTGCCGTTCATCGCCGTCGATCAGGAAGGCGGCATGGTGGAACGCCTCACGCGGCGGAAGGGCTTCATCCGCTTTCCGCCGGCGCGGAAGGTCGGGTCCGATTCCAAGCTCAACACCGGCGACGCCGCGCTGCATCTCTATGAGCGCATGGCGCGCGAGCTCGCGAGCGTCGGCATCAACGTCAATTTCGGGCCGGTGCTCGATCTCAGCGTCAATGCCGGCAATCCGGTCGTGGTCCGCCGCAAGCGAAGCTTCGGCAAGGACCCTGACCGCGTCGCCAAGCTCGGCGGCGCCTTCATCGAGGCGCATCGCGAGGCCAATGTGGTCCCTGTGGCGAAGCACTTCCCGGGCCACGGCTCGAGTTGGACCGACAGCCACAAGGTGCTGCCCGACATCTCCCGCGGTTGGCGCGAGGTGGAGCTAGAGCCCTATGTCGACCTCTCCCGCGACGGCATGCTCGACATGGTGATGATCGGGCACCTCTATCACCCCCGTTTCAGCGACGGCGACCGGCTGCCGGCGTCGCTGTCGGCGAAGGCGGTCCACGCGCTCCGTGCCAAAGGCTATATCGACTTCAGGGGCGTCGTCGTCAGCGACGATCTGGAGATGGGGGCGGTGCGGTTCGACCATCCACTCGAGGAGCGCGTCATCATGGCGGTCAATGCCGGCATCGACCTGCTCGTGTTCTCCAACGTCAAGTCGCGCAACCCCGAGCTTGGCGTCGAGATTCACGGCATCATTGCCGATGCCGTGCGTGACGGGCGCATCAAGCGCGAGCGGATCGAGGAGGCCTACGGCCGTATCCTGCGCCTCAAGCGCCGGCTGATGCAGCACGACCTGACCGGCAAGTGGTGAGGCCGGCAGCTAGTGATAGCCCTCGTGCTCGGTCGCGTCCCAGAACACGTAATAGGAATAGGCGGTGTAGCCCAGAATGATGGGCAGGATCGGGATCGCCCCATAGAGCATGAAGAGCTGCGATTCAGGCGCCGCCGCCGCCTGCCATAGCGTCACCGAAGGCGGAATGATGTAGGGGAACAGGCTGACTGCGAGCCCGGTATAGCACATGAGGAAGATGACGATTGCGAGCAGGAAGGGCAGATAGCGCCAGCGGCGACCGAGCGAGACCCAGAGCGCGATGACGGTGGCGGCAGTGAGCAGCGGCACCGGGCTCAGCATCACCATGTTACCAGGCGAAAACCAGCGCGCCGCGATCTCGGGATGCGTGAGCGGCGTCCAGACGCTGAAGATGGCGATGAACACGGTGACGGCGATGAGCGCGACGCGCCCGACGTCATAGGCCCAGTCGCGCAAGGCCTCGTCACCCTTCATGATCAGCCATCCCGCCGAGAGCAGGACGTAACCCGACACCACCGCGAGCGCCGTCACCACCGAGAACGGCGTCAGCCAGTCGAAGGTGCCGCCGACGAATTTGTTGTCGACGACCTTGAAGCCTTGCACGAAGGCCCCGATGACGACGCCTTGCATCAGCGCGGCAAGGATGGAGCCGCCGGTGAAGGCGAGGTCCCAGATCCAGCGATAGCGCTCCGATTTGAAGCGGAACTCGAAGGCGACGCCGCGCAGGATCAGCCCGATGAGCATCAGGATGATGGGAAGATAGAGCGCTGGCAGCATCACCGAGTAGGCGAGCGGGAAGGCGGCGAGCAGACCGCCGCCGCCCATAACCAGCCAGGTCTCGTTGCCGTCCCAGAACGGCGACACCGAGCCCATCATGGCGTCGCGGTCCTGATGCGTCGGGGCCAGCGGGAACAGCACGCCGAGCCCGAGGTCGTAGCCGCCGAGCAGCACATAGAGGAACACCGCCAGCGCCAGGATCAAGGCCCAGACCAGGGGCAGGATGATGGGGAGCAGGTCTGGCGTCATGGGGCTATCCCGCCGCTGCCATGGGTCTGCGCGAACGATCGCTCTCCTCCTCTTCGGGAAGAGGCGGCGTCTCGTCCGGTCCGCGCCGCACCAGCCGCGCAATATAGTAGACGCCGGCGCCGAACACGATGCCGTAGACGAGCACGAACAGGATGATCGAGGTCAGCACTTTGCCACCTGGCACCGGCGAGATGGCATCCACGGTACGCAGCAGGCCATAGACCACCCAGGGCTGGCGGCCGACCTCGGCGGTGAACCAGCCCGCGAGCACGGCGACGAAGCCGAGCGGCGACGCCCACATCATCGCCTTTAGGAACCAACGCGTCGTATAGAGCCGGCCCATCAGCCACAGCACCGCGCCGATGGTGGAGAGCGCAATCATGATCAGCCCGACCCCGACCATGATGCGGAAAGCGAAGAACGGGATGATCGGGTTCGGCCGGTCCTCCGGCGGGAAGGATTTAAGGCCGCGGATCTCGCCGTCCCACTCGTGGGTGAGCACAAGGCTGCCGAGCTTCGGCACCGCGATCTGATATTTGTTGCTCTCGGTCTTGGTGTCGGGCCAGGCAAACAGAATGAGCGGCGCGCCTCTCTCGGTGTCCCAATGGGCCTCGAGCGCGGCGATCTTGGCGGGCTGATATTCCCGCGCGTTCAGGCCGCTGAGGTCGCCGATGACGACTTGAAGCGGCGCGAGCCAGACCAGCAGGCTCAAGGCCATGCCGAGCATGACGCGGCCATGGGGCACGCTCTGGTCGCGCACAATGTACCAGGCGCCGATGCCGCCGACGATGAAGGCCGTGGTCAGATAGGCGGCGGCGACCATGTGGGTGAAGCGGTAGGGGAAGGATGGGTTGAAGATCACCTTCCACCAATTGTCGACATGGAGCACGCCGTCGGCGCCCATGACCTGGCCGTCAGGCGTCTGCATCCAGCTATTGGCCGACAGGATCCAAAACGCGGAGATTAAGGTGCCGAGCGCGACCATGGCGGTGGCGAAGGCGTGCACCGCCTTCGGCACGCGCTCGTGGCCGAACAGCATGATGCCGAGAAAGCCCGCCTCGAGAAAGAAGGCGGTGAGAACCTCATAGGACAAGAGCGGCCCGATGACGTTGCCGCCAAGCCGCGACAGCTCGCTCCAATTGGTGCCGAACTCGTAGGACAACACCACGCCGGAGACGACGCCCATACCGAACGACACGGCGAAGATCTTGGTCCATTGCTCGGAGAGTTGGAGATAGACCGGCTGACCCGTCTTGAGCCACAGCGCCTCGAGCACGAGCAGCCAGGCGGCCAGGCCGATGGTGAAGGACGGAAACAGGATGTGGAACGAGATCGTGAACGCGAACTGAATGCGCGAGAGCAGTACTGGATCGAGCTCAGGCATTATCCCTGCCTTCCGGCTTGCCTTGGGACCGCGCGTCCGCTTCTGATGACGGCGTCAATGTCCGGTGGCGAGCTTAGCCGCAAGCGGCACCGAGGCAAAGGCCGCGTAGCGCCGCAGTTTTCCAGGTTTGGATTGCCGCACTAGCTGCCGCGGATCGTGGCGAATGCCTCAAGCGCGCGCTTTCGCGCTGCCTGATGATCGACGATCGGCTCCGGATAGGTGTCGCCAAGCACCACGCCTGCGCTTTTGAGGGCGAGCGGCGGCACGTCCCAGGGCGCGTGGATATCAGCGCCTTCGAGTCTTGCCAGCTCAGGCACCCAGTGGCGCACATAGTCGCCGGCGGGATCGAATTTCGCGCCTTGGAGCATCGGGTTGAAGATGCGGAAATAGGGCGCGGCGTCGGCGCCGCAGCCGGCGACCCACTGCCAACTCGCCGAATTGTTGGCGAGGTCGGCATCGACGAGGGTGTCGAGAAACCAGTCTGCGCCGGCTTGCCACGGGATCAGCAGATGCTTGACCAGGAACGAGGCGACGATCATGCGGGCCCGGTTCGGCATGAAGCCCGTGTGCCACAGCTCGCGCATGGCGGCGTCGACGATCGGGTAGCCGGTCCGCCCCGCGCGCCAGGCCGCGAGCGCCTTCTTATCCTTGGCCCAGGGGAAGTGTGCGAACTCCAGGCGGAGCGGCTCTGACGGCATCTCAGGGTTGGCGGCGAGGAGATGATAGGAGAACTCGCGCCAGCCGATTTCGCGGAGATAAGCGTCCGCGCCGCGGTCGATCTTGCCGTCCGCTTTCGCCGCCGCGCTTGTCACCGCGTGCCACACCTCGCTCGGGCTGACCTCGCCGAAATGGAGATGCGGCGACAGCCGCGAGGTGGCATCGCGGTCGAGGCGGCTCCGATTGTCGGCATAGCCTGCGAGATGATCGTCGATGAAGCTGTGAAGACGCGCCTTGGCCGCCGCCTCACCGGTTTGCCAGGTCTCGCGCAAGCCGCCGGCCCAGTCTGGACGCGTTGGCGACAGGCCGAGGCTCGCGAGGGTGTCGCTGTTGGCGCCGGCGAACTCCATGGATTTGGGCACCGGAAGCGGCGCGCGGGGCGGAGGCGCCGCAAGGCACGCCTTCCAGAACGGCGTGAACACGCGATAGGGGTTGCCGTCGCCGGTGACGATCGCCTCCGGCTCGAACAGGATCCGCCCGGAGAAGGTCTGAAACGCGACCGCACGCTTCTTGCAGAGCGATGAGACCGCTGCCTCAAGTCCCGGCTCCCAGGGCTCGTAGCCCCGCGTCACGTGAATGGCCGCAGCCTTGGTTTCGTCGAGCAGCGTCGCAAGCACCTTCGGGGCCTCGCCTTGGCGCAAGATCAGCATCCCGCCCTTCTGCTTCAGTGCGCCGGCGAGCGCGGTGAGGCTGCCGTGGAGCCACCAGCGCGAGGCGCCGCCCATGCGCCAGCGTCCGGGCGTTGCGTCATCGAGGATGTAGAGTGGGAGGATCGGGCCGCTTGCCGCCGCTGCGGTAAGCGCCGGGTGGTCGGTGAGCCTCAGATCGTTGCGGAACCAAACGATGACCGGCTGGGTCACGTCGCCTCGCCGCGGCTTGCTGCGGCGAGAGCCGCTTCGTGATGGCGGCGCGACTCGCTGCCGAAGCAGCAGAACGTCACCCGCTCGATCGAGGTGCGATCGTGCAAGGTTTCGAGCACGGTCGTGACCGCGATGCGCGCCGCGCGGTCGGCCGGAAAGCCATAGGCGCCGGTCGAGATCGCCGGGAAGGCGATCGATCTCAGGTCATGGGCGTCGGCGAGAGCGAGGCTGTTGCGATAGCAGGCCGCGAGCAGGAGATCCTCGTTGGCCTCGCCGCCGCCCCAGACCGGGCCGACGGTGTGAATCACGTAACGTGCTGGTAGCCTGAAGCCAGGGGTGATCTTGGCTTCTCCCGTGTCGCAGCCGCCGAGGCGGGCGCAAGCCTCACGCAGCTCGCGGCCGGCGGCGCGGTGAATGGCGCCGTCGACGCCGCCGCCGACGAGCAACGTCCTGTTGGCGGCGTTGACGATGGCGTCAACAGCAAGGGCGGTGATGTCGCCGTCGATGATGGCGATGCGATCGGTCATGCCCGGCCTCGAGGTCGGAGCTCGCCGAAACCTCCCCGGCAAGCGGGGTGAGCGCGGAACAGGAAGAAAGGCTTAGGCAGCGTTGGCGGCGCGGCGCTTGTAATGCGCCTCAGTGAGGTCGGCCTCGACATTGGCCCGCTCCTCGGGGGTCTCGGCGAGGAGATGAACATGCACCTCGTTGGCCCCGAGTTTGGCTCCCTCATGGCGGAGATGGGCGAGGTTCAAGCTGGCGGCGTCGTCCTTGGTCTGGCCGAACATCAAGGGCGTCCTGGTGCCGTCATCATGGCGGCGGACCAAGATGAAGTTCGCCCGCGGCATCGCCGGGCAGCCGATCAGGGTATAGACGCTATGGAGGTAGCGACGGCTCGAGGCGCCACGCCAGTAATGGAAGGCTTGAGCGAAGGTTGCTTCGGCGCAGACGAGGGCGGGCTCATCCGCAGGCCCCCAAGGGGCGTTATCGGTCAGATCTGACTGGTGCATCCACATGGTCCCGGTCCCGTCCAAGCCGCCTCAACATCCCAGAGATGGGTTGAGAAATGACGAATTCAAGACGACCGGCGGGCAATTCTTAACGGCTGATTCGCTGGAACAAATCCAGAACGCGAGAGTGGTGCCGATCAGGTTAATGGAGCGTTAACGGCGGAAACTTCTCCCCGTTCCGACTCGTTCGCCTCGGCTAGAAGCCGGTTGGTGGCGGTCTCGATGCTGGTCTCGAGCCGCTCGAGGAACTCTTTCTTGCCAAGGCCTGGGGGGATCGGCTCGAGGATCTCGACGACGATGGTGCCGGGGCGGTGGGTCAAGCTCCGGCGCGGCCAGAACAGACCTGAATTGAGCGCGACCGGCACGCACGGGACGCCGAGGGCCTCATAGAGCAGCACGACCCCGGTCTTGTAGCTTGGCGGGGCACCCGGCGGCCGCCGCGTGCCTTCGGGGAAGATGATGATCTCGCGCCCAGCCTCGATTCGCTTCCTCGCCTCGCGCAGCATGCGCCGGAGCGCGGTCGGGCCCTTGTCGCGGTCGACCGGAATCATCTCGAACTTCTTCGAGAACCAGCCATGGAACGGGATCCAGAACAGCTCGCGCTTCATCAGGAGCGCCGGGTCGCGGAACAGCGGGATCAGGGCGAAGGTCTCCCAAGCGGACTGATGCTTGGAGGCGACGAGGCAGGGGCCGGCGGGGAGATGATCGCGGCTGCGGACCTCGAACGTGTTGCCGACGATGACGCGCAAGAGCCAAAGCTCGAAGCGCGCATGGACCCTGAGCGCGGCCATGGCCCATTGCCGCGGCGCGAGCAGGAGCGGGCTCCCGAGCACCACGAACAGCGCCGTGGTCACATAGAACAGAAGATTGAACAGGAGCGAGCGGGCCATGCGGTGCTTCGATCGATCACGGCTCGGAGGCATCCTCGGTCGCGTTCGGCGCGCCGCCGAGAAACACCTTGCCGACGAAATGGGTGGCGCCGAGGCGGGCAACAGCGAGCAGGTATTTCACGTATTCGCTGAACAGGAGCTTGGTGGTGCCGGGATAGGTCCACCAATGGTCGAGATGGACGTTGTTGTCGACGACGGCGTAGGGGATCAGCGTCACCTCCGGCATCACCCGCTCGAGCTCGGCCAGCGCGCGCGGCATATGGTAGTTCGACGTCACAACGATGATCGAGTTGTAATGGTTCTTCGCCACCCATTGGCTCGTTTCGGTGGCGTTGTCGATGGTGTTGCGCGCCTCGTAGTCGATGTCGACGCAGCAGGAGAAATATTGATCGCCTTGGCTCGCGAGCTGCTTCAGCTCTTCGGTGGTGGTGGTGCGATTGACGCCGGTGATGAGGAGACGCTTGGCCTTGTGCCGCGCCAACAGCTTCATGGCCTCGTCGATGCGCGACACGCCGCCGGTGAGGACGGCGATGCCCTCCGCCGAACGCGCCGGGTCCTTGTGCTCGCGCTCGAGGCTGCCGGCGAACAGCAGGAAGCCGATCAGGAGCAGCACGATGGCGAGCAGGAGCAAGTCGAACAAGAACCGCACGCCGGCAACGAAGTGCCGGAACCGGTCGGCCGACCTTGGCTCATCATCCGCCACCATATGGTCCGACCGTGTCATGGGGCCGCAACAATAGGCTGAATTAAGGCAATATCAAATCAGCTTGCAGCGCAGCGATAGCGCCAGGATTTCCGGAGACTTAATCGTAGGTCTTGAGCACGCGGATGACACCGAGACGCGAGGTGATCATGCACAGCGCGGCGACGACGAAGACCACGAGGACGCATAGCAGATAGCCGGCGAAGTCGAGTTCGCCGGAGCCCACCAGCCGGCTCGCCTCGGTAACGGTCGCGCCCTCGCCGCCGCCGAGAAGATGGCTCACCACCGGCATCAGCAAGAACACGAGCATGGCGCTGACCGCGCCGACGAGCGCGGCGCGGACGCCGAGCCCGATGAAGTGGCGCTCGAACTCGCGGCTGATGAAGCGCTCGGTGGCGCCGACGAAATGCAGCACCTCGATGATCTCGCGATTGGAGGCCATGGCGCTTCTGGTCGCAGACACGATCACCGCGACCGTCGCCGCGGCGACGAGGCCGAGCACCGCAAGGCCGCCAAGAGCGGCCGACCGCGTCAAGGTGCGGATCTCGGCGCGCCAGCGGCGGTGATCATCGAGGGTGACGCCCTCGAAATTCTGCGACAGCGCCTCGCTGATGGCCTTGATGTCGGGCGGATTGGAGCGGTCGATTTCGACCGCGATCAGGCGGGGGATCGGGAGCTCCGAAAGCGCATCGCTGTGGCCGAGCCAGGGCTCGAGCAGCTTGGCGGAGTCCTCGGCCGTCAGCGGCTTCACCCGGGTGATGCCGGCTTGCTTGGCGAGGAACAGCGACACCAGCGTCATCTTCTTTTCGATATCGGCGGCATTGACCGGATCGAGCTCGACGGTGATTTCGCTGGCGATGTCATTCACCCAGGCGCGCGCCGACTGGTTGATCATGTAGACCGCGCCCGCGGTGAGGCAGGCGAGGAACGACATGATGGCAATCACCACGGTCAGCGCATTGCCAGCGATCGACGCCGACGGCACGACCTGCACCGTCTTCGGCTGAAAGCGCGTCGGCAGAAGCCCGGCGAGGAGATTGCGCCAGGGATAGTCGCGCAGGTCGGTGACGAAGGCGCGGGCGCTGATCATCGAACCTCCAGGTGACCCTCGTAGAGCACGAGCCGCGGCGCGTCGAGCTGATCCATCAGCGCATAGTCATGGGTGGCGATGATCACCGAGGTGCCGAGCCGGTTCAGCTCGACGAACAGCCGCAGCAAGCGGTCGGCGATCACCGGATCGACGTTGCCGGTGGGCTCGTCGGCGAGAAGGAGCTCGGGCCTGCCGATCACGGC
>Ga0307428_1000935_pt1 | contig 16043 bp, 18 predicted proteins | sample SalMarWE160240MG_FD_202161 | JGI IMG/M metagenome (GOLD analysis project Ga0307428, IMG submission 202161) | Salt marsh sediment microbial communities from the Plum Island Ecosystem LTER, Massachusetts, United States - WE1603-240 | ecosystem: Environmental > Aquatic > Marine > Intertidal zone >...
TAAAAAATGGGTTAGGAGTATGAAATTGTTTAGGGCAACTTTAGTCAAGGGTAAGACTTTTAGTTTTGGTAAGTATTCTTTTGATGCTAGAGATAATAGTATACTTAGTAGAAGTGGTAAATTTGAGTTTGAGGAAATTACAGAATCAAAAGTACTAAAATCAAATGTTAAAAAAGCTATTACTCGTGAGATTTCTATTACTGATATGCCAAAATTTACTTTTATAACGGGGCATATTTCACAAGCCGATGGATATGGAAGTTTAGGAAATAGATTATTACAAAAATATCATACAGTTGTCCAATCTGCAAGAGATAATCTTAGCTATAAAAAATCCAAACAAAAAGATTTAAGTAATGTTCCATATGATAATATAATTATACAGCTAACTTCGCCTAATAGATTTAGAAAAATTAATGGGTTCAAAAAAGTAATAGGATTTACTATGTTTGAGACTACTAAAATTCCAGTAGGTTGGGTTGAAGCTATTAAAAATACCTGCGATGAACTTATAGTTCCTGCATATGAAGTTAAAAAAGTATTTAAAAATTGTGGAGTTGATATTCCTATTAATGTAGTACCACTATGGGCTGATGATAGATATAAATATATTGATAGGCCTATAAGAGATATCTTTACATTTTTATTTATTGGAACTGTTACTACAGTTAATAGAAAAGGTGCTCTTGATGCTATAGAGGCTTTTAAAAAAGAATTTAAGGGTAATGATAAAGTAAGGTTTATAATCAAAGCATCTAATTTGTCTTTATCAGATGAAATGATAGAAAGTATAAAGAGTGATATAAGGATAAAAATAATCAGAAAAAAATTAAGTTATTATGAAATGAACAGATTGTATAAATATGCTGATTGCTTTGTATTTCCTTCGCATGGCGAAGGTTTTGGATTGCCACCATTAGAGGCTATGGCTACAGGACTCCCCACAATAATAACTAATTGGATGGGGTGTAAAGAATTTGCTGATAAAAAATATTGTTACCCAATTAAAGTTAAGAAATTAGAAGAGGCGATGTATTCTGAAGATTATGGAGATGTAGGAAATTGGGCAGTTGTTAATGTGCGGGATGTTAGAAAGCAAATGCGATATATTTATGAAAATCAAAAAGAAGCTAAAGATAAGGGGAAACTTGCTTCTGAATATATTAATAAACATTTTAGATTTGAAAATTTTGATAAGAAATTAAAAGAAGTTTTATCCGATAAAAAACAATATGAAGATAAAGTCAGCATAGTGATGGCAATTAAAGATAATATTAAGTATTTGAAACAATGTATTAAAAGTATTTGTAAATATACTGATGAGAAATTTGAGTTAGTGCTTGTAGATAATAATTCAAATAATGAAGTAAAAGATTTTTTAAAGAAATTAAAAGCTAGGATGCAAAATGTAAAAATAATAACCAATACAAGAAATATGGGATATGCTTATGCTTGCGACCAGGGAATTAAGGTAGCTAAATATGATTATATATGTATGTTAGATATAGATACTATAGTAACTCCCGGATGGCTCACTAAGATGTTAGATTGTATGAAAAAGAATAAAAACTGTGGAATTTGTACTCCTAGCCAATCAGCATTAACTAGAAATGTAGCCCATGTTCCTTTTACGAGGGACAAAAGTAAAACTATAGTAAAAGATGTTGTTGATTTTTCTAAAACACTTAAAGATGGTTTTGAAGAAAGACAAATATTTATGGTATATGGGTTTTGTCATTTAGTCAAAAAAAGTGTGTATGAAGATATTGGGGTATATGACTGGAAGCGATATTACCAGCTGGCAAGCAACGAAACAGACCTATATTGGCGAGCAGGACTCAAAGGATATAAAATATTCTGGGCCAAAGGTGCTTATGTCTATCATTATCATAGTAAAATTAAGACAAGTCTGGGGCTGAACGGTGCTACTATGGCGCAAAAAGGCCATGCAGTTTTTAAGCAGAGACAAGAAAATCCTGAAAACTATTATGTAGAAAATGATGTAATAATAGAGCCGCCTGAAGATAAGATAAGTATTGTTTATGTTACTAGAAATAATGCAGAAAATATATCCAAAACTATCAAATCAGTTCTAACTCAATCCTACTATAATTGGGAATTAATAATAATAGATAATGCTTCTAAAGATAATACTAATAAATTTGTAAAAGATTTTAACGATGATAGAATCAAATATTTTTATTTAGATAAATTTTCAAAAAAAGCAAAAGGAATTGGAGTAAAAAAATGTAAGACAAAATATGTAGCATTTATTGAGGATAATGTATGTTTTAAATCTAGACATTTAGAAAAAATGGTAAAGATGATTAGAATAAATAGTATAGGAGCAGTTAGATGTTTTAACAGTAGAAAATATTATGAAAATACAGTAGTAGAAAAAGATAATATTTCTATTTCTAATTTATTTATGTCAAAAAAATATTTAAAGAATAATAATATAGAAGTTAAAATCATCCCGGCAGTGTTAACAGAAATTTACGATAATAAAGAAATAGATAGATTAAGCAGGTATTTTAATGTATAGAGTTAAAGCAAAGCAAAATGATAAAATAGCGATATTCAATGTAAGGAAAGATACTTTAGATGAGATTGTGGTAAGACAGGTATGGGAAAAAGATTTTTACTTAGATAATGGATACAGCATAAATTTTGGTGATACAGTAATTGATATCGGAGCGCATATTGGTACTTTTGCGGTACTGGCCAGAAGCTACGGTGCTAATATAACAGCCTATGAACCGGAGCCTGATAATTTTAAAATGCTCAAAGGGAATTTGAAGCTAAATAATATACGTGCAAAAATCTCTAAAAAAGCAGTTAGTAATACAGATAAAGATGATAAATTATGGATTGACAATAAAAATGTAGGCGGACATAGCTTTATAAAAGGAAGTAAAAAAGATTTTATAGATGTTAAATGTATAAGTTTGAAAACAATTTTGGACTCTATTAAAAAATGCGATCTATTAAAGCTTGATTGCGAGGGTTCTGAATATGAGATTTTAATTAATTCCGATTTGAGTAAAGTTAGTAAAATATCAATGGAATATCATGGCAAAAAAGAAGCAAAAGAATTAATTAAATATTTAAAAAAACAAAAATTTAAAATAGATACTTTTTATGGTGATAACAAATTAGGAAAAATACAGGCAAGGAAATATGATGTTAGATTATAAAAGACTTTACAGGTCGCTGGATGATATAGGAAGACTGCAGCTATTAAAAGGGAGTGCTGTAAGGGAAAATGGTAACTTTGGGAATTTCTTTAAGAAAATAAATACTCCAAAAACTATTGTAGAAATCGGGACCTACAGAGGTATTACGGCAGCGGTGCTGGCTTCAATGGCAGATAAAGTGTATACATTTGACGCAGTATACCAGCCTGCTACTCAAATAGTCTGGCAGCTGTTTAATGTATCAAAAAAAATAGATTATAGGATAGTAGGGATATACAAAAAAGATATTCCACTAATTGAAGTTACTAAAGCGATAAGAAATGAAATAAATATATTTACAATTATCAATGATATGATAAATCAAGTTGAAACAGATAAACAGATAGCAAAAGAACTTGAAAATATAAAATTTGATTTTGCATATATAGATGCAAGGCATTATTATGATAGCGCAAAAAGAGATTTTAAACTGGTTAAAAAATGTGGCCGGGTCATGTTTGATGATTGTGGACCGACTTATCCCGGTATGCAGAAGTTTATAAAAGAAATTAATGGCAAGTTTATAGGTGAATTTGGCTATTGGGAGGCAAGATGAAAGTCCATTTGATAAATAATGGAAAATGGATTTTAGGTATTATATCAGAGAAGCTTTTAAAAATTAGTAATGATGGAATTGCAATAGCTAGGGGTAATAGACCTGACTATAATGCTGATATTAATTATTACTTCAACTGGCAAAGATTTACCCCTGAAACTAAGAAATCTAAGTTTGATATAGTATGGTTTAGCCATTTATGTGGATATCATGAGGTTAATATTTTAAATAGAGCAGATATGATCGTAGCAAAAAGCCAACATGGAAAGTTAACTTTAAAAAATTTGGGTATACCTATTCATAAAGTTAGAATATTTGATGGAATTGGAGCTTCAGTAAAATATTTTAAAAAGATTAATTTAGGATTTGCAGGACGCCTACTTTATAGCAACAGAAAAGGTGAAAGTGAGTTACTTAAATTAGCAAGTCAATTAGATATGAGAATATTTAAGTTTTATCTATTCGGGAAAGATGAATCGTTAAAGAAGTTTAGTAATGAATTATCTAAAGTATGCGATTGTGAATTGATCCCTGAAGATAGTAATAGATTTTTTAATATTATAGATTATTATTTGCAGACTTCTTATGTAGAGGGGGGTTCTATGGACATTATAAATGCAATCGGTTCAGGGACTCCTATAGTATCAAGAGATATAGGATTTTTTTATGATTTTAAAACAAGCGAGGATTTTGTTTATGAAGATTTTGAGGAATTGCTTATATATTTCAAAACTATAGAGGAAGCCAAACTTATGAAGTTAACAAAATCTAAAATAAATACATGGGATAATTTTAGGGATTGGCATATTAAACTATTTAAGGATATTTATGAATCATAAAGAGAAATGGAATAAATTATTAAGTGAAGAAGATTATCAGAAAAAGTATATTTTCTCAGATTCTAAAGAGGAACGCTGCGAGCCTATAGAATATGCTGATTCTGGATGGCGTGATTATTGTGTGTTAGTACGACAAGATAAAATAATAAAACAATTTATAGGAGATTTTAAAGACAAAATAGTGGTTGAAATTGGTTGTGGAGATGGAAGAATGACTGAATTTTTTGCTAAAGATTTTAAAAATGTATATGCAATAGATATTAGTAGAACAGTTATAAAAAAAGGCAAAGAACGATTAAAAGAATATAGTAATATAGAATGGTTTGAATCTAATGGTAGTAATTTCCCAGAGTGTCAAGTAGATTTAATTTTTTCTTATACTGTATTTCAGCATTGCAGAAAGGAAATGATTGAAGCAAATTTAAAAGCTATGGATAAAATTTTGTCAGTAAACGGAATTGCTAAAATACAAGTTAGAGGGAAACCTATAAGTCAGGATAAATGGTATTCCGGAGATTGGTATACTCCTGGAGAGTTGAGAGAAACAGTAACGAGATATGGTTATAACTGTTATTCTATATGGCACGATCCACATGAAAGGAGATATTTATGGACATGGCTTACATGATGCCTAATAAAATATTTTATCATCCGGATAGAATAAAAGCATATTTAGAAAATAAATTAGTACGACCTATTACAGTTAAAGTTTATCTGACTGATAAGTGTAATTTAAGATGTAATTATTGTGTTTATAAAGATAGGATAAATGCAGAAGAAATGGCAGAGGAGGATATAATTCCTATATTTGATAATCTGATGTGGATGGGAGTAAAAGGAGTTGTATTTACTGGTGGTGAGCCTACTTATTATCCAAAATTTAGAGAAGCTGTAGAATATGCTAAAAAAGTATGTAGCTTTGATTTAGGGCTTATTACAAATGGTATTATATACCCAGATGTATTGAAATATCTAACATGGGTTAGATATTCAGTAGATACTATTGACAGGAATATATATAAGAAAATGAAGGGTAGAGATAAATTGACAGAAGTATATAACAATATTCATAAAGCAATAGCAGAAAAATTAAAGAAAAATCTATCTATAACTATAGGTGTTCAAATGGTAGTAGCTAAAGAAAATTATAATAAAATCATAGATTTTATAAAATATTGGGAAACATCTGGAATAGATTATTGCCAAATTAGACCTATAGAAAATTATAAGTATACTAAAGATGAATGGAATAAAATACAAGAACAATTAAAGATAATAGAAAAATCAAAATATAAAGTAAAAGTTATGACTACGAAATATAAATGGGAAGAATTAGAAAATGATTATAATAAATCTTATTCAGGATGTCCGGGTGCTGATTTTATTGGAGCTGTAGATATTAAAGGAGATTTTTATATGTGTTGTACAATGGTGAAAGATAAAACTGCAAAATATGGCAATTTGATAACGGATGATATAGATGATATTTTAGATAATAGAAAGAAGATACAGGCTAATTTTGATTATAGTAAATGCCCTGTTGCATGTCAGGGAAGTTTGATGAATAAAGGATTGGTAGCTTTTAAGAATATTAAACATATTAATTTTATTTAAGGAGAAATTATGGCGTGGCCTACAGTTAATGAAATAAAAGCATATTCAGCAGATGTTCCGGAAGTAGTTGCATCTTCAGATAGTGTAATAGAAGGTAAAATAGATGACGCAAAAATATTTATAAAAAATCATTGTAAGCAGGAATTTGATAATCCAGAAGAAGCGGGCACTACTAAATATTTTAATGGAAATGATAGCGATGTATTAGATTTGTATCCACGCTGCACAGCAGTTACAGCGGTAGTAGATAGTACTTATGATTTTACGAGTTTAGTAAATTTAAAGTATGATAATAATTATTCTTATTTAGAAGCAGATTATCCCGTATATGGTTACGGTGCAAGATATAGGGTAAGAGATAGATTAGACCCTGATAAAAAAATGTTTATGCTGGGTTCTAATAATATTCAAGTAACCGGAACATGGGGCTGGGATGCGATACCAGAAGATATTATAAACGCTTGTAAAGAAATAGTAGAGAGGTTAATTTTAAAACGATTAGATATCCGGCAGTGGCTGACACCTTTTAAAAGTGAAAGAACTGGTGATGGGTATTCGTATAATAAAGCAGAAGCAGGCTCATCTATATTGGATTACGAACTGGCTAGTAAGCTTGACCCATATATATATAATTTGGCAAATATAACTAAATTGTGAGGAGTCATGCAGGCATTAACAAATTGCAGTATTAATATAAGTTCAAGGACAACAGGCGATGATGACGTTCACGGGAATAAGCAATATGCGTATGTTAACACGCTTGAAAGTGAAAGAGCAAGGCAGTCTATCAAAGTCTTGAATAAGTTGACTGACAATAAAAATTGGATTACTTATAAGGTGCGGCATTTTGTTATTAAAGATGTTACTACCGATATAACAGATGCAACCCATGTAGTTTATGATAGCAAATATTATAAGATTGAAAAGATAATTGAACCTGAAAGTTTTGGACGTATTAAACATAGAACAATAGAATGTGAGTATAAGGGAGGTAAGGGATAATATGGCTGGCGAGGGAACAATTACACTAAAACTTAAAAAAGGCGACCAGCAAAAGCTAAATATAGCACTACAGGAGTTAGCACTAAAAGCAGATGCTAATACTCCTATTGTATTAGCACAGGCAGGACATGTTGGAGTTTCTTCTTGTAAGAGAAATTGTAATGTAGGCACTTCTGGTGAATTAAGAGCAAGTATTGGAAATCCTACAAAAAATGGAATATTTAATTTGGGGAGAAATAGTATCATATTCGGCACAGCAGTCAATTACGCAATATATGTAGAAAATGGAACTAAACCACATGTAATAAAACCTGTAAAAGCAAAAATGTTAGCATGGCAAAAAGGAGCAGTAGCGCAAAAAATAAAAGTATCATCAGGAGGAATTTCAAGAGGAGCGTTGCAGTATAGAACTTCAGGAGGAAAACTAACAACGACAAAGAAGCAAGGAGAATGGGTCTTTGCTAAAGAAGTTCATCATCCGGGATATATAGGTTCTCATTTTATGTTGCGTGGAGTAGAGCAGGCAGTTCCAGCTATGGTAAAAGTATTATCGGGGGTGCTTAGAGGATGAGTGAAGTTATTAATGATATAAGAATATGGCTTTTAACAGAATCTACGATTACAGATTTAGTCAGCACGAGAATATGGAAGTATAGCTGCAGAACTATAAACGATGAGATATTTGGGCTTAGTGGTTTGAGAGCTTTAGTTATAGATGTACTTCCCGGATTTTCTAATAATCCAATGTCAAGCCAGCAAAATGGAATTTTAGAAGTAAAATATTATGCGTCAAATACAATAAGCGATGGTAAGAAGACTGCCGACGATGGAGATGATAGGTGCTGGAGTATGTATTATCCGATAGATGACAAAGTATTAAATCGTAAAAGCAGAGAAACAAAAAGTTTAACAGATTTTTTAGTATTAGGATTATTTAGAAATGGAGAGCCACTTCTACAATTTGATGAAGAACAAAGCTGTCCGTATATAGTAGTAAATTATGAATTTGAATATATATTAAAATGACGAAAGGATAACAATGATTACAAAAGAAAAAATGGATTACGAAAGAGAAAAGGTAAAAAAGTTAGAGGAAAAGATTGTAAAGATAGGCGGGAGATTTAATACTCCGTTAATTAATGTAGACGCAAATATAAAAGTTATAAAAGATATACTATTAGAAAATAATTTAGTGGAAAAGAATGTATATGAATTAGAATATTTAAAAAAAGTTCAAATTATTTTAGAAAACATTTTAGTAGAAATTAAAAAAATGAAGAAAGAAAAATCAGGATTAATAATTCCTAAACCAAATGTTAATATAAGTAAACTTAGGAGTGAAGTAAAAGCATGAAAAGAATATTTCTACATAGCAATTTTGATACTATAACAGGATATGGAAATTCTGCTGTAAATCTTGCTATAGAATTACAGAAGAGGGATATTGCTGTGTATCCTCTTTGCAAATCTATAGGATTTGATATGCCAGAGGAATTTTTAAACTTGCTAATGAGAAAATATCCAATAGGGCAATACATAGATTATTATATTAATATGGATACCCCTGACAGACTTGATATTCCAAAAAACTTAGAATTTATTGAAAAGAAAATTGCTTATACTATGTGGGAGCAAACAAGACTAACAAAACAATTTAAGAAAAAATATTTTAAGAATTATAGTAATATTTTTGTATCTTGCTCTATGAATGTTGAACCATTTGGAGAAGTTTTTGATGAGAATAAAATAAAAATTGTACCTTTGGGAATAGATACAAGATTTTACGCTCCGGTTAAAAGAGATTTTTTTGATACTAAATTAAAAGTTTGTATGAATGGTGCGTTAACCTATAGAAAAGGGATTGATATATTAACTGATGTGATGTTAGACGATAGAATTAAAAAATTGCCTATAGAATTTCATCTGAAAAATAGCCAGAGGACAGTACATCCTAAAATATCAGAAGCTAACCCAAATATTTTTATTTATGAAGGAGTATGGGAAAAAGAACAAGTTAAAAATCTATATGATAATTGCCATGTTATGATATGTCCTAACAGGGGGGAAGGATTTAACCAGACAGCAGTAGAATTTTTAGCAACCGGCGGAGTAGTCTTAACACATAATTGGGGAGGTCATCAGGCATGGGCGAATAGCGAATATTGTAAAACAATCCCATATAAATTAGTACCTGTAGAAAAATGGGCAGATGTTCAAAAAGACAGTAAGTGGGCAGAAGTTAATAAAGAAGATATTATAAAAGCATTATTGGACTTATACCAGAATAGGCAAAAGTTAGTAACATTAAGCAGTAATGCTATTAAGATTGCTGGCTTTTATAGTTTTGAGAAAATGGCTGAAAAGTTTATAATGAAAATGGAGGAAATAGACAATGAAAAAAGTTAAAGATTTACGCTGTCCCGAACATAGCTTTAGACTTTTTGGGAAAGTTGTAAAAGTAGATAAAGAAACTAATTGTTTTGAGGTAAGATGTAGAGAGTGTAGTAAAGAGTACACAAAAAAGATGGGTAGAAAAGTTGATGTTTTCCATTATTTCAATCTTTTGGGATTTGTGGAAACAAAAATAATACCAAGCAAGGAGGTGGATAATAATGGCAGATAGAACGACAAATGTAGAAGGTTTTAGTATTTCTCATGCGGCGATATTAGATACAAGCGGAGATGAGGAAACTTACGGAGATATTTACGGTGTTAATTCTGGTAGCTTAGATGTAAATCTAGGTAGCTATGAAAATGAGGGCGATGATACCATAATGTCAATATGGGACTGGGTAAATTATGCAATTGTAAGCGTTCAGTCAGGTTATGTTAGCTTCAAGTTGATAGAGCTTTTAACTGGAGTTAGTTTATCAAGTTCTGGTTCAGGAGCTTCAATCCAGTATAATATTGAACTCTGGGAAGAATCAAGTTTCAATGTTGCAGAAAAACCTATGAGAATTAGAGTACCTTCGCGAGATAGCAATAGTAACACAATAAACTTAGATATTATTCTTTACAAAGTTAAATTTGCTCCGATAACTTTTGCAGGGCCAGCCTATAAAGATGGTTTAAAAATCAATTATGGCGGTAAAGCATTACTTTCCAGTACAGATCATACTGGTAGTGCTCTGGCCAATAAAGCTGTTGGAAGAATTTTATCAATAGCGACAAGCTAAAATAAAGTGAATTTATGATTGCAAATGACAACGAAAGGAAAATTAAAATGGAAGAATCTAAAACAGAAGTAAAAAAAGAAGCAGAAGAAATTAAAGAGGCAACTAAAAAAGTTGTAAGCGATGATTATCAAGTAATTCTTGATGATAGAGGGCTATATAAAATTGGGGATAAGTGGTATGTAAAAATTAGAAGAATTAATGTTAAAGAAATGATAATGGGTTGGGGAGTTATATCAAGTACCTTTGGAAATATACAAACTATGGGAGTTGACTTAAAAGACCCGCAGGCATGGATATTAATGTTTGTAACTGCTATACCGGTTGTACCCGGGAAATTCTATCAGTTTTTAGCACAGATTATGGAGCTACAATATGACGAAAGTCTACCTCAAAAAGAATTAAAGATTTTAAGGGATGAATATAATAATTATTTGAGGAAAAACCTAAAGACTGAAGAATTGTTAGATGTATTAAGTGTTATCTATAAGCAAGAAGAAAAAAGGATTGATGAATTAGTAAAAAAAGCTCAAGGCCTATTCGAGCCATTGATAAAAATGATGCAAAAGAAAGCAGAAAAAGAAGCAGAAGCAAAAAAGAAGATATTAGAAAATTTGAAGAAGTAGTATCAACTTATTGGCAGGATAATTTTGATTTAGTATCAAAAGAATACGGATGGGCAGATGAGCAGATTAAAGAGTTACCATATTTTAGGTTTTGCCAGATTATAGAAACTATAGATAGAAGATTGTTGAGAGAGCAGAAATTTAAGATAGAAGTAAAAGAAGTAATTGCGAGATTTGAGGCTTCTATTTTTACATTAGGTTCATTTTTAACAAAGAAGGGGAAGAACGAAATATTGAATAGTATAGATAATTTTACAATATTAAAAAGAGATAAAAAAGAGGTAAGAAAAGAAGAAAAGAAGTTGCCACCTAAGGGGAGTTATGAAAGGCTCATGAATATTTTTGGAGGGAAAAGGTAAATGAGGACGACAATTGCTGAACTCGTTGCAGTTTTAGCAATGGATAGCACAAAATTTAAGCAGGGTATTGCGGGAGCTCAAACAAGCGCTTCAAAATTAGCTACTAATTTGGGTGCTATTGGTAAGCGCATGACTACGATGGTATCTCTGCCTATCGCTGCAATCGGAGTAGCTACTACTAAAATGGCTATGGATTTTGAAACCCAGATGGCTAATGTCTTTACTTTAATGGATGATGCTACGGTTCATAGTAGGGATTGGAAAAAAGAAGTATTAGATTTATCAAAAAAAGTCCCTCAATCAACTGATGTATTATCTAAGGGTTTATATGATATTGTTTCTGCTGGTATAGATGCTGGGAAAGCTATAGACGTTTTGACAGTAGCTTCAAAGGCAGCGACAGCAGGACTTTCAGATACTGCGACCGCTGTAAAAGGTATTACTACAGTGCTAAATGCTTATGGCATGGAGGCAGATGAAGCTGAATATGTTTCTGATGTCTTATTTACCACAATCAGATATGGTGTTACTACATTTGATGAGTTAGCACCTGCAATAGGTAAGGTAGCGGGAGTTGCGGCAACTGCAAATGTATCTATTGAAGAAGTAGGCGCAGCTTTAGCTGCAATGACAAAAGCAGGTCTTGATACAGATATGGCAACCACAGCTTTGAAACAGACTATGATGGCATTTCTAAAACCAACTGATGATGCAAAAGAAGCGGCAGCAGAATTAGGGGTTGATTTGTCAGCAGTAACACTATCAACGAAAGGGCTTGGAGGTTCATTAGAGGAAATATCAACTGCCCTAAATATTTCTACTGATGAGATGATGGTTTTAGGAGAAGCTGGAATATCAAATGCGGCAATGTATGATACGCTGGCAATAAAATCAGGACTTACCGCTGAGAAGATTGCTGAGATATTTCCTAACATTAGAGCACTAATAGGGGCAATGGTACTACTCAAAGAGGAAAATTTTGCTGAAGAATTAGAGCATCAGGCAAATGCAGCAGGGGCTACTTCAACAGCGTTCGCGACTATGGCTGAAACTACAAAATTCCAATTTGATTTAGCATTATCTTCCCTAAAAGCTACAGGTATTGAAATTGGAACTAAATTATTACCACTTGCTACAAGATTGTTTGAAGCTATAGGAAATTTGGCTGATGAGTGGGGAGAGCTTAGCGATAGTACACAAGATGCTGTTATAAAGATGGCTGGGATTATAGCAGTAGTCGGGCCTCTTGCATGGGTAACTTCTAAAGTTTGGAAATTAGTATTAGCAGTAAAGGGCTTATCTATAGCAACGAAAACTACTATAGCTACTATAACTCCACTTATAGCTGGATATACTGCTTTAGCTGCGGCAGGGCTTGGAGTAGCAAATAGATTAGATGCAATAACTTTTGGATTTAAAAAAAATATAGTAACAGTTGATGGCTGGAATAGAAGAATACAAGAAATAATTAATATTCTTTTGCTCGGTATTCCTGAAATAGCAACAGAACTTACAAATCTTTTCTTACCAGATAAATGGAAATTTGATAAATTTGAACTTGGTTTTGGGGCAATGATAGAAGGGTTATTTGGCACTGGCGAAGCTACTGAAGAATTAACTGATAAAGAAACTGAACTTACAGATAGAATTGCTGAAAATACTGATACGATAATGGAATGGAGATTTGCTAATGAAGGCATAATTGGAATTTTAGATGAGTTAAGACTTTTGCAAGAAGACGGCACACTTAGCTTAGAAGATTATGATAAAGCAGTACAATATCTAGTTGACACTGAAGGAACTTATATGGGTACTACTAAGGAAGTACTTAAAGCTACTGGTTTGCTAACAGAAGAACATTATAAAGCTGAAGCTGCAATAGCAAAAGCAGCAGAGGGTATGAATATTTACACGATGACTGCTGAAGAACTCAATGATGCTTTTACCAATGGCAAGATAAGTTCAGAACAATATGCTGAAGGATTAAGGAATATAGAAGAAGCTGCTGGAGATTCACAAGAAGCAATAGATGATTTAAGAAGTAGTTTTAATAAGCTTGTAGATGATATTTTTGGACACATCACGACTTACAATGATTTTCAAGAAGCTGGCTGGGCTGTAGAAGAAGCTGAAAAAGCACTGACGGAAGCTATAAAAAAACATGGGGAAGGCTCTAAAGAAGCCATGCAGGCACAGAACGATTTAGATGACACTAATATAGAAGCCATTAAAACATCTTTTGAACTTTCCACATCAATTAAAGCTACAACAGAACAGCAGGAAGAGGCACGTAGAAAAGCAGTAGAACTTGGATTCCAGTATATAGAAACAGGAGATATTGGAGTAGAAGAATTTTGGAGAATGGCAACTGAATTCGGCCTGTCTTCTGCCGATATTATAAGACTTGCTAATGAGATGGAAATTGAGATTGACAAAGCTACAGAAAATAAGCTTATAGAGATAGATGCTGATACTTCTGGAGTAGATGAAGGCGTAGAGCACACAAATGAGGAATTAGCTAAGGTACCAAGAGATATTCCAGTAACCATAACCGTAAGTTCAAATATAGGCAAATTAGGTTGGGAAGGGATAGAGAGTAAGCGTTCTGGTGGATTAGAACAAGCTCAAAGTGGATTAAATATTGATAGTGGTGGTGCAAGACCAGTTTTAATACATCCGCCTGAATTAATTTTGAACAAAGAACAGGCTCTAAATGTGTTATGGAATATGGCAAATCAACCTGTAACATCTATGGGAAATCAAGGTGCAAGTATTATCAATGAATTCAATATATCCGAATTAGTGGTTAGAGAAGAAGCTGATGTACAGAGGATTGCAGAAGAATTGGCTGATATGCAGGAAACAAGTACAAAAGGAGTTGGTATTAGATGACAGATTTAGATGCGTCCTTGAATGCGGTTAATTTTTCTGATGTATACTTTGAAGTAGGCAGATATTTTGATGATTTAATTCCTGCTCAAAAAATAACAAAACTTGATATACCAAAAAATCAAGGATATAGGAAGATGTTAAAAAAGTTTTTGCCTAGAAATATTACAATTTTGGGGATATTGCATGCTAACTCAAAATCTCAATTAATAACAAGGATAGAAGATTTTACATCATTTTTATATCACGATGATGCAGTACAATTAATTTTCAACGATAAAAGCGATAGATATTATTCAGTAGAATTTCAGAAAAAAGTTGAATTACAAAAGAGAGGGCAATTCGTGCCACTCAAATTAACTTTTATTGCAGATGACCCTTTTGGATATGCGGTAACACCTGATAGCGATAGCCAGACTATAACAGATAATAATGATACTTATATCCTTGCTAATGGTGGACAACATTATGCTTATCCAGTTATAACTATTACATTTAACCAGATACAAAAACATGTTTATATAGAAAATAATAGCATTGATGGCAATCGTGTTGATATATCAAAATCATTTGCAGTATCAGATGAGCTTGAAATAGACTGCAAAAATGAAACCATAAAATTAAACGGGGTTGCTAGCTATGCAGGATTAGGTGATGGTGGCGATGGTACAGCACAATGGATTTTCTTAAATGCAGGGAATAATGAAATACAAGTTGGTACAGATGATGATACTATAAATGTTGATGTTGATACTACATTAGAAAAAGTATATTTTTGATAGGAAAGGATAGAATATGGCAAAACCTTATTTAAAATACGAATTAAAAAGCGGAGTATATAAGTGGGTATATTATGATGATGATAATTTAGCTGGCTTAGCTTTAGATGATTTAGCTGCGCATGCTTCAGACCATTACCCGGGCGGTGCTGATGAGCTTCTATTAGATGAAGATAACATGGCTACTGATAGTAAAGATAAAGGGGCAAGTCAGCAATCAGTTAAAAAATATGTAGATGACCGTGTAAATACCTTACTTGCAAACCTATCCCCGGCAGGTGCAGAGATACCCTCGTCTAATGGTGCAGAAAAGGCACAGCAGACTGGAATGACAAACTTTGAACCCTATACACTTGCTTATGATAAAGCTACAGATGAGACTGCTTTCTGGAGATTTATAGTACCTCCCACCTATCAGGGTGGAAACATAACTATAAATATCCACTACAAGACAACAGTTAATACCAATGACGTAGTCTTTTTTGCAAAATATCTAGCAGTAGCAGAGGGAGAGACTTATGACGGTTCTTTAAGTGGTGCAGAAACCTTTACAGCCGATACTGTACCCGGAACAGCAGGGCAAAAGGGAGTTGCAAGTAAAACAATATCAGCCTGGACATTGGCAGTTGGCGATGAAGTTATTTTGTTTATAGGCAGGGACGCTGACAATGCTTCTGACGACGCAGACGCAGATATACTTGTAACTATGGTAGAGGTTAAGGAGGTATAATGGCACTTACAAATCCACTATATAATGCACTACCACAGCTATCTAACATACAGGGTTTTTGGCGAATGGAAGAAACCTCTGGTAATAGGGCTGACTTATCAGATAATAATAATACCTTAACAGATGTAAATACAGTTGGCTATGATACTGGCAAAATAGGCAATGCAGCGAGCTTTGTTGCAGGCAATAGTGAATGTCTAACTATTGCTGATGGTTCACAAAATGGACTTGATATAACGG
>Ga0307428_1000940_pt1 | contig 15997 bp, 11 predicted proteins | sample SalMarWE160240MG_FD_202161 | JGI IMG/M metagenome (GOLD analysis project Ga0307428, IMG submission 202161) | Salt marsh sediment microbial communities from the Plum Island Ecosystem LTER, Massachusetts, United States - WE1603-240 | ecosystem: Environmental > Aquatic > Marine > Intertidal zone >...
AAGCACAATGATAGCGGGCTTAAATACAAAGTTCTCATGCGATATCTCAATAGCACACTCATCTACATTCCCCACAACTGCAAGGATGTTGAGGTACCGACTTCAGATCCGCCAAACGCAGAATTTGTTGGGACCTTCTTTCCCAGGAATTGTTTTTTGCGAAGTCTTGGCACAAATTCTTAAGATTCTCGTTTTGCTCAGTTGCCAATGCGCAAGCTAATTTCTCAGCATAATCTTCATATGTATCAGCCAATAACGCTGGAGAGTCAATCCGCTCCAACTCCTTCCAACGAGTAGAAACTACGGGTAATCTGCAAGCCATATACTCATATAGCTTCAGCGGGCTGACAGCCTCTACTAAAGGCAGCCTTTTGAACGGAATAATTCCAACATCTGCATTCCACAGGTACCGAGGTAGCTCCACATAGGGCTTTGGACCTGTTAAATATACATTCTTCATCGACTGCAATTCGCTAACATCAATTTGCGGATTGCCTACAAGAATAAAGTTCACTTTAGGATTCGAATCCGCCAAGAACTTCACCATACCAACATCAAACCAGTACTCCATAGCACCAATATAAACCACTTTTAGCCCCTTTATTCTCATGTATTCCGGCGGAACAGTTCTGTCGGCAGAGTGGTAGAAATCATAATCAACGGCATTGGGAAGATATTTAACATCCTTCCTTGAACCGGCAAGCCGCTCCTGCAAAGGCTTGGACGTGACCAGCACATGATCCGCTTTCTCAACAGCCCATCTTTCTAACAATAATATCTCATCAGGAACACTTTCAAACTTAGCAATTTCATCTGTGAGACGCAATATTTTCACTTTTGCATCAACACAATCAAATAATTCTGCAAGCTGTAGCTGACTTACAAGTAATAAATCAGGCTTACCAAATCCCCTCTTATGAATATATTTACTAAGGGATGGAAAGGTTAATGTGGTGTTCTTAAACAATGCGAGCTTACTTTTGCCAAAAGGCAATCGATTACTAATAGGTAACAAGCTCAAAGGGCAGTATTCTAATAACCTATCATTGTGGTGTATTCCACCTTTCATCCAAACCTTGAAAATATTCATGTGCTTAGCTCTAAGCTCCCGCTGCTGAAACAGGTGGCGCATTCTGAATATGTTAAACGGCCCCGAAATGTACAGAACATCGTGCCCCATTTTGGTAAAGGCATCTACTAAATGCCTGTCGCCGACTTTATATATCTGTTCATAATGGTTATGTGTAGCCATCACGATTTTGGCCATTTCGTTCTACTCCGGTTGTGTGTTTTTAGCAATTTCATCTATTTTTAGGCTACCCTCAATCAAACTTGTTGATATTCAGAACTACCGCTACAGGAAGGGATGTTCTCAAACTTGAGCTTAACTTCATAGTGTTTGAAATTAGACCATACCCTTTAGAAAAGAAAGTCTCTTCTTCTCGCCATTTTAATTGCTTAGAGTCAATCCTTATCTGTCCCTTAAGCTCTGGAGACAAAATAATGTTCCATTCCAAATCATGGTTTCCCTTACCTTCAAATCTATCTATTATTTGCAGTCTTTTTTCTTTTCTATGAAACGTCATTTCTCTTTTATGGACAACAGGCTGAGCGAGCCTTCTAAATCCGTAATCCTCGCCAACAAAAGTATGTACCTCTTCGCCCGTTTCCCACTTTAGACATCTCGGCCGAGCATCACTTCCCAGTGCAAAGAGATTCTTCGGGTCAAACCTGCTTTGTTCTTGCCCGTCCACAACAACAGTATTATGGAAAGCTGTCCCTCTAAACTTGTTTCTTGCCTCCGGATCTGCCGTGTATACATACGTGCCCGGATCGACAGCTACATCTTGGCCATCTATACACAATTCGAAGGATAACTTGTCGTTGTGGCAATGTCCACCCCTGTCGTTTTGGCCGTTCGAGCCACAAGATACTATGCAGTAATTCTTCATATCACGCATTACGTACCAACCACTGTTGGCAAAAGCAGTGCTCTTGATGTCAGCCAGCCGCGAACAGTCCATGTTATCCCAGAGTTCATATCCCCGGTCTCCGTAGAGAACTCTAATTTCTTGAATATCATCCTGATTCTGAAAAAACTCTTTTATCTTAAATTTAGAATCATTAAAAAACACACCTCCAAGAGCTAAAAGATACCGCATATCCAAAAGATCACGATGCCAGAGCTTTACAAACTGCCCGCTGTCATTATCACCAATCTGAGGCATTCGGCCGTTCGGCTTGAGCAGATAAAGCACAATCTCAAAAGCCTTATGGAGTCTCTCCACAAACTCAGAGCCGAATATGGTCTCTGCAACTTCGCTATAATCCCCACTGTTGAAGTTCTTACTGTGAATGACTCCCCACCAAACACCGTAGAAAACAATTTCCAGTCCAAGCCTATGATAACATGTTGAAGCTTCAAAGTTAGTGCCATCAGGATAAAACTGCTTTGACATTTCACATTTCAGTTCTGATACTGCGAACTGTTTCAAATCCTGGCTTTCGGCAAAGATATTTTCCGTAGAAGATGCAATTATTAGCAATCCTGCAATATCAGCTAAATAATGATTTGTCGTTAGGGCCTTATTCCGTTCCAAGTTTTTGGTAATAAAGATTAGATGGTCGTAAAGCGAATTCAGGAATATTTGATAAAACTTATCCTGCCATGGCTGTTTTTTGATCCAACCCCCAACATTGCCAAGCCAGAAAAGCCAATTGGCTGCCCGGATCGCCACATCCATTGTGCAAGCCCAGTTGACGCCAAACATAGGTGGATTTGTCGCAATCCAGTCGAGGATTTGGCAAATATATTCTTTGGCGTAACGCTCATCTTTAGTTGTTTGGTATGCCAGTGACAGTTCCGAAAGGTGCTGGAATCGTGAGAGCTCCCATGGAACCTTGACATCGACTCCCAACTTGTCTCCTATACGGATATCCTTGTAAAATGTCGAATTATCCCAGCGGAAACCTGACTTGAAGTCAACCTGCCAGTCAATAGGCTTATAATGAGAATCTATCGATTGTAAAAACTGCCATATCTTCTGTGAGTAAGCGATATTAGTCCGGTTAATAAATCGCTTAAGCCAGAGACCTTCCACATCAAAAACAAAGTTTACATTAAAGGCCGGATACTTATACTCCTCAAATCCTTTTGCATTCAAACCATAGCAAACATTCACAGGCCCGGAACCAAGCAAGTCAAAAGTATGACCAACAACACTATTTACATCTGGCGGCATAATCTCCAGATGAGCAAAGCAAGGCGAATTCAAAATTCGTTTATTGCAAGAAATCCCCCAGTTTCTCATTGAATATGTAGGACACAGCATAGCCACAGCACGTTGATAAGTGTACTGCAAAAGCTTGATAGCCTTACGTTTTATTTTTCGAACTAATAGCATATCGCACAGGTGATTTAAAATTATCTATGATGCTCTTTCGAAAAAAAGCACCCTGAGTCCACATGTTAAATTCACCAAAGCATGCGATAATACTAGTATTATCGCTGCCCCTAAACCTCCCCATACGGGGATGAGATAATAATTACCTATAACGCTAAATAAAAGAGCTACACATCCTAATACGAAAAGGAATTTAAGCTGCTTCCTCGCTATAATTATATGAACCAGCGGACTACATGTCAGCCCAACCCAAATACAAGGAATAAGAATAAGTAGAATATAAAATGCATGGTGATATTCTTTACCGTTGATCCATAAGAAAAGAGGTTTTAGCGGAAAAACCATCAAAATCATTGGAATGATCAACCAACAGGTAGCCTTTGTCCATTTCACAGCAAAGCTTCTTTGTTTGCTTATAACTTGCATATCAACTTTGGAAAGCATTGGGCGTAAAACAGCATGTATTGAACCGAGCAAGAGTAGGCCAAGGGAAAAATAACGATGGGCCACGCCGAAATTGGCCAATTCATATTCTGTGGATAAATGTGATAGCATAAAAATATTTAGCCTGTCAAATGCGACCAAGGTAACTGCATAAGCTATAAGCCATCTGGATGCAGATAAAAAATCCTTTACGATATCAAGCCGATCTCGTAAAATTGATATAACCATGCTCATGCTGTAATGGCGGAAAATGTGCCAACAAACGACTGCTCCAATAAAAAGTTCAACAATTAATACAGATTTAGCGACGTGCTGAAAATCCAAAAGTCTGAGTCCAAACAAAACCAGAATAGCAAGAAAAATTAATATCTGTCGGAGCCAAAGCGTTTTAATATACATTCCAAATCTTTCCTCGGCTTGATATATGCTTCTACCCGCCTGAGTGGACAGCAGGCCAAAGCCAGCTATCAAACCATAGCTGAGAGAACTGCCAAATGTTTTTTTGCCGAAAAGCAAAGTGTTCAGCGTATCGCCACCAGATAGCAGCAGAACAGTACATAAGCCTATGTACAAAACTATTTGGAACACAAAACTGGTAACATAAAGCTCAAATGGTTTTCTTCCTGCAAGGGAAAATTGCTCTGCGGAAAACCGTACCATGGCTTGATTAATACCATTTCCTACAAGACAAGGTATAAAAGCTGAAATTGTGTAGAATGCTATATAGGCCGCATAATCCTCTACACTCAGTCCCCTTACAAGCAAAATCAAGCTGCCAACAGAGAAAAACTTTGAAAGTATATCTCCGAGATAAACTTTGAATATATTGTAGACCCAGGAAGGGGTTCCATAGAATTTTAGATAACTAAACATAATTTCTGGTGATATTGCATTGATCTACTCCTCCAAAGTAGTTTTTCCATCCTGGATGAATTTTGAAAAATAACTTCGCGGCCTTATTTCGTTATCAATAACGTATTCTGGTTACGTATCACTGAGATTAAATGTGATCATCCAAGTAAATTCCCACGGGTTAAAACCCGTAGAAATTTCTGGGACAGGCTTCACCTGTGGGACTCCGTCGGACACTTCTATCTACGGGTTCACACCCGTAGAATTACCAAGCAATATTAAACCTCTGAATCTCCACAAATACTTATTCGCAACCCTTTATAGCACGAATCCTGATTAGGATATTTATTCGCCATACTCAATATTCAACTTTTGCTCAAGAAACCTGTACTTCCCGCGCGGAGTTCTGAGAATTTCATTTACAAAAACTATATTTAAAGCCATATCCTGCCCTAGTTTTTTCATCAATTCACGTCGGATCAAAGCCGTGTCTTTATTAGAATAGCTGTTCTTTTTGATTATCTTAAAAACCACTTCACCCGTTTTTTCCTGGTAAAACTGAAACTGTTTAATATTGTCAAATACGTCAGAGTGCATGTTTATAGCGGTCATTGAAATATATCTGCCTGTCCCGGTAACAATGACCTCCTGCAATCTTCCTTCAACTTGCTCCAGTAATTGAAATTTTCTGCCACACCCATCACAACCAAATCTGCCTTTGGTCGCCATATCCATTGTGCGATAACGAATAAAAGGTGTGGCAAGGTTCCAAAAAGAAGTTCCTACCAACTCTCCAGTTTGTCCTACACTGACCTCGCCGTTGTTTTCATCTAATATTTCTGTTAATCCATAAAAAGGCCAGACATGGTATTGTTCTAAATATTCACACCTTGCGGCAAGAATAGCTTTTTCTGCATGACCATACCAATCGAAAAGGCTTGCCCCCGGAAATGCCTCCAACAGTTTCTGTTTTTGCCAATCATACACATTTTCCGAACCAAGAAGGATAAGTTTGAAATTTAGTCGCTCAATATCGCCTTTCGTCATAACAAAATCCGCCAACATTGTTGCAGCCGACGGATAAGCTTGAAGATACAATGCCTTGTATTTTAAAAGTTGCTTCGCATATTTAGGATAGTTTTTTTCAGTTAGGTAATAATTTGAAAGCAATAGTTCGTTTTGATAGGAGTTGTAATCCCAAAATTTTCGTTCAGATCCGATGTAAGCTCCTCTCAGCACCGCAGATCTGTCACCAAGTTTCCATCCTTTTCTTTCCCAGCCTAAATGCATAAAAGCTTTTTCTATACTATAATTAAGCCTTGTAATGTAGAAGCCGAAAGGAATACCCGTAGAGCCACCAGTCGTAAGATAAACTCTTTTCCACTTTGATACCGCCGTCGAAGTAAAGTCGTCTAAATTATCTCGTATTAGTTCCTTCGTAACAAATGGTAAATAATCAATGTCACGCAAAGATTGAATATCATTCGGCTTAATACCAGCCTCCATATAAAGCTGCCGATAGCCTGGGATACTGCTGTAAGCATGCTCAATAATTTCTTTAAGCTTGTCAAGTTGCCATTGTTCGATTTGTTTCCGATCCCACCATTGAGCTTGCTGAAGAAATTCTTTGATTCGCCAGTAAGTCTTCCCTACACTATACTTTACAGGTATAGGTGACAGTACCAACTTAGCGAATTTTCTTGTCATGTTTAACATCGGAAATTTTAACCTGAAGCGCAACATATCTTCCCGCAATTGCGTGTTTTATTAAACAGCTTTTCAGATTTAAGGGTTAACCAAGTAATTTGTCGATCTGAAAAGCTATCTCCATTACCTGAATCTGCTGCCAGAGGGGAATTGGCCAGTTGACACTTTGCTGGATTGCTTTACCAAGCATTTCCAATTCATTTTTGTGGCCTTTGTTGCCGCTCCTATTTTTCAAGTCCTGCCTTCTAGTGCTAATTATTGTAAGATGCTTGTAATCGTTCAGCACACAGACCTTACCTTCAAAAAAAATTTCCATCTGTTCCTTCGGGTGTCGATGGGAACCTAAAGCTGTATAGGTCAAAGTAGCAATTGACCCATCAGCGAAGCTCAGCGTAGCAATAAAATTATCACTACTGCTGTAACGGGCTGTATGGGGCCTAATAGCATGGGCACTTACTTCAACCACAGGGCTATCTGTAAAAAAGGTAAAAAGATCGTAGATGTGGCACGCTTCACCGAGATTACGCCCACCACCCTCTTCAGTGTGAACCCAGTGACCCAGAGGAATATATCCCGCATTCATACGATAGTTAATTATCATTGGGCTGTTGCGGTCTTGTAGTAATTCTTTAATTTTTTGGGCATAAGGCGAGAAACGGCGATTAAAACCTGTCATCAAAATAGGGGCTACACTATCATCATCTTTCGCAGAGTTATAGAAATCCTGAATTTGCTTCAGTTCATCCTGTTTGAGAACCAGCGGCTTTTCGACAAATACATGCTTGCCATTCTTCAACGCCGCTAAAACTATCGTACCGTGTAGATTATGTCTCGTGCAGATCAGCACAAGGTCAACTTCCGGATCCTTCATAATCTGTCGGTAATCACTGGTACAGTATTTTGCACCATACTGTTCGGCCACAGACTTGGCATTGAGCGGCAATCTGTCCGCAACGGCATATAGTTGATACTGATTAGATAGCCGTTTCAAATTTGGCAGATGAACTTCCGTCGCAAATCCCCCCACACCAATAATCCCAACATTAATGATGTCCTTGTTTACTTTCTTAACGGAAGGGTTAATAACTGTTTTTCGATGGAGAGGAAAAATATCCTGTAGAATGTCCTGGTTATACTCTAGCAAAACCGTCAAGGGACGCCGATCCGATTTCAGCAATTCGTAAGCCCTTTCCACCTGCTTTATGGGATAAACGGTTTCTATGATATTGTCCAGCCTAACCAGCTTGTCACATAATAACCTCAAATAGGCCTGCATGTTGCGATTTTCAGTCCAACGTACGTACCCGTAGGGGTAATCATTGCCCTTAAGCTCATAATTCTCATCGTATCTTCCAGGCCCATAAGAACACGAAATAAGAAAATCAATTTCCTTTTTATAAATGTCATCACGGCAAATCTTAGGCCCGGCAATTCCCACTAAAACCACCCGCCCCTTCTTTCTGGTCATTTTAAATGCCTGAGAAAGCGGGGTATTACTTGAAGTGGTCGCCGTAAAAACTACTGCGTCGACTCCATAGCCACCACAAACACTTAGAACTTTATCTACTAACTGTTCATCTCGGCCGGAGAAAACATAATCGGCACCGTGATCTTTAGCGATAGATAATCTCATTTCATCCACGTCAATAGCAATAACTACAGCACCACTGGCCTTAGCCATTTGAACCGTAAGCTGTCCAATGACTCCTGTACCAAACACCACAACGTACTCACCTAATTGCAAATCCGCTCGCCGAAGCCCCTGCAAAGCAATACTTCCAACCGTCGTGGTGCTAGCCTGCTTAAAATCAACTCCATCTGGAACTTTGACAACGAGGTTCCGAGGCACTTCAACAAATTCAGCGTGATTAGCTTGACCTGCACCACCGGCAGCCACACGATCACCTATTTTGAAACCGTCTATACCTTTACCGACACCAACGACAAAACCAGAAACTGAATATCCAATGGGGTCATACCCAGTCAACTTACTTTGGACCAAATTCAAGGTTTTGTTAAAACCAACTGTCGCAATCGAGTCAAAAACCTTCTTAATTTTTTCCGGCTGACGCAGTGCCTTGTAAATAATAGGTTCTCTACTGCTACTGACATTGGCTATCTCCGTTCCTGCTGAAATGCACGAGTACATCACCTTTATTAGTATTCTCCCAGCGGAGGCCATCGGCTCCGGTACATCTACGAGAATCGCTTTACCCTTTTTTATTGCAACTTGCCACACAATATATCTCTTTCATAAACAATACGATTACGATTTTAATGCTAGAAACTTAGCCACCGAATCTATTCTCCGACGCGATTATTACAGCGATTCTTTTCGCTGCCTTGCCATCCCAGAACGGTGGTATCTGAGGTTCTCGCCAATTGTTATCAATTGCTTGTCTATAAGCCCGGATGATCTTATCTGGATCGGTACCAACGACTTGATTGGAACCGATTTCTGTAGTGATAGGTCGCTCAGTATTTTTACGAAGAGTTAAGCAGGGAACTTTCAAAATAGTAGTTTCTTCCTGTATTCCACCAGAATCAGTTAATACCAATCGAGCAGAAGCCATCAACTTCAGAAAATCAAGATATCCTAACGGATCAATAAGTTGTAAATTTGGCAGTTCTTCAAGACGCTTGTCGAGATAAAAGGATACTAGGTTCCGGCGAGTTCGTGGGTGGATTGGGAAGATAATTGGCATGTCGTTCTGTATAACCTCAAGGGCGTCAAGGATTCTGCCTAAGACAATGCAGTTATCTACATTAGCAGGACGATGTAGGGTCAAGGTGGCATAACCATTTCCATTAAGATTCAGTTGATTCAAGATGTTCGACCCTTCAGCTCTGTCTTTGTTCTTTAGCAAAGTGTCGATCATGACGTTACCAACGAGGAATATTTTTTCTTTTGGTATACCTTCCCTGATAAGATTATCCACACCACTTTGCTCTGTACAGAAGAGAAGATCACTTATAGAATCTGTTAAAACACGATTGAGTTCTTCAGGCATTGAGCGATCGAAACTACGTAGACCAGCTTCCACATGAACAAGTCTTACGCCTAGTTTTACTGCTACAAGCCCACACGCTATTGTGCTGTTGACATCGCCAACGACAAGAACTACTTCAGGTTTATAACTGAGAACAATCGGCTCAAAAGCTTTCATAATTTCAGCGGTCTGTATAGCATGGCTGGCAGAACCAACTTCGAGATTCACATCGGGCTTGGGAATATTTAGCTCATCAAAAAAGAGCTTGCTCATGTTTTCATCGTAATGCTGGCCAGTGTGCACCACCAGCGTATCAAAATTGCCGTTCTTTTTAAATGCATACATCAAGGGAGCAACCTTTATAAAATTCGGCCTGGCCCCACATACACAAATGATTTTAAGCAGGTTCATAATGATTTCACAATTTCTTCAACTGCAAGATGCCCATACTACTTTGCATCTTGATAATTTAACATAATTTTTGCCAATTCACTTATTGTTGTAGTAGCACTCCATCCTAGCAAGTTAATTGTCGCTGGATTCGAAACCAATATCTTATACTCCGCCTTAAAATCGCTCTTCAGTCTGACATAGTGTCGCCAATCCTTATTAATTAGCCTGAAACATTCATCAAGCCAATCTTCGACTGAATATGCCTGCCCCGACCCAATCGTCGCTTCAAATACCTGATTCTGCTCGATGAGAGTGATAATTCCTTCAGCAACATTTTCAGCAAACGTCCATTCTTTCCTTACGGAAATGTCGCCTAACTCAAGAATTTCCTCACTTCCTTCAGCAATTCGTTGCGCTGCCTGAGCAATCTTCTGGCAGAGGTGCTGTGCTCCGCGTAAGGGACTTTCGTGATGGAAAAGGTATCCAACATACGTCTGGATGTCAATGCTGCGAAAATATCGTGCCAGATACACCGAATAGTTTCTGACCGCTACATAAGAACTTCCATGGTCAAAAGGATCTGCCTCGGATATTGGTTGCCCATTATTAACAAACTGCAACCCACTTCCCGTAATAAATACTTTACTATTGGGAGACCATCGCTTAACAGATTCTAATATGTTAATTGTACCAGTACCTATAGCGGCATGGTTCTCATAAATCGCATCGTGTCTGGTCGTTGATGTGGCCGCAAGATGGAATATCATCTCAGGATGATGACTGCGAATAAGCTCTTCTACTGTTTCGGGACAGGCAACATCGCCGTGCAGCCAGGGACCGCTCCGCGACATACCGACAACCTCTATCTGCCGCCTGCGACAAGCATCAGACAGATAGTATCCATCCTGTCCATTGGCACCAAATATTAACGCTTTCACCGGCTGGATACCTTTTCCTTAGAGATGATTTCTACCTTGGGAAGTGGGAATATCAGATGTGTCCCTCGTTTCAGGATTTCCTGTTCCCGTTCGATAAACTCGGCCTTGAAGTGCCATGGCAGTACAAGGTAATAATCAGGATTCATCGCACGCGATTCGGCCTCGCTGACAATCGGAATATCCGTACCAAGTGTGTGAGCGCCATATTTGTCTGGATTCCTTTCAGCAGCACAATCGATAATTCTATTATCAATATCACACCATTGCAGGATAGTATTGCCCTTGGTTGAAGCGCCGTAGATATGAATTTTTTTTCCTTCACTCTTAAATTTCTTTAGTAAAGTAATCAATTCATCACGATGAACATTGATTCTATCCTGGAAATTTTTATAGGGCTTGTCTGTATCCAACTCGAGGTCAAACTCGTCCTGGTGCATGGCCTTGATATTTTGAAGGTAGTGTTCATTTTTATACCTAAAGTTTGTGCTGTGTGTTGCATAGCAGCGTAAGCTCCCGCCATTGATGCCATTGAGCGTCACATTGAAAACTTTCATGCCGCTCTGTTTTAGAATATATTCTATCACCGCAAGGCTGTAGAATTCCAAATGCTCATGGCAAATCGTATCATAAGAGGTCATTTTTAGCATCATAGGCATATAGGACATCTCAAAAATCCAAATGCCTTCCGGTGCAAGGATGTTTTTTATACCCTTGACAAACGCAACGGGATCCTCCAGATCATAAAACATTGCGATAGAGGTAATGATGTCCATCTTTGTTTTCTGCAAACTGTTCAGAAGCTCATCCGATGGAAATATATCCTGAATGACTGTTACTGCCTGCTTGTCAATCTCCTGAGCAACATCGGATGGGTCAACCCCATATTTTCGGAATCCTTCCGGGTAGAAACCAAACAATGTTCCGTCATTGCACCCAATATCAAGGACTGAGCCGCTCGATTTATTAAGTATCGAAACGGCTTCTTCAACAATGCCTTTGAGGTGATTTCTCATCGTCTTGTTTGTTCCCGAACGATACCAATAGGCAGAGTATAGAACTTCAGGTGGTACCGTATGTTCCATTTGCAGAAGACCGCAAGCCTTCTCGTCCTTCGTGGGGTCACATCGTACGAGAGACAGAGGAATTTTCCTCATAGGAGGCATTTCCTTGCCCGGTTTGACAAACGAACCTTGCAGGTATTGATCGCCAAGATTGATTACAGGTGTCAGGGCTGCTGAGCCACAAACTCGACATGTTTTTCTAAATGTTAAATGCATATCTGTCTCCTATTGATAAAAATTTACTCTTAAAATCTTCTCAATTGTCCGCCAATAAAAAATCTGGTAAGTCTTTACACACCCAGGCATTTCCCCTATTATTATAAAGCATTCTAACAAGACTAAGGATTCTTGCTACTTGTTGGAATTTTGTAAAAAAATACCGGAGGCGCAGAGAGTTTTTTCTCTGCACCTTCGGTATTAAATCTTACAATACGACCATTACGGTGTTGCTGGGCTCACCATCGCCTGCCTTGTTGACCGCGACGATGCGGTATTCGAGTTCCTTGCCGCGGGGCTGCTCAACTAAAGTCGCTTCGCTGATAACGGCGGTAGCAACCTCTTCCCAGGCTCCGGCAGGCCGCTCACGCCTCATTACCTTGTAAGCTGCGGGCGCACCACCGTCGATAGGTGCCTTCCAGTCTAAGAACACCCAGCCCTCGCCCTGCTTGGGAGCTTCTAAGAGTCTCGCCTGGCCGGGAGGGGCCAGCGGCGTGCGTTCTTTGCGTCCGGCCCAGCCGATGAGCTTCAACTTATCATCATCGAAATCGACCGTGTTCTCGGCGTAGCGGATATCACTTTTCATTGCATCCGCCAAATCCTCCAGGGCTTCATCCTTGCTGGTGATAGCATCCTCTGCTGCTGCCTGGGCTGCGATGGCGGCATTTTTGGCGGTGGTATAAGCACTGATAAGGGCTGTCAAATCTGCCGGTGCTACCGGCGGGGCCGGATAAACCGCCGCATTGTCCGCCAGTCCTGATTCCATTGCCTGTGCCAATGCTATAATCTCTGCTTCTGTGATTGGAAATCGTGCCATTTACATAACTCCTTTCTAAAAAACAAGTTAATATTGAAAATTGTAGTCAAAAATATCATCTGATACTCTTGATATGCGGTTAATTAAACTTAATCTGCGACATATCACGCTTCATCTATCGGATATAACGCTTCATCTGTGGCATATCACGCTTCATCTGCGGCATATCACTCTTCATCTGCGACATATCACGCTTCATCTATGACATATCACCCTTCATCTATGACATATCACGCTTCATCTGTGGCATATCACGCCTTATCTGCCACGGAATAAGATTGTTTTTTGGACAGGATAACAGGATTGACGAGATACACTCATAATAAAAGTAACTAAAAACTCCTGTATATCCTGTTAATCCCGTCTCTATTCCTACAGCACCACTTCCACGGTATTGCCTGGCTGACCTTCGCCTGCTTTATTTACCGCAATGATGCGATACTCCAACTCTTGCCTTTGTGGTTGTTCTACTAATGTCGCTTCTGTAAGAATAGCTGTTGCTACATCCTGCCAACTGCCGCCGGAGCGCAGACGGCGCTGGACCTTATAGGCCTTTGGCTTGCCGCCATCAAGAGGCGCCTTCCAATCCAGAAACACCCGGCCTGCTTCCTGCTTCGGCGCTTCCAGCAGCCGGGCCTGACTAGGCGGAGCCAGTGGAGTTGCTTCCTTTTTACCGGCCCAACCAATAAGTTTCAATTTGTCATCATCGAAATTAACGGTATTTTCCGCATAGCGAATACCCGCCTTCATCGCCTCGACTAATTCTTCCAGCGTTTCATCTTTAGCTGTAGTTGCCTGTTCGGCGGCTGCTTGCTTTGCGATTAAATTTTCTCGGTAACGTCTATATATCATGGCCTTGAATCTTAGCGCTATCGGATGAACTGGCGGATTCGGATATATAGGACGATTTGACAACAGCCCATGCCATAACCGCTCGGCCAGTCCAACAATTTCAGCTTCTTTTTGGGGAAATCGCGGCATTTGTTATTTTTTCACCACAAAAAAACTGGTTCACCACGAAGGCACAAAGAACACGAAGAAAAATTTAACAAAAGGTTTTTTATTGTGTTTAGGAACTAAGTTCGCAGCACAGTTCATACTATGATAATCCAATAATCACTAATCAGTCTTCTTAGACTCCGTCCCCTTCGGCTGCGCTCCCTTCAACACTTCGACGTTGCTCAGTGCAGGCACGCTCAAGACAAAGCAGGGCAGGCCTGTGGGCTGCAATTAACCGCTGATTATGCTGACACTTTTATTTAAGCCAAGGATTCGTTTCTACGAAGCCTGAACCTGGCTTTTCTTAAGGCCTTCTAACAAGAAGGCCGCGAATACCGACATCATTAATGCTATCGCAAACGCAATACCACTTTTCTTGACAGTGCCTTTTGAAACGGCATAGATGCTCGGATTTTCTGTAAGAGGTGCACTTATAGCAATCCGGTTCTCAATTCTTTTAATGTACGAGCTTAGATAATTCTTCAATTCTTCCTTTTCAACTTCTTTCATTGATTCAAGCAGAAATGAACGGAACTGTTGTATGCTGTAGTCTGATGACGCCTTATTTTTCACCCCAACGAAAAGCTTTTCGTTCAGACTAAGTAAATCCTCATAATACTTGTGCTTTTTCTCGTTGTCCTTAATGGTTTCCTCAAGTTGTATTATTTTCGATTCCGCAGTTTGTATTTGGTACTCAATAGGCAAATACTCACTTTTGCCACCCACATCAAACTGCAGCATAATATCGCTTCCGGTTTGACTCAAAGTTTCAGTTTTTATATCCTTCAGTTTTGCTAAAATAGAATTGTTCTTTTTCAAAGCAAGCTGTAAAGCAAACTTCTCTTCTTCAATATCCGCCATCTTGGCTCTGAATTCCCTTATAGCTACATTCAGTTGCTCAGCTACCAAGTATACCGGGATTATATTTTCGAGATTATCTCTTATCACCGTGGATATTTTGGAAATGTCCTTTTGGGGACTTCCTGTTATGGTCACATTAAGCAATAGCGCTTTTAATTGTCTAATCTTTTCCAGCCTGGTCGGGTCTGTCTCTTTTACTTCGGCTAAATCTATATATGGCGGCAAAGCTTCAAACTTCACAAGCTTCTCCAACTCCTTTGCTCCTCTGGCGTTGCTTATTGACTCCGCGTACTTACTAAAACCCTCTTGCCGCAACCTATCTATGATTCTGCTTAGGTTTTCCTTACTGTAGAATCTATTGAGAAGGACGTTATAGTTCTTTTCATCAAGATTCCAACTGCTCACATCCATAGCGGTTTGGTCTCTGAACTGGTCTCTGAACTGGTCTCTGAACTGGTCTTTAACATCATAGGTATAGGTCAATGTGTAAATTCTTGGCCAAAGAAATATGACCAATCCTACTACTAAAGCTGGCAATACAGACGCTAATAAAATGAACCATTTCCGCTTCCAGAGGATTCTGAAATAGTCAATCAGATTTATCTCATCTTCGTAGATGTTCGTTTCTTCCCGGACATTCTTTGATATCGGCTGGTTATTCGAAATATTATTTTGTGAACCTTCCATGGATTTAATCTCCTGCCTGAATTATAAAATACCCCACAAGCACTCAAGGCTGTAAACGGTACACCTACATTCCTTCTAGCGACGCTTTATTCCCTGGTAGTTTAAGTCGAAATAATATCAACGCTACAGCCAGAAAACAAGCTTTTTTTACGGCAAAATAAGTAAAAAATTTCATAACTGGACACATATCCCTCGTGCCACATTGAATTCTTTTCTCGCATAATGACACATATTTAAACCGTCTGTTTTATCTATTGCAAGTTTTTCCCTCGTCAAGACTCCTCTAACTATATCACAGGCTGAACCTGATTTACCCCGTTAGAAAAAACCCACCTGAGATTTCTAACGGGGTTTTAGTGTGTAAGTTGCGCTAATAGAGGGTCTTACAATTTTCTATCCAACTTGCGATAACTTATCGCTTCTGCAATGTGTTCGGGGGCAATGTTTTCAGCACTGGCTAAATCAGCTATAGTTCGAGCCACTTTGCAGATTTTATCATGAGCACGGGCGCTCAAACCAAACTCGGTCATCGCCTGCTTTAGCATCATCTCAGAAGCGGTATCCAGCTCGCAGAACTTTCGGACCTGCTTATGACTCATCCGCGCATTGGTCATAGCTGCCCTGCCAT
>Ga0307428_1000942_pt1 | contig 15967 bp, 11 predicted proteins | sample SalMarWE160240MG_FD_202161 | JGI IMG/M metagenome (GOLD analysis project Ga0307428, IMG submission 202161) | Salt marsh sediment microbial communities from the Plum Island Ecosystem LTER, Massachusetts, United States - WE1603-240 | ecosystem: Environmental > Aquatic > Marine > Intertidal zone >...
TTCTAAAACATGACTACAGATAATAAAATCAAAATAATTATTTTTATTTTCTATCTGCAATATCAATTTTCTTACTAGCTTCCAAAGGATTTAAATCACCATTAATATATTTAATTTTTGAAGAAATCTTACGCACTTTCTTTAAATTATTTCCCGGGCGATATGCAATAAATCAATCTCTCCCTGTCTGACGAATGACATCGAGGGCATAAGGAATAACGATATCTCCTCCCCCAATAAGACTTAAAGTAATATCGTTTTTTAATCCTGTTGGAAAAAGTTTTCGAAAATGACCTTTGCAAAAATTACATTTCTATTTAAAACCAAACAAATATATAGATTTCAAATAATCATATAGAACCAATATTTTTCTATGATAATTATTAGGTCCTATTCTTTTTATAAATTTTTTAATTCTTTTCATTGAAATTATGTTACTTTTTTCTTATAAGTATTCCCAAGTTAAATTATTCATATTTCTTAAAAATCTTTACTAATATTTTTTCCATCTCGTCCCAGCTATATTTTTCTATACATTTTTGTCGGGCTTTTTGCCCTATTTTTTCTGCTTCTTCAGAATTATCCAGGACATACTGAATAGTTTTCGCCAATTTCTCTGGTTTTTCTGATTCTACAATCCAACCACATCCATCTAAAATTTCAGGCAAATCGGAAACATTAGTCGCGATTATCGGTTTTGCCATAGCCATTGCATCAAATACTTTTGCCGGAACCTGACCGACTGTTGCAAAATTCTTTTTCTGTGGAATGACCAAAACATCGGCTAAAATTAAGAATTCCGGAATTTTTTCAAATGGCTGAACGCCAAAACTCATATATCTATCTTTCAATATTTTCTTGCCTGTTTTAATTAATATTTTGCAATAATTATCGCTATCGTCAACACCAACTATAATTAGAAGAAGGTTTATATTTTTAATCATGTTTACGGCATTTATTAAGTTTTCCACCCCTTTATGTTCTCTTGGAGTGCCTAAAAACATAACAACTTTTTTTGAGTTATCTATATTATATTTTTTTCGTAATAATTTTTTATTATATTTTTGCGGATTAAAGCTTTCCGTATCTCTTGCATGCCAAATAATTGTTCCACCAAATTTTTCTTTCAAATAATTATTAGAAATGGTTAATTCGTCTGCAAAATTTATTAATTTTTCGTTAATTAAATTATTCCAATATGAACCTAGGCCATAAAAATAAAGAGTTGAGCTCACAATATACCTAAAGCGCTGATAAATAGCTAATTTAATATAATTTTCTTTTATAGACCCCATCTCCCAATCATCTATATCTAAAATTAATGGTTTCTTTTTTAAAACCTTCTTTAGTAGTCCAATTCCAAAACTGCTGAAAAGCGGCTTACTCGCATAAATAACATCTCCATCTATTTTTCTAATTAATTCTCCAATCTGCCAATATGGTTTAAACCTTCCGGAAACCTTAACAGACTTATATATTATACTTTTATCATAAGCAACAGGTTCCCAAATCCCTTCTCCGAACATAGGACCAACAATTTCTATTTCGTAGCGCCTTTGAAGAATTTTCGCCAGCAAATAAGCCCGGCCAAGACAATTTAGAGATAAATCAGGAGTTAAAATAGATATTTTCATTTATACAACTCACAATCATAGTGTAGTGAGAGTTTGCCTTGTTGAAAATCATCCATTAATTTATCTATTTCCTCTTCTAAATCCCTTTTCTGGGTATTATGTTGTATCGTACAATTTACAAGTGCCAAAGCAAGTATTGAATTTATTAAAGAGAGCCTCCTAATAATATTCATTTGTTGTTTTAATATATTTTTAATTTTTTCTCTTTCTCTCCATGCTAGATTAATTTTATCAATAAGAATCTCATAAGAAAGATCATCGATTTTGATAACAAATCTATCTAATTTTACTGCATCCATAATACCTATAGATTTATGTTCATAAGCCAAACAAACCGTTGGTATTTTTCCTTTTAATGCAAATATTACCGAATGATATCTATTCCCAATAAAAAGGTCCATTTGTGAAATAATAGCCTGCTGTATTTCTGAATTGAACTCTTTTGAAAGAATTTTTACTGCATCTTTTTTATCTACCATTTTTATAATTTTATTTATTAATGGTATATCATCGCTATTTCCATAAAGTTGAGGGAAAAAAACAATTGTAGCATTAAATTTATCAATTAAATAATTTATTGTTTCGGCAATTATTTGATTGTATCTTCTTTGCTCTTTCTGTGAATTTGCTAAATTTCGATAGTTCCATTCTGCCCCAGTAGGGGTAATACCTATTAATGGACTTTTATTTATGTCCTTACTTTGAAATTTAATAATTTTCTCTTCAACCATTATTTTTTTTATCTCTATTCTATCAAGATTTACAATATCCTGAAAAGCGGAATCAGCAGTGAGATATAACAATGGTTTAGTTAAGTTCAAAATGTCCAAATATTTTTTAGAGATATGATCTCGTAGTGTGATAATTTCTACTTTATTCAATATATATCTACGAAGTATGTTACGAATATGTGTATTAAATGGACCCGTAGATGGACCATATATCATTACTGGCTTTCTAAGGATTTTAGATAAATAAATATGCAATAAATGTTCTTGTATCTCGTGGGATGAGTATAAATCTCCAAAATAAGGTCCACCAGGAGCTGAAATAATTACATCAGCATTAGCCATCTCTTCTATTGCTTCAAATATTTTGCGTCCTTTATTAAAAGTAGGTAACCGAATGCCCAACGATCTAAGAAATGTCCATAAAATAATAACTGGACCTGTTTTTTTTGAAGCAGAAAAAGTTCGAAGAATATGCACATTTTCTTGCAATTGAAGTCCATTCGGAGATACAGTCAATACCGTAAATTTCGCGTTCGGAATTAATGTATTAAGAGAATTTATCAAGCTTCTCTGGGCTGCTTCGTCTCCTCTATTATTGGCGTGAGAATTTGTAATAACAATTTTAATTGTATTTCCTATAGTTTTAACGCTTTCTTTGCTTTGTTCAATGACTTCGCTAGAATGATACATTAACATCTTTTTAAATTTTTGTCTGTAAAAAGTAAGGAGTTTCAATGGTGTATGTTTCAAAATTTGCCTCAAAAGTTTATTTTTTGATATAAAGATATTTATATATGGTATCGGTGCTGCAATATAATCCCACAAAGAAGGATTTAAGAATATATCTGAATTTTCCTTTAAAGTTTTTGGTATAGTTTTACTGAATATATTCAACAATCTTACTCTGGCTTTAATATTACGTTTTTTAAAAAGAAGGGGCCATAATTGAGATTTAATCAAATCTTTTTCGCTAAGAGTGGCAACTTTTATCTTCCTACTTAATATAGCATCTTCTATTAATTTTTCTCCATTCAGCGTCCTCGTTATTGCAATTGAAGTACCTTTTTTATCTTTTTTCATAGTTTTAGTTATCCATGCATCGGCAAAACTTATATCAGCATACTCACTTAGATCATCATGACATAAAGTGCAATAATAAGGGACAAAGAAATATGCACCAAAAATCTCGCTCCATAATGAAGCTTGGTTAGGAAGAAATTTTTGTTTACCATTTTTAAGTAGTATTTTAATACCACTGGGCCACCCATCTCCTCTATATTTTAATTCCGCAATTTCGTTAACGGATATATCCATTTTATTCAGAATATATTCTATTCCAATAAAATTAATTGTATGGGAGCAGACTATTCCAAAATGATAAGCTATTCTATCTCGAAGGTCGGAAATCTTTAGCTCTGCCCTTCGAATCCCTTGTATATGACAAGGAAGCCCTACTACAGCAAATCTGCCGTCCTCAGACAGAATTTTGCTAAGTAATTGGTTTAAAGGTACTGGAACGTATTTTGAGCCTATGGCTAAAAGTATATCTTCTTCTGTTCGCGCGATAAAAGGTTCCGCTTTTAATGGATTTTCCTTATTTATTCTCGTCAAAAGAGCACCATCAATTAATTGCTTCTTTAAAAGAAAAAGTAATAAAGAAGTTATCAATCCTCCAGATGTTGCACTCCATCTAATCTTTGAATTGGTCGAATACCCTATATAACAATTAATAAAGTTTCCTATAAGCTTATTTTCTGGAATCTTATTAAAGATAAATTGATTAAGCTCTTGAAAATTCTCATTACTGGCAGGACATACCTTCGTGCATAGATAACATTCTTGACAGTTATTACTTGTAATCTTAGAAATATATCTACCTTCATGCGTCATCTCTATTTTTAATGCCTTATTTGGACAAACTCCTACACAAGTAGCACATCCTGTACAGAGATTACTATCGACCACATTCTTAATAGGTTGAATTATATCTTTTTGCATCATTTTAACACTCCTGAAATCGCTACTTTTAAGTTATACCATATTTTTTGTTTTAGAATTTTATCAAGAATGTAAGTGACTAAAAAGTAACAGGTGATTCCAGCAATAACTACCAATATAAATCCTACCAAAGAAAGATTATCTGGTATCAAGAAAGCTATGAGTGAAACTATAAAAATGGTACCTGTGAATGGAACAGAGGTTGCTTTAAAAAACATACTTATTTTACTCTTTAAAACTTTACATATAGTAATATGGAATGTATTTGGAGTTATAAAAATTGCAGATAAAAGCACAGCCAAAGATGTCCCCAGTATTCCCCATTTAATAGAGAGCGGGTAAATCAAAATGACCAAAATTAGTAATTTTATAGCACTTAGTTTAGTAATTATATCTGGTCTTTTAACCGCTTGAAGTATTGAACTATTTACTCCTGCCATTGATCTTATAACGCCCCACAAAACCAATACCATCATTGCGGGTACCATCGGCATCCATTTTTCTCCTAAAAATATTTTGGTAAAATCCGGAGCCAAGACAAAAATTAATCCAGCTATAGGGAAAGATAAAAATGCTGTGATTTGTAAAATTTTTAAATATGATTTCCTTAATTTAGGTATATCATCCTGTAATTTTGAATAGGCTGGAAAAGTCACCTGCGAAATTACCTGCGTGATTTCAGTTGCTGGCATATTAGAAATTCTATAGGCCAATTGATAAAAACCTAATGCAGTTACGCCAAGAAGTTTCCCCACAAAAATATCATCTCCATGAGTAATTAAAAAAATCAATATGCTCGAACTAAAAATCCATTTCCCAAAGCCAAATAATTCTTTTACCTTTTCTAGAGCAAAACTTAGTCTGGGTTTATAAGGATGTATTAAATAACTTACAAAACATCTGGTTATATTGCCTGCAAGTAAACCTAACACCAGTGCCCAAACATTTTTTAGAATCAAAACAGCTGAAACTGCAACAATAAAATCTGCTAATGTTCCTGTAAACTGGTATATAAACTCTTTATTAAATTCCAATTCTTTCTTAAAATAGGTAATACCAATATTGGTAAATGCTTGAAAAAGAATTGAAAATCCAATTACTCTTATTATTGGTTTTGCTTCTGGTGTATTGAAGAAAACTGCCGCATAAGGGGCAATAAAATATAATATGACAAAAAGAACAAATCCTCGTAAGATTAAAAAAGTCCAGGCACTATCAAGATAAGACTTTATATCTTCTTTCTTTTGTATCAAAGCAGCCTGAAAACCTGTTTGCGTAAAAGTCTCCAAAACAGACATTGTAAGTAATGCGATACCCATTAAACCAAAATCCTTTGGTGAAAGAATACGGGCTAAAATTATTAATCGGATTAGACTAAAACCTTGATTAATTATCCTAAGAAAAAAAACCCAGAATCCACCTATAACAACTTTTTGCGAAAGGGTTCCACTTGGGGTTATTAAATTATTAGCAATCTTTTTTATTTTATTCAATAAAATTATTTCCCTTATTTTTGATTAATTTATCAATTTATTTAGATTCCCACTCCCCGATCAGGTCGAGGACAGGTTTCATGGGAATGACAGAATATATTTTTATTAAATTTTAAACTTATTATCTTCTCCCTACTCCCTCATAGATAAAGCCTAATGCCTTTACTTGGGATGGTTCATACAAATTTCTAAGGTCAATGAAGATAGGATTTTTTAAAAGTTTTTTTATTTTATTTAAATCCAGATTACGGAATTGATTCCATTCGGTAGCTATGATTAAAGCATCACTTCCAAGTGCAGTATCATACTCGTTCTCACAATAAGTAATATCAGGAAGTATTTTTTTGGCATTTTTCATTGCCAGGGGGTCAAAGCATTTTACTTTAGCTCCTTCTTGAAGCAACATTTTGATGATATCAATGGATGAAGATTCCCGGATATCATCCGTATTCTGCTTAAAGGCAAGTCCTAATATACCTATGGTTTTGCCCTTAAGATCTTTGAGTAGGTGTGTAATTTTTTCTACCATCATCTCTCTCTGCCTGTTGTTAGCTAAAACAACTGCCTTTAAGCTTTTAAATTCATAACCGAAGTTTTCGGCAATATGGCACAGCGCTCTTGCATCCTTGGGGAAACAGGAACCGCCATAGCCGGGACCGGGATGGAGAAATTTTGGACTGATGCGGCCATCCAAACCCATCGCTTTGGATATTTGGTGCACATCTGCTCCTACTTTATCACAGAGGTTGGCAATCTCATTGATAAAGGTGATCTTAGTCGCTAAAAAAGAATTACAGGCATATTTGATTAACTCCGCTGTTTCCGGATTGGTGATCACAAAAGGTGTATTAATTAAGTAGAGTGGGCGATAAATTTCCTGCATTATTTTTAAGGCACGGTCGCTATCGGTTCCGATAACTATTTTATCCGGATGGGTGAAGTCATAGACTGCTGAACCTTCCCGGAGGAATTCCGGGTTGGAGACGACGTCGAAAGGATGTTTCACCCCCACCTTAATCCTCCCCCCTTGAAGGGGGAGGAAATTTTGTGTATGCTCTCCCCTCAAGGAAGAGGGAGAAGAGGGATGGATTCCCGCTTTCGCGGGAATGACAGAAGAAGAGTCGGAAATGACAGAAGAGGGATGAGACAGAGTCTGATATTCATTAATTATTTCTTTAATTTTGGCGGCGGTGCCGATGGGGACTGTGCTTTTATTTACTATTACTTTATATTCATTCAAGTGGTAAGCAATTTGTTGGGCGACTGTTTCAATTTGTTTGAGATCAGCCGAACCGTCGTCATTGGGAGGAGTGCCTACAGCGATAAAGATTACTTTGGATTCTTTTACCGCTTTTTCAAGGGCAGTGGTAAAAGTAAGACGGCCAGCAAAGACATTCTTCTGAATTAAATCTTCTAAATTCGGTTCATAGATAGGGACGCCACCAGAATTCAAAAGATTTATTTTTTGTTCATCCTGGTCAACACAGGTTACAGAGAGACCAAAGTCAGCAAGGCAGGTACCGGTGACCAGGCCGACGTAGCCGGTGCCGATGATTGCAATGCGCATGTTTTAATACCACCTTTCGTTAGAATTTAACAGGTGCGAAAATGAAATAAACAATGATTCAATTGACCGATTGTTCAATTGACCAATTTACCAATTAAAAACACAAAAATGCGAGATGAAAAGATAAGGCGGGTTCGATGAATCAAACCCCTACCTCATCCTCACCCTATACTCTCTTCTCAAGATAGATTATATGTTCAAGATATGAACTTAGAAATATTATATTATATTCGAGTAAGAAATGCAAGGTTACTAACTACAAGTCTCACCCCCACCTTAATCCTCCCCCCTCGAAGGGGGAGGAAATTAAGTAAAATTTTTAAGGATGGATTCTATATTAATTATCTTAATATTTTTTTGGATATTTTTATATTTTTTTATTTCTTGCTGGAGTTTATCCGGACTGACAGTAGATATAATTACCAATTCTTTCTGAGATTTTTCAGAAAGCTGTTGGGAATATTTTTCGATAAAATCAGATAGAGTTAGAACCTCGTGGCCCAAGAATTTCTTTTTGGATGAGTCATCAGTTAAGATAGAGTGCAATTTAAAAGGACTATCCAGGAGGGAAAGATAAGTTATCTCGGCCAGCTGGCCGGTCCCATAGATTACTGCCCCTCTTTTACCCTTGGTGTATAGGTCGGCAAGATAGGAAGTGAGCAGTTCTTTGGTGTATTGGTAGTAGTTTTGGGTTTCCCGAAAACGGTCATAGACCAAGTTGGCAGCCCTGGCCATCCCTTGAGGAGTGATGAGATAAAGAATTTTACGGCCGGTCATCTTTTGGGCTTTAATCCATCCACGATGAACAAGATTTTGCAAGATTGCATTGGTAAGACCCAGCGAGATGTTTAGCTTGTGGGCTAAAGAGCGCTGGCTTAAAGCTGGGTTATCTTTTATTTCCAAGAGTGTATCAAGATGTTTTTTAGTTGGCATTTTAAGATTCCCTTCGGTCGTCTTGTTGCAAGTTGCAAGGTGCAAGGTACAAGTTAAGAATTTTTTAAAGACTTAATTAAACCAAACAACATATAAATGATATCTTTAATTTTTTTATTTAGTAAATTATATTCTTCCGATTTTAAATATCCAAGGTCTTTAGCAAGTAATACTTGATACTCTACCTCATAAGCAGAACCTTGAGCCATGCCGAGAAACCTGATATAATTACTTCTTGTTAACTGTCCGGAACCTTCGACGATGTTGGTAGGGATAGATGATGCTGATCTTCTGATTTGAGAAGTCAGTCCATATTGTTCGTTATTGGGGAAGGTTTTAGTAATATTGTAAATATCTACTGTAAATTTATGGGCATCTTCCCATACTTTAAGTTTTTTATAGTCGGACATTGGAATCTCCCTTCGGTCGTCTTGTTGCAAGGTGCAAGTAGAGATTGCTTTGTCGATTCACCCCTCACAATAACGGAAAACAATGTTCAGGATGTGAACTTAGATAAATTATAATATATCTTGGTGGGCAAAGTCAAGAGAAACAGAAGTGTATAAAAATTATAAAAATAGGGTTGAAATTTTATTAAACATAATGTAAGATATTATTAAACATTTGTTTATGGTGGTAAAATTATCCATAAAATATAATTATAGAAAGGAAATAATATGGAAGAAGAAATTGGATGTAATGAGGGGGAGGTTTCAAAAAACGGTTTTATAATGCTTAATAATAATTTTTTAGATTATTGGTCGGGTATTATAGGTCCGGGACCATCTGTCCTCTATATGGATTTATTAAGTTATTGTTATGGTAAAAAAACACATGCCTGGCCGTCTGTGAAAACATTAGCCAAAGATCTTGGAATTACTAAAAATAGTGTTAGAAAATACCGTGAAGTGTTAATTAAATTTGGATTAATTAAGAAGATGTATAAGAGAAGATTGCCGGATGGAAATTATCAAACCAACGTTTATGAGATAGTTAGATCTGAAGATTTACCATGTCCTGAACAAAATTGTGTAGAAGAAGCAAGATAAAATAATTGACCGATTAAAGATGAGAAATGCAAGATGCAAATACAGTAATGAGTAATAAGTGATGAGTAATAAAGAAAAAGAAAAGACAAGTTACAGGTTACTGGTTTCGGGTTAAGAAACACAATATAGAGAAAGATGGATTCCCGCGTGCGCGGGAATGACAGAGGAAAAACGGGAATGACATAAAAAGGAGCGGGAATGACAGAGAAGAAAATACAGAGAAATTTGCACCAGGGGTGGTGCAAATTTGTCGTAGTTTTCGTATTATGCTGCCATTTTTACACTAGGGGTAGTGCAAATATTTCGTAATTTTCGCGTTTTAGTATCATTTTTGCACCAGGGGTGGTGCAATATTTTGGCGAAGGTGGTTCAAATCTTGACCCCTAATAATAACAATATAATAAAAACAACAGCAATAATGTTAGGGTCCAAAAATTACCCCTATTCAGGTATAATTTTTGGACCCGAGCAATACCAATGCTGCTGCTTTTTAAATTTAAGAGAAGAAAGAAAAAGAAGTTTCAAGTTGCGAGTTACAAGTTTCGAGTTTTAAAATACGAAATGCAAGATAAAATAATCGGCCGATTGACCAGTTAAAGATGAGAAATACAAGATGAGAAATTAGTTAGCCAGATATATTAGTCAGCCGGTTCCCCGGTTAAAATACAGGATGCAAGATAAGATTACTTCGTCCTGATAAATCAGAGCTCTCAATGACAGAGAGATGGATTCCCGCGTGCGCGGGAATGACATAAAAAAAAGGAGCGGGAATGACAGAGCTATTATTTCTTTATTTTTAATTTTTAATTTCAATATCTGCTAATTTTAAAATAGCTTTTAATAAACCTTTTTTAAGACTTCTATTGCTGTGTACAGGAATACTTATTCGTTCTTTCCTTCCCTCTTTCATATAAACATGGTGAATGCCTTTTACAGTTTTAAGTTCCCACCCATGTTTTTTTAGAATTTTACACAGTTCTTTACCGGAAACATCTTTCATATTGCAACATCCAAAATTCTATCAGAAGGTTTAATCTTAATTTTTTCTACATCAACACTTAAGCATGCTTCAACTGCTTCATATATATTTTTAATAAGTTCTTCCCAGCTATCCCCTTGAGTTAAACAACCTGGAATTGCCGGAACTTCTGCCCAATAACCGCCTTCTTCGGCTTGGTGAATTATCACTTTAATTTTCATATCTTAAATATCCTCCTTAGTTAAATTAAATATATCGCATAAGAGAATATTATACTCTACAGCTTTCTGCCACGATTATAATTAAATTTAGGACAATTGTCAAAATCATGTATAATAAAGTTTATGGATGAGATTGCCGCGCTTGCTGAAGCAAGCTTGCAATAACAGAAAAAGATGGATTCCCGCGTGCGCGGGAATGACAGAATAGACAGGCGAGACGCCTGTCCTGCGGATGGGACGGGTTCGATAAATCGAACCCCTACAACACAGAAACGATAGAATGGGACAGAGTTAATAATTTAAGAAGAGATTATAGAGTTTATTTTTTGAGAAATGGCGGTCTTGACCAGGGAAAGTTTTTGCTGAGCTTCTTTTTTGGTAGGGGCGTGAAAAGATAGATATAGCTTGATTTTGGGTTCGGTCCCGGAGGGGCGCAGGCAATACCAGGAGCCATCGGAAAATATGATCTTTAAGACATTAGAACGAGCCAGGGAAATCGGGCTGGTTTTTTTTAATTTTAAATCATAACTTTTACCAATCTCGTAATCCTCGATTCGGGTCATCTCTATATCTTCCATCTCGGGGAGCTTTTTTCGGAAGGCTTCCATAATTTCAACCATCTTTTTCTCCCCCTCTGCACCTTCCAGATAAATAGACTGCTGGTCTTCTTCGTAGTAACCATATTTTTCATAGAGATTATCCAAAAGCTGAAGCAAATTGAGTCCGTTTTTATGGTAATAGGCAGCCATCTCGGCAATTAACATGGCGGAAATTACGGCATCTTTGTCACGCACAAAATCTCCGGTCAGGTAACCGATGCTTTCTTCGTAGCCAAAGAGGAATTCTTTGCCTTCTTTTTCCTGTACATTCTTTTCCATATCACAGATAAATTTAAAACCGGTCAGGGTCTCATAGGTGTCTACATTGAAACTGTCGGCAATTACCCTGGACATATCACTGGTCACTATGGTTTTTACAATAAAACCGTTGGGGGGTAGTTGATTCAGCTCTTTTTTGCTACTTAGGATGTAGTGGAGGAGTAAGACTCCTACCTGATTGCCGTTTAGGACGGTAAAGGAATTACTGGATTCCCGCTTTCGCGGGAATGACATAGGAGAAGGAGGGAATGACAGAGGTGGGTAGATGCCTTGCCTGTCATTCTTGAATTCTTCTATGTCATTCCCGCGAAAGCGGGAATCTATTCCTGACAGGCGAGACGCCTGTCCTACGTTTTTAATGTTAGACGGGATTGCTTCGTCGCTTCGCTCCTCGCAATGACGGAAGGGATTTCTTACGGCCAGGCCGATGCGGTCAGCGTCCGGGTCGGTGGCAATTAAAATCTCGGCATTTACCTTTTGGCCTAATTTGATAGCCAGTTCAAAGGCAGACGGATATTCAGGATTGGGTGATTCCACAGTGGAAAAGTCAGGATCGGGCTTAATTTGCTCTTCCACCACAAATACATTGGTAAAGCCTCTTTCTTGTAGGACTCGCCTTATAGGTATATTCCCTGCCCCATGAAGGGGGGTGTAGACTATCTTGATGTTTTTGTTTATCTGGTCATCATTTCTAATGGCAAGCTCTTTTACTTTTCGCAGATAAACCTCATCCACTTCCGGACCGATAATATTAAACAGGCCTTTTTGGACGGCAGCGGGGCGGTCAAGCTTTTTAATTAAAGAATAATCTTTTATTTTGTTGATGCGGGCGATTACTCTATCGGCAATCTCCGGGATTATCTGCCCGCCATCGGGTCCGTAAACTTTATAGCCATTATATTCGGGTGGGTTGTGACTGGCGGTAACCACAATGCCGGCTGCGGCGTTAAGATGGCGCACGGCAAAGGATAGCTCGGGAGTGGGACGGACATCCTCAAAGAGATAGGATTTGATATTGTTAGCATTAAGGACTAAAGCGATAGTTTCCGCAAATTCGCGGGATTTGTGCCGGCAGTCGTGGGCAATGACCACACCACGATTTAGATATTGTTGGGAATCATTTTGCTCCCGGGATTTTTCGATAAGATAATCAGCCAGTCCCTGGGTGGCTTTGGAAACTGTGTATATATTCATTCGATTGGTGCCCATACCGATTTTACCGCGCAGGCCTCCGGTACCGAATTCGAGGTTTTTATAGAAACGGTCTTTAATTTCTTCTTCGTTGCCCTCAAGGGCACGTAGCTCTTTTTTAGCTTCATCGCTAAAATGTTCATTTTCTAACCAGAAATTATATTTTTCGAGATAGTTCATTTTTAAAAGCTCCTTTCAGTCGTTCAGTTACAAGATGCAAGTTGCAAGATTTAAAAAAGTTTTTCGTTTTTAAAAAAGACGGGTTCGATAAATCAAACCCCTACATTTCAAGAATGGTAGGCGAGATAACTGTCCTACCAATTGGACAATTAAAAAATTATTCTATATATAAGGCTTGAAGGACTTCTTTGGTTTCTGTGTTCTGGACAAATATTACCAGATGCAGAATTTCTTCTTCTCCATCAATCTCAGATTCCGGGGCAAGCGGTATTTCGGGAATAAATTTAAAGTTAAAGGTAGCTCCGGGTAAAAGTAAGGGCATATTCTGGAAGGGAAATATGTCTTGTATATAGTTATATAAGCCTGAATCGTCCCCTTCCTTACTGACCATTCCACAGACTGTTAAATCTTTTAAAGGGGTATAGCTTATATTTTTTACAGTGCCTTCAATGATGTAGTCAGATTCAATTAATGACTTGGATGCGGAGATCTCAAGAAGAGATGGCCGGGCAAGTTCTTCATCAATAGCATCTTTATAACATTCATAATTTCCATCAACACAATCACAAGACAAGCCCTGAAGTCTTTTAGTTAAGCCATCAATAAATACATCAGGAGTACCTTTTTTACTATCACCAACATACCAGTTATAGCGGGCATTGGTTTCCGGGGTATCGTAACCGCCTCCCCAGATGTGTTCCTGTACTAGAATAAATTTGGAAGTGCCATATTCCCAGGCTAAGTCTTCCAGACAGAATTCAGCAGTGGGACAGGTGGGACAACCTTCTTGGACAAATAGTTCTACCAGAACGGTGCGGGGAACGGTGTTGGAAGAATTGGTGTCTTGGGCAAAGACTTGAGGGGTAAGGATATTATTACCAGATAGCGTTAATAAAAGTATTATTAAAAAAATTGATATTGATATTCTTTGATTTATTTTCATTATTATAAAAATCCTTTTCTAATTGGCCTATTGACCAATTGCCCAATTGACCGATAAAAGATAAGAATAAAGATTAGTTAGTCGTTAGCACTACTAACGTAGAGCGTACAGCGTTTAGCATATAGTATAAATCAATAAACTAAAAACGTAAAGCGAAAAGATAAAAACCATAATTCAAAATTTAAAACTTTAAATCTATCGATCAGCCAATTTGCCAATTAAGAAAGTATAAAAGGTTTACTGTATTTTGTAGGGGGCGAATTTATCCGCCCCGGGTTTTGAGGGCTCGATAAATCAAGCCCTCACATTTACATAGACAGGCGGGCCTGTCCTACGGTTTTATTTTACAACTGGGTAACCGGGTAACTAATTTCACCGCCATTACGGGTTGATGGTTTCCGTTGGTGGGGCTTTTAATTTTTCCTGAGCAATTTGTTGCACTATATCCTGAGCATATTGAGCCTCTTTACTATCCGGAGCGAGTTCAATTACTTTTTTTAATTCCTCTAAGGCTCCGTCCTGGTTATTCTGTTGCAAATAGGCACCTGCTAATCCATAATGAGCATTTACAAAATCAGGATTTATTTTTAAAGCATTTTTAAAGGCGATCTCTGCGGGTTTATACCTTTCCAATCGCAAATAGACATTCCCTAATTCACTATATAAGGGAACTATCGATTTTTCATTGGGTTGATAGGAAATAGCTTGTTTAAGTTTAATTACTGCCTCATCCAGCATACCTTTCTTAATATAAATTATAGCAAAATCTAAGGGAAGATTAGGGTGATCGATATATTTTTCAGCTTTTTCAAGATATTCTCCTGCTATACTATAAAATTCTTTATTTTGCAGTATTTTCCCTATATCATAATATATGAAGCCTAAATAAGGATCCCATTTTAAACCTTTCTCATAGATTTTAATAGCTTCATTCGAATTTTTATTTTTAATTTCTTTACTACCATAATACCAATAAGTTCGAGCCACAAAAGGACGAGCTACGGTTACACAGAGAAAAATTGTTAAGAGGATAATTCCTATATATAAAAGAGGTTTAAATCTATAGATATTACCTTTGTTGTCTTCTGCTTTTCCTTTTTCTTTCCTGTCTTCTTCTGTTTTAATTCCTCTAATAGAATCCTTTTGTACAATATTAATTTCCTCTGCATTGGTTTTGTTCTTACTTACTGCCACAGTAAGTGCTAAGGCTAACCAGAATAACACTACAGTAGCTGGTAGATGTAAAGGAAAACCAAACATACCATCAACCAAAACCGCTACTACAGCTCCCATCAGCCCAATTATCATCCCTTGTTTATATTCATCTTTAATTTTCCTTAAAATTTTTAGTCCACAACTAAAGTAACTAATAATAAGCCAAATAAATATTCCCAGACCGACTATTCCCATTTCTGCCCAAAACTGCAAATATTCATTGTGAGCTTTATCAGCAATTCCGTAAGGGTACAGAGAACGGTTTTGCCCTTGATCGAAAAAACGAGCTTGATATCTTAAAGTATTATATTTATATGTTCCGATTCCAGAACCAAGCAAAGGATGATCTTTAATCATAAGGACGGTAAATTTCCAGGTAGCTATTCTTCTTTTAATAGAAGAACTCTGGGTAAGCTGGGTAACTGAAATCCTGCTTTTAATCATTTCGATAGCTGTACCTGATTTATTTAAAGGAGTGGGGACGATAAATAAAAAAGTTATAATAATTACTACCGCTAAGATAATAATAAAAATTTTTCTATTCTTTTTAATGAAATTTTTACCCCGGGAGATTAGAAAAAGAAAGGACATAAAAATCAAAGAAACCCCGAAGCCAAGATATGAACCTCGAGTGAAGGTCGCTGTAAGGCTTGCACTCATAGCTATAATTCCAATTAACAGTAAGATTTTTTTCAACTTGTTTTGGGTGGCAAAGAAGAGGGAAACAGCTATTGGAAGCGGAACGATTAAATATTCAGCAAAATAATTAACATTACCAAAAAGACCAAAGACCTGCTGTCTTCCTATATTGCGCATCCAGAAAGAAAAATCAATCCCATTATATTGAAAAATACCATATATACCAAATAGACTACCGATAATAAGTAAAACATTAAGAATACGACGGATTTGACGTTCATCGCTGATATTATTAGTTACTACAAAGTATAATAAG
>Ga0307428_1000943_pt1 | contig 15962 bp, 18 predicted proteins | sample SalMarWE160240MG_FD_202161 | JGI IMG/M metagenome (GOLD analysis project Ga0307428, IMG submission 202161) | Salt marsh sediment microbial communities from the Plum Island Ecosystem LTER, Massachusetts, United States - WE1603-240 | ecosystem: Environmental > Aquatic > Marine > Intertidal zone >...
TGGGAACATACAAGCCGGACAAGAGCTTACCTGTACAATTACTAATGAATACGCAGTAGCCATCTTAGATGTAGTTAAAGAGGTCGAATGTACTGACTCAGCAATGGCAAACGTTCCCCAAATGTGTGACCCAAGTTGGTATAAGATGATCATTTTATTTGGTAATAATCCAGTTCCTGCCTCATTTCCGGGTTCGTCTACAGGTACTCCTGTGTCACTTGGACCTGGAAATTATTTTGTTACTGAAGAAATTGCTTTCATACCAGGGGCACTGGTTACATCCTCAGATTCGGGTTGTAGTGGTGATATACAAGATGGACAAGAGCTTACATGCACATTGACGAATTTCGTAGACTATAAAGAACCGCCACAGTGAATCAAACCATATTGACACAGCCGTAATGTCTTCCCCCCACACTATGAGATCCCAGCGTGCGTGACAGGTGGTCGTGACAGCAGCCACAGCAACACTGCAAATATCGTCCGCGTTGGCTTGGACTAATCCTGATGTTGACCCAGTTACAGACCGAAAAGCACCAATACAACACTGTTACTGGTAATATCTGCAGTCTCAATGATAACCCCGTACAGTGTGTTTGCCCAGAGCAACGCTCAAACCTCTGGCGCAAATAACGACTGTCCAGCGGATGTGTTTTCGTTCTTTGTTGGAGTACATCTTTCGTATTTGTTTAGTGCCTGCATATAATTTAGGGGTCGTTGCTAGCTATAGATTTTTCAATATGCTATCGGCTGCTACAGATTAGGACCGTCCATGCTACGGGTTGATTTTAATTGTTGCTTTGTATAGTACTATACTGGGCCTATTGAAAGATAAATTGACCTAAATCTCCTACCAGATAGTGTGTTTGCTGCGGGATACGAAGACAGCAATGCTAAAGCATCAATGCTGATTCGTTAGACTAATTTTAAGATCAGATAAGGTATGGGATTATTAACTCCTAGGCTAGTTCTAATAGCAGCTGAGCTATTATTTCATGGGAATAAAGAAAAATGAACAAACTGAATAAGACGATCCTATATTTCGGAGCGGCGTTCTGTACCGGCATTGCTGGAATATTACATCTTGTACTGGTTCCAAACTCGATTATCGCGGGCATCGAATATGCTGCGTTTTTCCTGATTTCTGGTGTGGCACAGCTTTTCTGGGTCCTGCCTGTGGTAAAGCAATGGGGGAGGATTTGGTATATCGTAGGAATTGGCGGAACAGCTATAATGGTAGGTTTAACCGGTTATGCACTCGCCAACATAGCCGCAGATCCGCAGTCTGCGCCACCGGGGGTAGCTGTTGCAATTGAAATATTTCAGGTCTCCTATGTTGTAATGACGGGTATGATAATTGCTAGGAACAGGAGAAAATAAAAACTGCGGCCGTCTGCATGATATATTATAATATATATACTATGTAATCTGCTCTTGTTTGCATTTCCGATACAGTATTTAGTCTCTGGTCTTTGCCAAGAAGCTGATATATTGGTATGTTACACTTTCTAATCAAATATGCATCTTGCATGGAATGACAGACGTACTAGACAATTCATAACCAATGTGGGTCTGATAACATCAAACGGTCCTAATGGATCAGATATTATGGCTGCAGAATGGACTCATCACATATCTTACTCCCCGAGTCTTATTGCAATTAATGTGAGAGGACACAATACTACTGCAGAAAATATTCAGTCTTCAAGAGAATTTGGTGTTAATCTAGCAGCAGCAGATCAGAATATCGTCTGTAGCGTGGCTGGAAGGTATAGTGGTAAAGAAACAGACAAAATATCATTACTCAAAGAGGTTGGACTTGTTGTTTTCTATACTGCAAAGAGTATCAACGTATTGATGGTTCAGGACGCGGCTATGAATGCTGAATGTAAATTAATGAAACAAATAGAGCTAGGAGACCATATAATGTTTGTAGGAGAGGTTGTAGAAATATCTGCAGATGAGAATATAAAGCCATTAATTTATCACAATGGGAAATATCGGCAGATAGGAGAAGATATCCTTAAACCATCCGTTGATATGTTGGCTACGATTGAAAAGCTAGCTGAAAAACATAAGCGACTGAGACTCTAGCTTGTGCAATTTCCTCTTTGAATCTTGGAGAGCTAGTATAACTAATAGACCTCAATAACACAAATATGAATATTGAATATTAAATGAAAATAGTAAAACAAGATTTTGCTAACTTTGAGCTGAGCAATACTCAGCTAAGACTGGCGATTGGAGATGCTGGTGACAATTATCTATGCGGAAATTGCGAATATCTGGTAGCGCCAAAGATTCCAAGAGACATAAAAAAACGACTGGGGATACAAACAGTGAGGTGTCCAAACTGTAAGAAAGTTAACAAAGTTGAATGGTACTCTGCAGTATAACGCTGAGGTAAGAAATATCACGTTGTGAAGCATAAAAAAATAAATATTAACTGGTCGAATTTGTTCCGTCAGTCATATTTTCGTCCGTAGTTTGATTTCCGGGCATAGTTGTTGTTGCATTTCCTGCTGCAGCTTCCTCTTCCTCGTCAATATCAGCTGCACACATGGGGGGACAGATTGATGCTAGCGCATTATCAGCAGCAGATATCGACGCTACTAGTACCACAGAGACCATTACAGATATCCACAGAATTTTTGAACTAATCATTGACGAATATAATATCGAATAACAATTTATGTTTGTTGTTGAAGCAGGATTTTGTCAAGAACTACGAGTTACAGTTGGTGTTAGGTCCTGTCAGTCCCCGCAGAAATAATGGGGAATCAAACTACCATTATTTGGGGAATCAAACTACCATTATTCGCCAACTATAATTTATTCAAACCTATTAGGTCAAAGAGCCTAAAATTTAGTAAACAATAAAAACTTTGACACTTGTCAGTTACCCAAGACCTTAATCTAAAACAGTAGTGTATATATTCAAAAGTTTATAATTTTGTATCCTTGTCGTAACATCAATTGTGGATTCCTCCCTAGATTAGAACGGGAACCCATTCACTCTCCAATGGTCTCAAGACTTCGACAATTGGATCCAGTTAAGATGCTAGCGGCTGAAATGAACAATTCTGAACGTTCAATGTGTTCAGTGCGTTCAGTATGTTTTCCCTTAGTGTGCGTTCAATAAGCCGTTCAATATGTTCATTCAAAACGTTCAATATATTATTGGAGCTAGCACATACTATTTTGTTTAGTACCTGGTATCATTATTAAATAGAATGAGAGGAGGAGGGGACGGCAAATCAGTATCCTGTAGGCGAGCAAGGTTGAGACAATCAAAGATGGATTTGGGTTAGATTGTATTAGTCCTTACCCGCAGTCATCCTAATGGCCAGCAGCCACCCAATGGCAGCAGGGAGCATGTTAAAATAATACGAGAAACAGCGACGCCAAATGGGTCTCACTTTAATGATAGTATGGATGCCTGGGATCCTTCATTTCTAACGGGGCTTTCTTCAAATCACACAGTGATTGTGTTTGATCAACGTGGAATTGGAAATTCAACAGTTGGTTCCAAACTCGTTCCCAGGCTTAAAATACTCGAATGATGTGACAACTGATTGTTCGAATCAAGATTCAGCTCATCTCAAGACGCGCTTTTAGTCCATCTAACATGCCAATAAGATATTTGAGGAAATCAAGCGAGTAGAGATCATACATGCATGGTGAGACTACTCTTATCTTCTCTTACCAAATTCTAATATATATGAACCTAGGAATCCTCAATTAGAATTCGAAGAACAGACAAGAATTTGGATTTATACCTTTTCAACATTACGGACGGTGTTCGGGTGTATTAGTAGGAAATAATTTGACTAACGGAAGGATGGGATGCTCAAATCAGTCATTAGCCAGCCTATTATGGGACTCGATTAGAAAAGGAGTTATATGTACTAACTGATATATAGGGCATGTCTGTTGCGACGTTTATTATAACGATAACCTTCTCTTTGATTTTGTCCGTTTCCCAAACTAGCGTGGCATCAGGGTCGAATGCCTGTCCTCCAGGCTACAGCGTTGATGAAAGCGGAGAATGCAGATCTGAAACACAATACGGCATACCAGATAATCAACCTGAGAGTGCCATACCGGATAATCAATCTTCCACAAGACCTGAAATTGTCCCCGAACCACTGCTCGTTCCAGATGCAGAATCCGCAGAGGTAAACCTGGAAATTGAAACAAAGTAAAGCGGTGTTCATTAGCTGGAACATGAAGGTAAACTGCATGTTATTAAAATGAAGGGACTGACTAACTAATAGTAGTTAGTCTCGTATATTTTCGTCTACTACCTTATCAAATTGACTCTTTACGTTCTTTGCCGATTCAAGTATCTTTTGTTTTGCTGGGATATCTGGGAAAGGGTCTAGTGTCCTTACTATCTCGTTATAATTTTTACTCGTTTTCCTTTTAATATCGTCCTTAATTTTCTTACCGTATGACATTTACTATATAAATTGAGCATGTTTATTTTAAGCTTTAATAGCTGAACTAACAACGATTAGGTGGAAGAACGGAGTCACCACCTTGTGGTTAGTTGGTTATCCAATATTCTTTCAGGATAAATTTTTGGGTTGATATATTGCATAAAAAATAGGGCATGTTGTTAGGTTAGTGGTTCTGTTGTGCTGTCGGGAGTTACTCATCTGGACCAGCTAAGTTGCCCGGCGTAAATTGAGGTGTCTGCCAGTCTTCGTCTGAATTAAAGTGTTCAGATTCATCGTTCATAAATCGTTCTAGGCCATCACTTGAGTTAGAGTGTTCGGTTTCACCTTCCGGCAGTAAGTCTAGGTGGAAGGGAAAATGGTCTGAACAGTAATGGTTTTTGCATTTTTTACATTCAGTGGTTGGTATGTTAAAGCAGTTGACTATCCCACACATACCCTCTTTTATTGACCTTTTGGTCCATTCATTTATCTCCTGTTCTGTTGGCATGTAGACGGCGGGAATTAGTTGTGCGTCTGATTTTCCTCTGGTCATTATATGTTATGATACAGTTGACAAGGCGTTGGGGTGGTAATAACATAGCAGGTATGCCATCAATTTTCACCTAGTTTTATTGGTTGAATTGAATCTTCCAATAAAAAATATTTTGAATTTCTTTTTCATGAAAGACGATACAGACGAATAGCATCTTTTTTTTCTACATCCTTTATCATATATGAGTTGGGCTAATCATATTAAGTATGATTAACGACCGACAGTTGTATCATCGTTATTCAGTTGCCCGAATCTCGACTTCATACTTCCTAAGCCAATCTTCAACCGTTCCCACCTCAAGTATGTCCGTTTTGTAAAACTCAACTGGACTCGACCCTCTATCAATAAGTATTATCATGGCCTTGCAGGTTGCCCCCGCTCTTACAAATACCGGGAGCACTACCACAATAGGTTCTCACTACGACTGTCTGATATGACTGATACTGTCAATAGCTAACTAATTTATATTATTCCAGCCTATCTTTGCATCATGAATCCATTTGGAACAAGCAATGACAGCCGGAGTTGTGAACATTTTGCAGGTGTAGATGAAACTAAAGTTTCACCCAAAACCCTAGAATGTGAGGAATGTGAGAAAGAAGGCACTGACTGGGTGGCGCTTCGAATGTGTTTGGTGTGTGGGCATGTCGGCTGCTGTGATTCTTCTGAGGGTCTTCACGCAACAAACCATTTCAAACAGACAGGACATTCTGTTATGATTGCATTACCTAACAGACAATGGAAATGGTGCTACGTTCATAGGAAATATTCGTGATTACTAGTTGTTGTACTTACGCATGTAGGTTACATTTCTGATTACCTACATGAGTTAAAATTTTCTGCTTCTCTTTGGTATGTATAGTGGATGTAACTAACATTTGTAGAAACATCTCGGATGGAGTAAGGCCATTGATTCCTCCGTGTTCTATGGATCTCCCTCGACCGTTCATTTCTTAAAATGTAATTCTCCACAGAATTTTGCATTGTAGTCCAGATACCACCTTGCGTTTGTCGAAGGTTGATGTTTTTTTTCGGATTCTTCGCTCAATGTCTTCCATTTGAAGAGTGTTTAGAATCTGAGGTACTAAAAATAGTATTGTTTGCGCCTGTTATTTCTATCCATCCAGTGATTGAATTATAATGATCCAGTATAGATGGTAGAATCATTAAACCAGCCGCGGGGGATGATCTCATTATCCCTCCCCACGATTGATTCACTTAAAATTCATAAAACGGAGAAGAATAATTGAATCTATCCTTTGTGAGAGGTTGAGCCTGCACCTGCATGGTAATTAGCATAAATTATCCTGGTCCTACGCCTAAAACAAATTCTAGATACACTTTTCTCACACTGTTACGATGGTTTTGCATCGTTTAAGACTATTTCTAAACGATAGTATAGTGATGTTTTGACAATTGGTCTGCAGGTCCATGTACATATTGACTAATCTGCAATCTTGTAAGTCACGAAGTTAACCTCGTACTTTGATTGCCAGTGAACGGTCTTCGGAGACTTTGTGTGATTCACCTGGTTCAATGTTAGAAGTCGCCTCCTCATTTCATTCTCCTTCTCTTTTCTTTCGATCTTGTAATGACATGAATAACAACAACTACACGTAGTACACACGTGTTGACTCCTCTTACTACACTCTACACAACTTCGGTATGGAGGCGATAGGCGACAATCGGCAAGGTACTCGTGCATCTTCAACATATGTGTATAGGTAACCAGATAGATAATAGTTGGAATACTAACTGGAGAGGGGGTCCATTTATGTTATGCGCGCAAGAGTCGAATCTCCTCAATGACCACCCTAAACATATCGGCGATTCTATGTCACTTATTGGACAATCAAAAAGGAAGATACTGTGCACAGGGGTTTATTTACTGTTTACTGTAATCCCAAGTTGAGTAATACTTTGGACTAATTTCCAGAACAACTGACTGCCCTCCCTTCTGCATATTCAGTAGTGCCTGAGCCATAGGATGTTCTATATTTCCCAAGTACTTGACCATTATCTTCTCTGCGATGGGCACATTAAAGTTGATATCTTCATGAATCTTTACACTTCCTTTTCCGCGTACTCCTTTGTAAGGCGGATTAGGATCATCTACACAAAAGTAAACATTCTCGTTCTTTCTGAGATTGTATGTCTTCTTGGCCTGTTTTGATGTTTCAACATATATTCTGTTATTTCCAGTATCGTAATAGTACCATGTAGGATGAACATTTGGGTGCCCTTTCTCATCCAAAGTCCCAAGATGAATGTTTAGTTTGCCGTTAGTCAAAAAGTCTACTGTTTCTTGTTCATTTAGAGGGGCACCAAATCCCGGACTTCCATTTAAGATCTTCAACATATAGAAGAAGGCGAATTCGTGTATTTAATTTTTTTCAGAAAGAAATTCTGCCTAGCCAGACAAGGTAACTCAAGAAATGATAAACATCACATCTTTCACGAAAATATTTGCGCGCAAAAAATAGGAGGTGGATTTTGCCAGGTCTAGAGTTATGGCCGTCCTTTACTCTCGTCCATCAGACAACAACAGATATCTCTTGTATAGTTTCCCCCCATAAACTTGAAAATGTGGGACGATAAACGATGGATTTCATTGACCCATTATTTTCTTCTGTTGAGTTGTGGTCATCATGAGGATCTCAGTTATCATTTTGATTCTCGTTCTACTCTCTGGGTTTTTCGCCATTGCCTTCAATAATGTTGACAATGTGCAAGGATCTTCAAATTGCGATATAAAGTGCCAAATAACTAATAATAATGCAGGAAACATTGAAAAACAAATTCCTTCTGTAATTCCGTTTCCTTAATTCGGATAGATTGACTGATATTGTGCCAATTCTCGATGATGACCAATCAGACTCAGTAAATCCTGCCATCTTCCAATCCGAAGGAAGTTGAATCGATGTTTTCATCTCCAAATTCGAGTTCTAGATCTAATTCTTGATTAGGAGCTGCATTAGAAGGCGCCGAGCTTATCGCTGCTCCGTCACTATCTTGCACTGAGTTAATATCGTTTAGACAGTTTGCGCTTGTTTGGAGCTGTATTCCAATAATGAATGAAAGCAACTCCGAGGGACAGTCGTTATTTGCTGCTGATGATTGGGAGTTGCTATCGCCTCTGTCGCAGATACATCGTTGCTGCTGTATGATGCTATAGTTGCGCTGGCAAACAAAGCTGCCATTGCTACTGTTATCATTGCTACTATTGGTAATGTTTTGTTATTCTTCATGATTCACAAGAAATCCTTGCATTCATGTTTCAATTTCAATTTTTCCGATTCTTCAATTCTTTGAAATGTTAATTCCCTTTGCAACGGGGCTAGAACAGTCTTAGAAATTTTTCGCAAGAAATATTCCAACATATGTTTTAGTAGTCTGAAACGAGTAGGCAACATTTTCTACTCTTTTGACAGTATCGGTAATAGTTGATGTTCGAAATGAAAGAGTCGGACAATTCATGAGTGCGCGCGTATTTACTCCCAATATTAGGGTAGAACATGTAATATCATTTAGTGATGCGGTATTTGCCTTTGCCATAACTCTTATGGCACTTTCAATCGATATACCCGATTTACCATTAAACCTTAGTCAATCACAACTATTAGACAGGTTATATGGTCTATACCCGCAGGTCGAGGATTACATAATCAGTTTTGCAGTTGTCGGAATTTTCTGGGTTTCATATCATCAAGTATTCAATCATATTAAAGGTTCGCACATCTCAATGATCTATCTTAACCTATTATTCTTGTTACTTATTACTCTACTATCATTAACGACTTCATTGGTAATTAACTACGCGTCATATCAGATACCATACATCACTTACTGTGGTGTAGTAATTGTGACAAGTTCTTTACTTGTGGTGATATGGGGGTATGCCACAAAGCACCATCGATTGGTAAACAAAAATATGCATCCATTATTCATAAGGGGAATCCTGTATAGTCTTCTATCTATACCCATAATTTTTGGTATTTCCATTTTTCTCTCATTCGTTGATTTGGATGTCGCTCAATATTTCTGGTTAGGTATTATTCCATTGAACATCTTGATTAGATACAAGTATAAACACTAAATGACATTTTGAAATGAAGGGTATAGATATGGCTACTTAATGAACAAGGCGTACAGGACTTGCTTGTGCCAAGACTCTAAATGTACATCAATTATGAAATTCCGACCTTTATGGATAGAAATTGAAAAGGCGGGCGACCAGAATACCCAGGAGTATATTCTGACCCCCTCATTAAGACCTGATTAGTTGTATGAAACAAAAAAATTTCACTCAGCCTACGGTCTGGGAATCCGGAATACAACTACTCGTCATTAAGAACAAATAGTAGCATTTCTGCGCACAAATCATCATTGAAAATGTGTGAAACAAAAAAATTGAGGGGTTAGGAACTATTTCCTGTGGTCCGAATTGTCTGGAGGCCCACACATTGGACCATCTTCAAATTCGTTAGGACATCTGAAGGGCGTGTTTCTAAGGTCCTCAGTAGGTCCACACGGCAGTTTCTCATTTCCGGTATGACAATCAAAGATTTCCCTCTCGAATCAAAGTTAATAAAGATGCTCCATCAAATCACTGAATGGTACGTAAAAAATCTTAAATACTAACTTAGATGTGCGATAAGGCTCATTTCATATAAGCTCTTGTTTATCGACTCCATTCTATAGCTCTACATATACAGAAGTTTTGTCACTCTCTTAAACCCCTCATTTTATACCGTTTAGCTCCCCTTTCTTCTATGGCAATTGATGGATGCATTCCGATACATAGATGCTTCAAAACACTCAAAATTGTATTCCACTACATACTATTAATGAATTAAGGATCACTCTGTACTTACTTTCTAGACACGAAATTTGTACTTTTAAAAAGTCTAGAGATAAAAGTCAAGACAGAGTTTAGTTTTAGTTCAGCAGATACAGATGGACGTGATCATCGCAATTGAACATACTCTAGTAAAGAGAAGCAGTATATGGTTAGAATCGATGTCGTGTATTCAAATCGCGTGTTAGAGCATTCATTTGGTTCATCTTCGCTAGCGTATTCAGATCAAGGTGCGACTCCCAATCGCTCCCACATTGCCTATATCATTCACATTTGACCTATTTGACCAATGATTTGACCACCTATTCGACGCATTTGACTTAAGACTTAAAAAGAAATCAAATAGTATAGGGTCCGAAATGCCAGCAAAAATACCTGAATTTACAAGATCATCTATCGTACAAATTATTATGGTGATTAATCCATATTTGACTTAAGGATCTGATTCATCTGCGTCACAACTCCTTCGATAACTTATTTTTCTTCTCTCTTTGAAGTTTCATTCTCTTTACTAAAGACCCTGCGAAATAGGTCAATCATTACCGGAATTTCTAGATAATCAATGAGTATTGCGATCCATGCCAAATAAATTGGAAATATTACAAAGTCGCCGCCAAAGAAGGACTTATACACGATCTCGTCAGTGATCCAAAATATATGAACAATCTGAGTTACAAGTAAAGCAAGGAATATAGAATTCATCATCATGGCTCGATTGTCCTTTAAATTTCTCATCAAACTGAATGAATAAAATGTGATGCCTGATACCAGAGCGGGTATTTCAATATAATCCACTACAACAAAGAGCGGTACTAAAGTTGAAGGGAGGCCAAAATAGCTATCTCCCACTATCCTTTGTAAGACAACATCTGCAGTAAGCCAATACAGGTGTAACACCTGTAATGACATTAAAATGAAAGCAATCTTTAGATTAAGGTTTTGATACTTCTCCCAGAAGTTTAGAACTTTATGGAAGCTTATCAGTCCCCCCACCTTGTGAGACATGTATATTATGGATAATCATTATTGTTAAGTGTTCATTAGCATCTGATGCTAAATCTCGCTTAGGAGTGTTTATTGATCACTATTGATAATAACGTATGTAGACAGTGACACTAGATTTGGGAAGTGTACTCGAACTGCTTCGAGAACATGGTCATAGGATAACCCCCCAGAGGACAGACGTTGTAAAATACATATTGAATACCGGATCACACCCATCTGCAGAAGATATTCATAAGATGATCAAGAAGAGATATCCTATGGTAAGCCTAGCAACAGTATACAAAACCCTCGATCTTTTGAAAAGCTTGTATATAATACAGGAGCTAGGATTTGCGGATAAGAGTAGAAGGTATGAAACAAATGATAAAAGTCACATAAACATGGTTTGTATAAATTGTGGTAGGATCAGTGATGTCGAGGAAGTTCAAGGCTTGTCAGAATTAGAAACACAGGCAAGAGATAAATCGAGTTACTACGTATTATCTAGGAGATTCGAACTTCACGGTTATTGTCCGAACTGCAAGTCAAAGGTTAAGTCGACGAAGTAAATTCATTCCATTGGATCATAATAATATACAATTTCATTCATAGAAGTGGAAAGAAATCGTTTTAGTATTCCTGAATTATGAATCTGATAAATGCGTAAATGTGTCTATCATGGGATGGAATGATCTTCTATATATTATATATCAAATATTTTTATAGTTGATTTCGAATGAGAAAAATATACTCAATTGGATATCTCTCCCTTATCTAAGATGATTATAGTGATAGGAGTAACTTGTGGAGGCTTAACATCATTAATCTATCCTCAATCTAACGGAGTAATTCAGACTCTATTCGCACAAATAATTCCAACAAGCCTGGATCAAGGTGGTAATGATTCAACTACGAACTTGAATAATAGTAGTAACATCACTCAAACCTCTTCTCTCCTCCATAATACGACTGGTAACTCTAGCAGTATAGTCCAACTTGCGATATTACCATCATCTTCTTCTCTTCAGCCTATAACTCCATCTCCTAATGGAGGATCTTCAAATGATGACGATGAAACTTCCTCCAATGATGATAAGGACGACAATGGAGATAGCAATAGTAGTGATAATGACAAACAAAATAGTAGCGATGATGCCGATGATGATAATAACGGAAATGATGAGTCTAATGATAACAATGAAGACAACGACGAATCATCGTTTTTTGACAATAATGATAATGTTATTGTTATCTCCTCGTCCAATACTTATGAAAATAATGATGAGGATGATGATTACTACTACGACGATGATGATGACGACACTAGTAATAGCATTTCCATAAGTTCCGGTCGACATGGCGGAGGTGCATTCGCATCAGCAGGTGGCGGAGGTGCATTCGCTTCTGTCGGTCGATAAAATTATTTCATCAGTTATGTAAGCCACTTTTTACAAAACTAAGAAAATGCAGTACTATGACATAAATATAGATGGTTCCAAGTGGATCATATGCAGTTAAAGCATAAAGTTATCCACCTATTGTATGCATCAAATTCAAAGAAGGTCTTAGCGCATCTGTCTTAATGATCTTGATTATCCCTTCGGGCTTTTTCATCATATTTTCTGAAATCTTCTTCTTAATATAACAATTTGGCTTGCCGCTTCTCAGCATATTTCTAAGATCATACCCTGGGTTTTCAAAAAGACATGTTAACAATCTGCCATCTGAAGTTAGCCGTATTCTATCGCAGCTGGAGCAGAAAGGTTCAGTCATTGACGGGATGAATCCTATCGTCCCCTTTCCATCACAAAATGAAAAGAGTGTTGCAGGATCGGATTTTTGGTTTTGATTTTCTGACCTAATTGAATTATTCTTGTGGTTCATCTCATTAGTATCATCGAGGTCGCAATTTGGTAAATCAGTTAAAGGAACAAGTCCGACTAGGTTTCTACTTATAAGATCGATCATTTCTCTTTTGGTATAAACCAAATTTGACTGCCAAATCCCGCTTCCATCTAATGGCATAAATTCTATAAAGCGTACTATGTGTCCAGTATACCGGGCATAATTAGCAAAGTCAACAATTTCATCGTCATTCCACCCTCTTATCACCACGGTGTTAATTTTTACATTCAATCCAACTCTTTCGGCCGCATTAATGGCCTCAATTACTGCGTTTAAGTTATTTGTGCCGGTTATCTCTTTGAATCTTGCTGGTCTAAAGGTATCGAGACTTATATTTACGCCTTCAAGTCCAGCAGCTTTGAACGCTCCGGCTTTTTCTCCAAATAATATACCATTCGTTGTCAAGCTAATTGATTTAATACCTTCTATCTTGGTCAATGCATCTATGAGGTTCTCTAAATTTGGCCTTAGGAGGGGTTCTCCTCCTGTCAGTCTTATTCGCTCTACGCCAAGATCCGCTAGAATAGTAGCAAGTCGAGCGATCTCGTGATAGTCCAATATATCGTGCTCATTAAACCATCTAACCTTTCCTTTTGGCATGCAATACATGCAATGCATATTGCACTTGTCTGTCACTGAGATCCTTAGCTTTTTCGCAATTCTACCAAAGTTATCAACAAGTACATTCTTAACCTCTCGATCTTCATTTTCGTCTATTTTTAGCTGTCTCCTCCCCATTTCCATTATTTCCTCTCCATCCACCTTTTGAACTTTCCATTTGGCATCGCTAAATCGGGAAATATGCTGTGCCAATATTCATAATGCTCCATAGAATATGCATACACTGCTTTGTCAAGCCCACCATGCACTTTTAGATCTGCTTGTCTGTCGCCGTCAAGATTAAATGTCTTTAACCTTATGCGTCCCTCGACTGGCTCTTTGAAAATGAAAGTTGTTATTTTCTGTCCATCAAAAACTACCTCTTTTGGATATGCTATATTTACAGAAAGTATTCTAGCCGCTCTTTGCGCGCCTCCAGTTAAAGCGTACTATCAACACAGGTATTTTATATCATGGATATTTAAGTGTCTTTTCCTGGTCTCTGTCCTCATGTTTGTGTTTTCATGTTTGTCATCTCAGCCTCAAGTGTTTAACCTCCTCTTAAGAAATAAAGAATCCCTAATAAAGGGAAGGGATAAATGATTCTTCTCCCAGTATGATATGATGAAAGGAAATGAGACAGATAAGAAGCAAGAAGTACCTTTGTCATTACATCAAAGGTTAGACTTCAAAGATATCTGTCCTGTTTGGTCATTTAAACTTAGGTCTGGATTTGATGAACAAGACGTGAAGACTCTCGTTCATGATTCAAAATATTGTATTGTCGGTGAAGCGTGGGGATATACTGGAAAGCAGGCAGGATATTATATTGCTCCTTTAATTCCATTTGTAGGATGCTGGGAATGTGTGAAATTAGGAAGAGAAATGGGCAAAATTGCTAAAGAATTCGGCCCCTTGGCTGCCCCAGACCATCTTCGACCAACAATTTACTATTTTGTTAAACATTGGAATTTGAAGCATTCAACTATTTCTGGGAGATCCAGGCGTGTGAAGAGTTGGAAAAACTTGGAGTCCAATCTGAATTACACTAACAAAAAGAAGTAGCCCTGCTCACCCTTTATTAAAGTAGTAGATCGGGATTAGGCCCACTTAAAATTGAGATCCGTCTTATTGCATAAAACTCTTCCCATTACATCGCCCAGAATCGAATTCCCATTGGAAATACTAGCATTGATTTCTCCAAGATGCCTTATGTGCTTGCCTACTTGTTGGCAAAGCAACATCTACGTAACCCATCTATGTAATCCATGTGAACTATTTTAAGGATTACTGTTTCCCTTAATCCTAGCTCGCTTCACCTCTGTTTACATATACACCAAAATGGTATTTCGGATAGTAATCCATTCGAGGCTCGCCCTCACTACCGTCTTTATCCATTTGTTAAGGAGATGCCACAGTTAGCTAATCGAGGCTTTGTCCTCATACACAGAGTCGTGGTTAACACCTTAACTATAACGATAATAACAGTAACTGAATTAGCCATAATCAACATTATCCTAACCTCTCATACGTTCGTCTTTCCTTCATAATCCAGTAAACAACCTTAAGCAATTTGGCTGCAGCAGCTACAGCAGCTTTAGAGTTACCTTTCTTTCTTGCTATTCTAAAATAGAACTGAGCTATGTTACTATTCTTTTCACTACGAATATGTGCATGAACGCATTCAAGCATAATCCATCGTAGATATTTACTACCTGCCTTTGTTATGCTACTTCCGTAGCGTGTTACTCCACCAGAACTATGTGTTGACGGTACCAATCCTGCGTATGAGCATAGATGATAGGAATCTGGAAACCTGTTTATTTCTCCAACTTCACTAACGATTAACAGGGCAGAGTAATATCCAACACCTGGAATCGTCATTAGTAATTTAGCGATCTCGTCTTCTTTAGCAAGTAGTAGTATCTTCTTCGATACGGTATTTACTTCATTATTTAACGATTTTATAACACGAAGACAACCATTAATTCTATAATCATCAGATTCCTCCAGTCTATCCATATGTCTTTTGGTGAAAGTACCTGTACGCTCGACTTCTGAGGCATCATCATCTATTCCATTCATAACAGTTATGCCATGTACCTTATTCTTGAGTTTAGTTCTCATTCTTACAAGTGCGGCTCTATGCCTGACAATGTCTCGTAGTCCCATTATTCTTTTGTTTGGAACGTAGCATTCAGCTATATATCCGCCTCTTAGTAGATCAGCTAATTTAACGGCATCAAGTTTGTCGGTTTTTATTTTAGCTGATGCAATAGCTCTCGTCTTAACTGGATTGGATAACCGTACATCTAGATGTCTCTTGCTCAGGCATTCATATATTTTGTACCACATACCAGATGATTCCATTACTACCTTGGTCTTACTGTTGGGATGAAGACTATCGAAGAATTCATTCACCTTGGCCAAGTCATTGTCTACTCTAGAATTATTCAGCACCTTTCCCTTTTCGTCCATAACAGCTACCTGTAGATAGCTCTTGTGCACGTCCATTCCCACAAACATACTATTGCATACGTCACCGTCTGCTTTGGGTTTACGGAATTTGTTCACATATAGTTAGCTATAATGTCACCTATGTTAGGACGTACAACAATTA
>Ga0307428_1000945_pt1 | contig 15911 bp, 10 predicted proteins | sample SalMarWE160240MG_FD_202161 | JGI IMG/M metagenome (GOLD analysis project Ga0307428, IMG submission 202161) | Salt marsh sediment microbial communities from the Plum Island Ecosystem LTER, Massachusetts, United States - WE1603-240 | ecosystem: Environmental > Aquatic > Marine > Intertidal zone >...
GTGAATTATGATGGGGCTTATGTAATTACGGTGGTGGATGCTGATGAATTTTATTTTACAGTGGTTTTTGTGGCTGTTGAATCAGGATATGGTACTGCAACAGGATGTCTAAGCGGTGGGGCACAAAATGATTGGGATGTTGCTGATGTTTATTATATTGAAGGCACAAAGAAATATAGGCTACAAAACCGTCATATGGTGTATAAAATCACTCATAGTGCCAATGAACCATTTAGTTTAATTAGCACAACTATAGGTTATAAAGTGTTAAGAAGAAAATAATTTTGTAATTTTGATAAAAAATATATAGTCATGGGATTTAATACAGGTAGTACAAGTCCAACATATTACCCACTAAATTATAGTGCTGGAGGTTCTGGAGGTTCTGGAGGTGGTTCTTCTGGAACAGGTAGTATAATTGATCAGTTTGTAGGATACGGCAAAGAGTCTATTGGTAATGTTACTGGTGCTTGGATGGCGTGGCAACAGAAAGAAGAAGCTGAACGATTAATGAAGAAAGCTAAAAAATTAAGACCTTCTGATGTTGATCCAAGCCAGGTATTACAGCTACAGGAGATTCAAAGGAAACAGAAAGCCATTGAATCAGGAACCGATCCGCTTACAGCCTTGGCTACAAAACAGATTAAGTCCAATCTCGCTTCAACACAACAGGGATTGATTGGGGCATCCAAGGGTAGCACCAGGACTTTAGTAGAAGGGTTTGCACGATCTGAAGGGGTGGCTGGTGACGAGATAGGAAAATTACTTGCTGCAAATGCTCCAAGAGTACAGTTTTATGAAGGGCTTGGATATGATTTAGCCCAGGCAATTTCAACAAGAGCATTCGATTTACAGACATATGATTATGTCAGTATGTTAGCCCGGGCAACAGCAATGAAACAAACAGCAGATATTAATGCATCAAATCTTATAACGAATTTAGTAGCAGGATAAAATGGCTGGTATAGATGATTTATTGGAATTAAGCGGTACAGAACCGGAAGGTGTTAGTCCAAGGGAGACCCGAGAGGAAAGAAAGGCAAGGAGAGAAGAAGAAAGGGCTTCCAAGGGGACTACTGACCCGTCATATATAATGTCGCTTATCGGACGATATTCGGGTAGTGATGTTGCAAAGGGTTTAACTTCTGCTGATTTCTTAAGACCATCTGATCTCCCACCGATTAATGTAGGTACCTATGGTGGTCGAACGTTTTCTGCACCCATATTTGCTACTGGTGGGATGCTGATGAATTTTGGTGCTATTCAGAAATCCCGGGATGCACAAATACAAGCTGATAAAGAAAGGGCAAAAGCTGGTTCAGCTCTGGATTATCAAGTCTATGAGATTAAGGACCAATTAAGGAATTCTGTATTAATTGATAAACAACTTGAAGCATATGATAATTTGGTTGCAAGTGTGATGTCTGATCGTGGTACTGATGCTAATGAAGCAAAACGGTATTTGAATGAGGAAGGGAATGAGTTAATGAGAAGAGAAGGTATTAAGTGGAATAATTTTGCCGGAATGCTTGATGAAACGTTCGATGCATATCATAAAGTTCTGAATGATCAAACACTTCCCCCTTCACAAAGGATTTATGGTCCCGAAACACTTGCACTTGCAGAACAATTTACAGAATTTATAGCCGAACCGGAGAATTTTGATTATGATGATATGTCAAGATTTTCAAGATTCTATGGACAATTCAAGGAATCGATTTCCATGATGGATATGGCTAATGCAGCTTCAGAGAATTTTAAGGTAGAAAAGAAAGATGAACTTATAGACCTTGGTATAAAGGCTGGAGAAGAGGTATATGCTATCAGGACATTTGTTGATAAAGCATATGGTAGGGATGCTATTATAAAGACATATGGTGATGAAAGATGGAGTGAAGAACAAAAGGATAGATTTTATGATATATTTTTAAACCAGATAGATAGAAGTGAAAAATATAGTAGCTTAAAGAGTAGTATGACTCCTGAAGAATTTGTAAGAAGGGAAAGAGAAAAGGCTAAAGTGAGACAGGAATTTGAGAAAAAAGAGGAAACAATCATACAGCCAGAAAAAGAGACAAGTATTGGTAGAAAAACTGGTGTTGATGAGGAAGGGAATGATATAGTTGAATGGAGTTCTTTCACAAAATATGGTGTAGTTGAGTTAGGGCAGAATAAGCATATGCAAATATCATTATATGGTGCTATAACTAAGGATACAAGAGAAGAAATACTTGAAGAAAAAAATGTGGATTTTTTACCAATGGATACGGGGATACATTACGAGGTGGTGAGAGAGGATGGTATTGGTTCTGGAAAGAATAAGATAGCAGAAAAAGGAGAATGGATAACTAAAGATTCTGAGGATTATCGCAATATTGAATTACTTATTAAACATGGTGTAATTAGTCCAGATGATATTAAGGCAATAAGATATGTTGAAGGAACATATACAACAATAGAGCCATTGGGTTCTGAAAAAGGAACAAGGTCTGTTTTTATTCGGCATGATAAAATAGCAGGGACTTTGGAAAATAAGAATATGTATCCTGGACTGAGTGAAAAAATTAAAGAAGCTGAATCCCAGGAACCAGAGAGAGAATTATACACTCAAGGTAAAAAAGCAATTTTAAATAACAGACCGATTATTTTAAAAGAAGATGGATGGTATTATGAGGATGGAGATAAGGAGAAAGTAGAAACAAAAAAATAGTAAATGTCTAACGGAACCAACAAACATCCATTACCTGAAGGTGCCACATTAAGAGATGAAACGCCACAGAAATTCCCATTACCCGAAGGTGCGGTATTAACCGAAGAACCTAAAAAAAAAGAGGGATGGAAAATCGGTGGTTTAACATCAGAAGGTTTGTCTCAAATATTGGAAGGTGGAGATTCAGGAGTCCAGTCTACATTAAAAGAAGTATTGGAGAAAAATAAGGATGTTCCTTTTGTTAAAAGGATTCTAAATCCTGATGAGTATCCGGTAGTGGAAAATGTAGATGGTACTGTATCTTCTCATTTAATGTCTTATAGTGAGGCAGATGGTAAGTATTTTGTATATCCTACATTGGTTTATAAGGGTGGCGATAGACTTGAAAAGCTAGATGATCCTTATAGAGAAGCAAGAAAGAGTGGTAATTTTGTTGAGTTTGACAATGAAGAAGCTGCTGCTGCCTTTGCTGCTGGATCATGGAAAGAGGTAGAGGTTCCTTCACAATTTGATAATAAGCTTGCTCAATATAAAAATCTCAGACCTGAAATTCCAGACCAGGCAAATCTAAGACTTCCAACCCCGGAAGAATTAACAACTATTATTGATAAAGAAAAAGCAACCGGACAAACTCTGGATGCTAAAGCTTTCTGGATGCCTAAAGAACAGGTTGAAGGTCCAAAGGTTGATAATTGGCTTGAGTATATTTTTTCTGAAGGTTATAATCAATCAACTATCGGTTTAGTGGATAATATTATCAATGGTAAAGAACGTTGGAACATTGGTGATTATGAACCTGGAACCGTAGAAAATGCTGTTGCATTCGCTATAAGTATGGCAATGGATTCCCCTCTTTTTATTGTATCTGGTGGTGTTGGTGGTATTGCATTGAAAGGAACGGCAAGAGGGGTTGTGAAAGCAGGAAACGCTATTGGTAAAAAGTTAATAACAAGGGGGGCAGAAACAAAGCTAGGGAAGGAAGTTGTTCAAAAAGGTGTTGAAAAGTTTGCACAGAGAATCGGGTCAAGTGGTGCTGCATTGGGTTTTTATTATGCAGAGCATGAGGCATTAAATCAGATGGTTGGTGTTCATGGAGGGGAACAGATGGGTAAAAGGGTACCATGGAGTGATATTGATTGGGGTGTTGTCAGGAAAGAAGGATATATTGGAGCAACACTTGGGGCCGGGTTAGGAGTATTGGGAACAACTGGAGCCATACTTGAAGGAAAGGCATTAAGTGGAATGGAAAAAGGGTTTGGGAAAGTAGCAACCAAGATTGGTATGAAAACAGGAGAGTTTGCTACTGAAGTTATATTGTTTGCCTATGGAGATGCAGCATTGCGTGATGATAGGAAACTATCTGATGTTACAGGGGAAGATTTATTACATACGGCTATTGTTCTTGGGACTTTAAAAGCAAGTGGTGTAGCCCAGAGGTCAATTGGGAAGATGTTTAAAGCTCCTCAATTTGAGAAGGGGATGGAAAATAAGGCTGAATTTGAGGTGAAGTTCTCTCCAGAGGAAATGAATTTGATTAAAAAGGGTAAAACCACAGAGGATATTATTAATCATTTTAAAGCGGATAAAGAATATAATGAGTTATCAAAAGTATTGGTGAATGAAAATATTCCCTTGGTTACAAAAGAAAAGCTTTTATGGGCTTTAGAGGGTGTAAGACCAAAAGATCGTCAGGAAGTTACCCGGGTTGATGTAGAACGTGGAGAGGATGGTAAGTCTTTTATGAAATTATACAATCATAATGATGTTTTACTGGACATAAAAGAATATTCAACAGTTGAAAAAGCCCAGGCTGAGGCTAATTCTGTGATTAATGAAATAATTGATCAGCAAAACAGACAAAGGGCAGCAGAATTATCTATCACAGAAATGGCTGATGCTCAATCAAGATTGGATAAAAAGAAATTCAGTTACGATGAATTTAACGCTGCTCAAAATATCAGTGCCAAATACCGCACGCCAGAAGAACGGAAGATCATTCAGGATTTTGTTGATGTGGTAGATGAAGTCATTAATGAAAGAAAAACGGAGGAACAAAAAAATGCCGAAGAAATTAGAAAGGCTGCTGAAGCTGAGGGCAAACAAGCTGGCAAAGCAGGGGAAGTTGAACAAGAAAAAGTCGGAGTCGCTGGAAGAGGCGAAGAACAGGTACGTATACGGAACCTTGAGAAAGACAGGCTGGAAGCCGAAGAAGTAAATAAAAATGTAATAGAGTATTTACAAAGGGCTATTGATGAATCTGGAGAGCAAAAACTAGAAGGTGCTGTATTACATTACGAACAAAGATTAAAGAAGTTACAGGAAAATCCATTAGCATATTGGGAGGAATTTGAGAAATCATTAAAAAATAATCCCAATTTTGAGAAATTATTAAAAGATAATCCCGAATTTATTGATACATATAAAGAAGCAAAAAAGCAAGTTGAGTATTATAAGTCTTTAAAAGAGAAATCATTTAATGAAGTAAGGCCGGAAGCCAAGCCGGGAGAAGAAGTAATTAAGGAGATTCCAGAAAAAGATGTACTTGGTAAAACTATATTAACTGCGGAAGAATGGAATAAATTAGCACCAGAAGAACAAGAAAAACGATCGAATGCCATAGATGTAGAGATTAAAGATTCTGAAAAAAATACAATTAAAGTAGATTATAATATTGCTCCCTTCTTAAAACGAATATTTAATTTGGGTATAGTTACAGATCAGTCTGATTCAGGAACTATTTCTGATCATCCAGGTTATAGATATATAAAGGGTAAGGAAAAGGGAGAAATAATTAAGACAAGCAGAGGGTATATAACATTTTTAAAACCAGAAGCATTGGATTCTGAGTATAGAGAAAATATTAATAAAATCAATTCCAAAGAGGATATTGAAATTATAAGAGAATCCGCAAAGGAAACAGGAATTATAGTAGAGGACGGGAAGGGTAAAAATAAAGATTTATTAATTGTAAGGATGTCTGATAGTTATTCAGATGTAGAGGTACTTAAAAAATGGGATGATTTTATCATTAATTTAGAAAATAGGTATAAAGGTAAAGAAGGTAAGGAAATTAAACTCACTGAAGAAGAATTAAAAGCTATTGAAGAAGAAGCCGAGATAGTGGAAGTTGGACCCAAGGGTAAGATGAAAGTAGTGAAGGAGGGGAAGGAAATTGAAGCTGTACCGAAAGAAGAAGGTGAAGGACTAAGAAGTTTTGAGAAGGAGGAATTGGCAAAACTGGAAGCTGAGATCGGGGAACATAAAAGTTATATAGAGGGTAAGACAAAGAAGGAGATTGATGCCGATGCGGAACAGTTTATCCTTGATTTCATGGAGAATGAAGTGGTGCCAGATAAAAGAAGCAGGGAGATCAGGACTGATTATAACAGTCTTAATATACAAACAAGGGATTTGGCCACTGCTAAAAAGAATATTCTTGAAGGGAAAACAACCAAAACAGTCGAAAGAATAAAAGAACTGATTAAAGGTTGGTATAAAGATGGCTATATACCCACGTTGCAGGGGTCTGGTGGGCATGAATTGGTTAAGGGTGGTATTCCGGTCAAGGATATGATTGAGTTCATGAGGGAGGCTAAAAAGCCCCTTAGCGAAAGGGATGCCCTGGTTGAATCAGAATTACCTGATGTGCTGAAAAGAAAAATTGAGGATGAAGGAATCACTACAGAGAATGTAGATGCATTACGTGAAGGGGAAGTGAAGGCAATGGAGGGACTTGGATTTGAAAAGAAAGATATTAATGAAACGATTGATGATTATAATAAAATAAAGGAGTATCTTGAAAATGAAACAAAAGGTATTGAAAAAGAAAAGCCCGTTGAGGCAGAAGAACGAATTGCTGAAGAAGGCAAGGAAGTGGAAGGAACTATTAGAGAAAAAGAAAAAATAACTACAGGGGTTGATGTTGATACTGAACAAGTACGTGAAGAAACTGGTTTGGATAAAAGAGATAAGGAAAGAGAAGAAAGATTAAAGAAAGTTGACCAGAGTATATCAGAACGCTTAGGTCGTCTTGCTGGCATTCAAGAAATAAGTGCAGAAAATCCATTCCGTAAACCAGATGTGTTTGAGGATTTGGTTGGATTAATAAAAGACCTTTCATTAAAAGGTGAAATAAAGATCGAGAAAGGAATTGACCATGTATTAAGTAAGATAAAAGAATTATTACCTAATATTAATGGAAAATTTTTCGATGAGATACAGGATAAGATTGCTGATATTTTAAATATTCAGCGATCTAAATCTGCCGAAGAACGTGAGTTAGATAAAGAACTTGGTGAAGATCAGGAATTAAATATTGAGAATCCTGTTAAGCCAATGGATATTGATCCACCTAAAGAACCACCAGTTGTTGACGATATAGGTGAAATTCAAGGAGATCACCCGGGTAAATATTCTGTTCCTTCTGAAAAAGGATATAGTAAACTTGAAGATGTTTGGTTTGCAAATAAAGATTGGGAACAGCATAAAGCAATTAATGTTGAGGCTGTTGGTTTTCAAGATAGGATTGGCAAAACTGTTGGTCCGAGACCTAAAGTAGGTCGTAAGAAATGGACTGAGAAATCACAGGAGGTAGATAATGCTATCCATGTTTATATTGATTTAAAAAGAAACCCCGAACATTATGATATGTTCTATGATAAATTAACCAAAGATCAGAAGAAGATTGTTGACTTGGCTAAAAATTTAACACCTGAGCAAAAAAAGATTGCTGATGAAATAGTTGAAATTTACGAGGACGTTGGTAGCAGGGCTAAAGATGCTGGTGTGATTAGGAATATTGTAGATAATTATGTTTCAAGAACATGGGACTTTGGAGAAAAAGCATCACATGAGTTTTACCGTAAATTTGGAACGGCAACAAGGCATGCAAGGATGAGGGTGCTTGATACTATTCTTGAGGGATGGTCTAAGGGTTATAAGTTAAAAATTAATGGTGCAACTAATAATTTAGCAGCATATAAGGTTGAAATTGTAAATGTAATTGAGAGTAGAAGATTGATTAAGGATGGGATGAAAATTAAAAATCAGAAAGGACAATTTGTTTTTTCACACTATATGGAGGAAGGTTATAAGCAAATAAGCCATCCTAATTTTACCTGGTGGGATTACAGGGGTTCGATTAAACTTGATATTTTAAAAGAGAATTTAATTAAAATAAGCAAAGAAAAAATATCACAACGAGTTGGAGAAGAAGGGGAAGTAGAGTCAAGACCAATTGACAAGCTTAAGGAAATAGTTACTGAATCCTTGGTGGCAAGAGGAATGACAGAGGAAGAGGCTCAAAATGCCGTTGCAAGGATTCAGGGTGCCAAAAATAGAAATGAAATTGTTAATGAAATTATTAGCCAAGTAGAAGTAAGGGAAGAAAAAGTGAAGGGTGTTAAATTCAGGCCTGTTCTTAAAAAAGGATTTATTGTCACAGAGGATGGTGCTATACTTGAGAAAAGACCAATTTATGCACCGGAAAAAATAGCGAAACGGTTAAATAGAATACTTAACACATCCAAGCTTAAACAAAATTGGGTTGAGGAAACCACAGCTTTTAATGCTGGTATTAAAGCTACTATTTTACAGACATCTTTATTCCATCATTTTGCTTTTTCAAGGTCTTATTTGTTTGGCGGTGCATTAGCCAAAGGGGGTGATGTTAATTTTATTAGGGCATATAAAGAAGGATTAAGGTCAATTCAAGCATTAAAGCCAGAGATAGAATTATTAGTACGCAATGGGTTAACTTTTGGAAGAATGCAGGAATGGGATGAATTGATGCTTAGAAAGGATGAGAAGTTTGATAAGATGTTGGGTAAGATAGGTATTCCAAAGGTGGTTAGAAATCCTATAAGATCATTTCAGAGAAGGCAGGCATATTTCTTATTTAATAAGTTTGGTGCTGGGTTAAAAGCGTATACAGCTTTACTTGAATATAATCATTTGCTAGATAAATATCCTGAATTAGAACCGAATGCCCGGGCAAAACAAGTAGCAGAATTAGTAAATGATGATTTTGGTGGACTGCATCTTGAAAGAATGGGTAGAGATAAGACATCTCAACATTTATTTAGATTAGTTTTTCTAGCTCCGGACTGGACGGAAAGCAATGTTCGGACTATGTATAAGGCATTGGCTCATCCCAAGGTTGTTGAAGCTAAAAGAAAATTAACGGGTGGTGAGAAACTTACACCGGAAGAGAAATCATGGTATGATCATCAGTTTAAGGTGTATCGTAGATTTTGGGGCAGGGTAGCATTAAGAGGAATGGCTTTAACTACTGCTGCAAATTTAGCAATAGCATTGCTTGATGAAGATGATGATGATACTAAAAGAACATATTTACAGAAGGTGGCATATCGTTATAAAAGAGCTTGGGAAAAAGGAGGGTTAAGATGGTTGGAAGTAGATATTACTCCAGTTTATAGAAAGCTTACGGGTAATGATGAAAATATTTCATATTTTTCTGTATTAGGACATTTTAAAGACCCAATAAAATTTATTGTTAAACCAGCACAATCAATCAGACATAAGAGTGGACCTTTATTCAGAACAGCTCTTGAGGCTTTTACCGGGTCAGATTGGAGGGGGTGGGAATTTACTGATGCGGGTGAATTATTAGGACTGGATGACAGGGGTAGATTGGCTGGTCAATTAACAAAATTCCCCATGGGTGGATCAGAGGCATTAAAATATGAACAGATACCATCGTTTATGTTGCATACAGCACGATCATATCTTCCCATTCAGGGGCAGAATATACTTGCATATGCAACAGGTGAAGTGGATTGGTTTAATGCGTTCACAAAGTCTGCAGGATTAACCGTATCTGTAGTATCTCAACCACAGGAGGAAAAGAAGTCAAGGTATTCTATGATTAAGGAAGCGGTTAAGAAGGGTGAAGATATAAATAAATATCTTGAGAAAGCTAAAATTGAATTCGGTGAAGAGAATTTGAATAAAAATAAAACAAATTGGAGTAAGGAATTTGAAATTTATAGTAGGGTTATTAATGGAGAATATAACGATGATGTTGTATATAATCTTTATGACCGGAATATTTCCAACGATGTTAAAGCAGCATGGTTAAAGGGGGAGTATGATAAACTCGGGAGTGATGAATATAAATCATTTCTTAGAAAATACTATACAAAGATTAATGGTTTAAATAATGTAATATCTGATGATCTCTATAATAGACAAGTTAAATTAACTGGTGTAACAATTCCATCAGCTAAAAAGGGAAAAACAGGCAAAGTAATGAAATGATAAAATAATTTTGTAATTTTACTCAATATAAAAACTTAAAAAATGGCATTTCAATTAGATGATCCGATTTATAGTGCAACATTATCTACCATTCCTCTTGCTTATATTATAACAATGGTGGGCTCTGGTCCCCCAGGGAGTAATAAATATGATGAGACAGTACATGGGGAAGCTGGTGTTGCACATGATTATACAGATTTTGATACTTATTTTAAACTTACCATAATTTCATTAAGTGGAAATTATTCTTATGTAATGTATACTGCTGCCGGTACTGGTGTTGATGAAGTTATATTACCACCTTCGGATGGGTCATTTACAAATATATTAAACCCAACGGTAGATGGAAGTGATGTTTATAATTGTGTTCATATTGCTGTGCCGACATGGAAAACTGCTATTGCGTATACTCTTACTGCCAATCATCATGTTTATTATGCGGTTACAGGACTTGTCTATAAGTGTATTCAAAATGTAACCGGAGCATTTGAGATTCCAACCGATACTGCGTATTGGTCCCCTGTAGATGATGATGATATTAATGCAAAATATAGGGCTGAAATTAATCTTGCCCATGTGATTCCACTTGAAGTTGATTATGCGACAATGGGAATAGATGTTGTGGGGGCTGGAGTGGTGATGCACAGAAAAGATTTACTGGCAAATATTGATTTCCAGAAAGCCTCAAAGTTATGGGTAATGCTGGAGTCTGTAGACAACCTGACCGGAAGGGGTTTATGGACTAATGCTGCTGATATAATTGCTTATGCAAAATTTTTAACAGGAGAATAATGGCTACAATACTTGATAGCACTTTAACGAGTACGGCTGCTGTGAATGCCATGGCTGACAATGTTGCTCTTACAGCCAAGCAAAGTCTGTATGGGTTAAAGGATGTATCTGAATTTGACTGGATGGAACTATTTTATTATTTTCAACTATACAATATACTTTATAAAGAAAATGCTAATATCGCAGTTGAATACTTAACTGCTCAGGAAAAATTGGATATTAAGGAGGAAATTTACCAGGCATTCTTGCCGTGAAATTGAATATTAATAAATAAAAAATAGAGCCATGGCTGCTAATATTACGATTAACAACTTACCTAACGACATTGAATTTGTCTATGCTGGTACCACTGAAATAGAAAAAGATACTATTCCAAAGTTAGGGTTGAGAACAAAAATTTATGGTGATAAAGTGCAGTTAGTTTCATCTCCAGGAAACCTATCAGATAGTTCCGCACATACTGTACTTGTAATCGATTATAATAAAGTTGTTGCACCAGCAGTAGCTTCTGCTACAGAACTAAGGGATTTGATTCTTTTATATGCCAGTTCTGCAGCCGGAGGTGGTGGTGGAGGCATAGGTGGTGGCAGTATTGTCTATACCAATGCTGCTGATGACTTTGTAGCTACTATAAATAATGGTACTAAAACCATTACCATTACAGGGCTACCATTTACATTGGAAAATAAGCATGTTTATGCTGGTAGCATCAAGAAACAAGCGGTAATTACAGATTTAGTTACTGATGTCGCCATTACCAAGGTTAGCGTTGCAGGGGGAGTTATTACTGTAGCAGATGAAAGTTCAAACTTTGTTACAGGTGATGAAGTTGTGGTAACATTGATAGGGCCGGATAAGCATTATGACAGGGCATTGGACACTGATAAATCAACTACCGACAACCCTGATTATGCTCATTATACTGATCCAAACCCGCTTGTAGACGAAACCGATCTTGGTATTGATGGAGAAGCAGACCCGCATGCTGGTGCTCCCACTCTTGTTTTTCAGGAAACAGATGCGGTATTCAGTCCTGAAAATGTAGCTGAAGGGTTTACGATATATAACGCTACTGATGGTAGTAGTGCCCTGATCAACGTGGACGGCAGTGGAATACCCGGGAGTTATCATGGAGATGGCGGTGCCGGGTATGATTCCAATGCTGCAGGAGTAGATGTAGAATGTATCAGCCATGCTGCCCTTGCAGGGGGAGGATCAGATGACTGGCAAGCTACAGAAGTAGCCTGTATTCCCGAATGTAAAAGGTTTGTGATTGATGCAAGAACTTACCCGGAGTTCTCTTTCGACACACTTCTTCGTGCAGGAGATAATAATAAAGTATGGCTGAAAATATATTCATCCAATGATGCAAGTGCTGACACCACCGATGATACCGGGTGGAAAGATAAATCCCTTGATGTACTTGGTGCTGCCACTATTTCTGCTGACAACCTTGCAGCAACAGGGGTGGATGTTTATCAGTCCGATACCTATGTTGTTGACGAGGACGTAATGGTGTTAAAGTGGATGATCAAGATCGTGGGTGAGTTTAATGCAGCAGCAGCACAGGATAATTCAGCTTCAGTAATAATCACTAAAGGATATTAAAAATGGAAGACATAGGATTTACTTGTTACGAACAGCCTGCTGTTGTGCCTAAGCCAACAATAGCAGAGATAATCGCTTCGTTGGATAATGCACAGAAATTAGCTGTGTTAAACGGGTTTGCATACAAGGTGGCACCACAGACCTTGTACTATAATTTAAAAGGAAAAGTTTCTGTTGATGTTATCCGGGCTTTGTATAGGGCTATCCGGGACATCAGGAACTATTCCAGAGCCTTGATGCGTGGTGAGGTAGAGATCACTCCTGCAGAGACCGATCCTGAAACCGGAGAGGTTATTACTTCAGCAGAAATGAACACACCACCAACATCTCAGACTGCATTAAAGAATGCTGTTGCTTCCAGGTATACAGGAGACTTTAATGCAACCCAGGTCGGGGCTATAATCACTAAGATGATTAAATGTACCAAGCCTGCCGAGAAAGGGGATTGGACTTTTTATCGTACCAATATTGTTATAATGTAAACTTTAAAGATATGCCACATTTAAGTAAAAATTTAGCACAACAAGGTGCTAGGGCAGCCCTCAGAGAGGAATTCCAGCCTCTTGAAAATATGGGCATAAACAGTATTGACCGTACTCTTATTGATGGGATAGGGTTGACGGTCTACAAAGAACTTACTCTTACCAATAATGGTGCAACAGATGTAAACTGTTTTACTGTTGCAGGAGATGTTGCAGTTCAGTGGATATATCTCAAATGTACAGCACAGAATGAAGGAGGTGGTAATACTACATTTGATGCTGTTAATTTTAATATCTGGGATGGTGCTGCAGGTGATGATATAACGCTTGCTGCCGGTGTTAATGCTTCAGGTATAGTGGTAGGTGGGAAGATTATAAAAACAAATACGGCTGCTAATGCTGCTGTATTTGTTAATGGTGATCAGGCAAGGGTAACAGAAGGTGCTGTAGGTTCAATGTTGATGCCTTTCTTTGCAAGCCAAAAAGGTGATGGTACCACAACATATATCAGGCTTGGTTATACTGGTGATGCTACTACTGATCTGGAAGTAACCGTTATATTAAAATATAATCCCTGGTATCTGGAAGGGATTGTAACAGCAGTATAAGATGGCAAAAGAGTCACGGCATCGAATTGAACAGCAGGATATTTTGTGGGCAGAATATTTCCTGGACGAAGCATCTGTGTATAGGAATGGAGGGAATCCACACGCAGGAGCCACACATCCTACTTTTTTCAATGGTATAGCTACCTTCGATGGTATCACGGCAGAGATTACTTATCCAAGACATCTGTTTCATCTTTGCAGACCGGAACGAGCTTTTAGTATCAGGACAAAAGTTTACCTGACCAATACGGATGGTTCTTCCTTTATCCAGCTTTATGATAATGGTGCCCCGCCATACCAGGAATTCAGATTTCTTATATGTGGTATATTCCCGGCAGGGAGTGATGATATGCTGTGTCTCGAATTATGGGACGACCATGGTTCTGCCGGAAACAGGATAATGAAAGGTAGAAAATATGACCAGGCATTAACCATACTTGCCCGAGATAAGTGGATAGAGTTTGCTGCTACCTATGATGGCAGGGGTGGTCCTACTCCTGAAGCTGGTATACGTCTTTACATGGATGGTGTGCGTGTTGATGATACAGATTTGTCATATGGTGCTGGTAATTATCAGGCAATGGAATATAATCCGGAAATAGCATACCAGGTTGGGCGAAATGTTGAAGGTAAGATGGATTTTATCGAAGTCTGGAATAGGGTTTTGACACCAGAGGAAGTTGCTAATCTTGCAAATGTTTAAGTTATGAGTAAAAGATACAGAGATTTACCGAGTGGACATAAGGAGCAGTTGGGGCCGGAAGAAATAACTAACGGTAATTTTACTACTGATAGTGATTGGGTTAATGATGCAGGAATAACAATAACTGGAGATGTGTTAAGATTTACGGGCGTTGCAAATAGTAATCATGCCCGTCAGCTATCTGTAACGGCTGGGGTGAAATATAAGATTATACTCGTTATTAGTGCCTATACATCAGGTTCGGTCAGGATAGAAATGGGGGGTTCGGCTGTATCGTCTTCTTTTACATCTACTGGAACTTATACATTCTATTTAACTGCACAAGATGTAGCAACTGATATTGAATCAAGAACAGCAGGAACAACATTAGATGTAGATAGCATTACAGTCAAAGAAGTCCTTGTCGAAGAAGTTGATGAAATCTTAAATATCTCAGCCCAATCAGGTTCTATTTTAGATAGATGGGGTAATGCATTGACACCAACCAACATGGCAGTGTATAAGGATGGTGAAGTTAATGCTATGTATTTTAATGGAGTTGATTCGGAAATTAATTGCGGTACACCTGACACATTATTAGGTGACAAGTGTTTTATTATATGGTTCAAAGGATATGAGTATTCAGGTATTGTTACATATTTCATAAGCACTACTATGTTTGCCCTTGCCTTTGATATATCAAGTGATACGTTACATATCTCATCTGATGGTGGTGGAACGCTTGCAATTGATGCATATGCCCTTCCAGTAAACGAATGGACTCAAATAACACTTGTAAGAAATGCTGCTGGATTAGCTAATTTTTATGTAAACGGTGAAGTAGTATACAGTGCGTTAGATACAGGTACTCCAGCTGCCGGTACTGATATTATATTAAACACTGAACCAGCTACTTTTAGGGGTTTAATGAATGACATAAGGGTTATCGATGGATTGCTTACTGCATCTGAGGCAAGTCAAATCTTTTCATCAGAGAAAGCTTTATACAGACTTTAACAAACAAGGATAATGGCTAAGATATTTTCATTTAACGAAGGACTTAACGGTTCATATATTGATTCCATATCTGGAGTAGCTGGGGTTAATACCAATGGTAAATTCGCCAGAACAGAAAAAGGATTGACTTGGGAAGGAAATGGGAGTAATACACAAGTTACTTGGGGAGCAACTGCTCCTTTTGGTGATATTTCTTCTGATGGAACGATTAGGATTGTTTTTAAGTTTAGAAAAATTGGTAATGACCAAATATTATTCAATTATCAGGACGCTTCAGGAAATAAATTAAGCATTAATACAAGGAATGATATATTTACTTTTTATATGAATTACCATATCACAATAAATCAAACTGACTTAAAAAACAATGTTTGGTATGAATTTATTGGGATTTGGGAATCTTATGCATCAACTATTTTTTATTTAAATAGTATTTTGAAGGCAGACATTGGGGGAGGTGCTTGGGAAACTACTGTTGATTTTACAATAGGTTCAAGAGGTAATACTAAGTGGTTTAATGGTTATATCCAAAACGTTACAATATGGAATCACACTCTCGCCGCCCAACAGCGAGCCAAAGCCTACGAACGCTTTCTCAAAGCATCTCCCATGGGTATTGAGCTATACCCGAAACCAGTACTCCCGGAAAGAAAGCCTACTGATCTGTCAAGGTATGCTAATGCTGGATTAGTAGCAGCATACAACATGATCCCCAGTGCAGGGAATGTACTGAC
>Ga0307428_1000946_pt1 | contig 15902 bp, 37 predicted proteins | sample SalMarWE160240MG_FD_202161 | JGI IMG/M metagenome (GOLD analysis project Ga0307428, IMG submission 202161) | Salt marsh sediment microbial communities from the Plum Island Ecosystem LTER, Massachusetts, United States - WE1603-240 | ecosystem: Environmental > Aquatic > Marine > Intertidal zone >...
AGGCTTCAATGGTTTTCAGTGATTTAATAGATAGAGGTAATAATATAGCTGATTCATATGGTATAGAGAAAGTAAAGTTTTGGGCTAAGATAGAGAAAGTATCAGGTGATACTAGGACATGGAGAATGCATAATTATGAGGTAAAGAATTATGAGTTAGCAACAGGTAGAATGCAGGGCATAGATAATCCGCCAATGGTTGAAACAAAAGTATTAGATATGCCTCAAACTGGTTTCTTATCACCACTAATAAAAGCAATAAAAGGAATACCCGATTTAATAGCTAGAGCAATAGTAGGTATGGGATTATATGTTTTAAGTGGATTAGATACAATATTCGTAGGATTAGGTTTACCACCAATGTTCAGCATAATCATTAATCTATTATCCCAATTAATGAATGTTTTAATGGTACTTGTTGATATTATACCTTCATTAGCAACATATAGTTTAACGATATTAACAGGAATATTTAACATATTATTCTTGTTGATAGGTAGATGGGTATATATTATACCTATGTGGTTTACGTCAACACAGAAATGGATAACGTTATTCATACAGTTTTTCACTGGTGAATTATTCGATATGAATATATGGAAAGCATTTAACTTAGAAGATTTTTTGGTTATAGGAATAAATGTGATATTTCCATTCTGGTGGATAGACCATGTATTAACAAGTGAATCACCTATAAACACTTTCATAAATGACATAAAAACTTTCTATGGATTCTTAACTGGAATAGTAAACATATTCCTATGGACATACAACATTATAGCTAGCATAATAACGCTTATATTGGGGTTGAAATAAAATGTTTGTAGAAAATCCTGTAATAGAGAAGAAAACACTGAAACAGAAAGTAAAAGAGTTATGGATAAAGTTTAGAAAAGAAACAGATATAAGCCGAATTGATAACCTTTTAAAACCCATGATAATACTTGTTTTATTCAACAGCATATATGAGATGCTTATAATGTTATCAACAGAGTTCACCATAATATTTGAGTTCAGCTATTGGAGAATGATAATAAAAGTGTTTAACGTTATACTCCTTATGTATTTCATAAAGTTAAAGAGAGATGAACAGGTGAGATATACATGAGTAAAACAAGAGAAACACTAATAATCATTATTCTAGTGTTTTCAATATATATACCATTAGTTTATGGAGCAGAAGGAGATTATATGAGGGTGTGGAGTGTAAATCCACTAAATAATAATCCACGGGGGTTAGGAACAGATGGAATAAACATATATGCTGGAGATAATACTGATGACGCAGTGTATAAATATGATATGAATGGAAACTATATAGAGTTCTGGAACCTAAACGGATTAAATGATTATCCACATAGACTTACATCAGATGGAATAAACATATGGGTTTTAGATTATGGAGATAAAGCAATTTATAAATATGATATGGATGGAAATTATATAGAGTTCTGGAATCCAAACGCATTAAATGATTTGGCTTATGGTTTAGCAACAGATGGAATAAACATATATATTTTAGATTATCCTGATAAAGCAATTTATAAATATGATATGGATGGAAATTATGACACATTCTGGAATTTAGATGTATTAAATGATAATCCTTATACTATAACAACAGAGGGAACAAGTATGTGGGTTACAGATGCTACTGACTATGCAGTTTACAAATACGATATGAATGGATTATATATAGGGGTATGGGATTTAAACATTAATAATGACTTACCTTTTGGTATGGCAACAAATGGGACAACTATAATGGTTTTGGATAATACTGATGATGCAGTTTATGTATATGAAGGTGGAATAAGTTACCCTACACCTGATGCACCAACAGAGTTATTTGGTGCTGGTTTTAATAGTTCAACACCATATGTTAAATTATATTGGAACCATAATAACCTAACATTGGTAGATGTTTTTGAGGTTCAAAACTCAACAGACAAAGTATCCTGGGATAGGTTAGGGTATAATTCAACAACTGAATATATTGATTATCAGGTTGTGAATGGTACAGATAGATATTATAGGGTGAGAGCCTGTAAGTATCAGCCTGATAGATGGCATAATAGTTCATGGATAGATGATTTTGAAACAGTTTATTTCTTGAAAGGTGAAAATGGTTTACCGTGTGATGTTACTTATTTATATGGTGATTGGGTTGAATATAATGTTTCAAGTTATGAAATAATAGAAGGTTCATATTGGAAAGGAGATTTATCAAGTTTTCATATTATAGATGATGATTGCTTTTTTGTTAATGAAACAGGTGGTAAACCAGCATTAGATTTACGCATAAACTTTACTGATGTTGATTTAGATATAAAGTCATTAGCGGTTAGAACATTCTCATTTTATGAAGGTAGCCCATCTCATAACCTTACAGTTGATGCATATAACTTTACATCAAAAGGATGGAAAAAGATTCATGAACATGAAGAAGGTGAATATGATGAAGGTTCTACATGGTTAAACAGTTCATTATCATTAAAGAGTGAAGATTTTATTGATGAAGGTAAGGTATGGATGAGGGTTGATTATCCTGATGGTGGACATATTAAGCATTGGATTTGTATAGATTATTTCAAGTTAAGGGGTTTTGTACCTCTATATGGCGATAATTATTTATGGTTGATAATCTTATTGTTTTTAGGTTTAATCGGATATGTGGTTATGAAGGTGAGAAGATGACAAAAAAACGGTTAACCATTAGAAAGTTAATGAAAAATATGTATGTGGTAGTGGGAATACCTTTTGTTATTTTAGTATTGGTTTATATAAATAATAGTGGTATAATAACTGATGTCAACCTAAATAACGTTATTTCTAACCTGATACTTGTTTTTCCTTCTTTATTCCTCATGTTACTAAGTCTATATGGTTTAACTATTCAAAAGAAAAAGGATGTTCTAATTCTAACTAACACAGTCTTAGGTTCATTATTAGGTGTTTTCACTGCATATCTTTTCAGTGTACTATATACTAATAACATATGGTTAGATGATGTTATAACTGCAACATTCACTATAAACGATTTACAGGTTTTAACTGTAATATATTGCATCATTGTTGGGTTCTTATCTGGGGTGTTGAAAACAAGATGAGTGCTAAAAGAAGAAACCGTTTTGAACATATTACTAATGATGATGAAAAGAATGTGATTAACAGGAGAAATAGAAAAGCGGTTAAAAGTGCTAAAGACGATATGGAGAGAAGGGATTTTGAGAACAGAAATAATGAAAAGGTAACTATAATAACTATAAATAAAGGAGATGATGATATGTTAAGTGGTTATGCTTTTGTAAAGTTGAATTTATCTCGACCTATTAATGCTAGAGAATTAGGGTTACTTATTATAGATAAATTAGGTGATTATATCTGATTCAATTTATTTTAGCGATAATATATTTTCAATGGTTATTCTGGTTATTACTTCATTATTCAGAGTATAAGATAAGTTATACAAACTATAAATGGTTTCCATATTTAATTAGTTTCATGTTCATGTTTTTTCTTATGTTAGGATTCACTGATTTTTGTATAGATGCAATTAAACCACATCATTTAATGACTTATTCAGTGTTACTATTGATATGCTATAAATTACTGGATAAATCAAATAAGTTTAATAATAAAGATGTTATATGTTTATCATTCTTAATTGTTTTCATTAACAGTGAATATTGGGAATTTCCATACAGGTTTTTAAAGATAATGAGTAATGGTATAGATAAACTGGATATTCAACAATTAGCACATTTATTACCGTTTTATGGGTTAAACTATACTTTTGATTATAAAAGAGTTAATTTCAAGATATTAATTAAAGGATTAATGTTTTTATTAATAACATCATCAGTTAAAATAGTTTTATTAGAAGATTTGTTTTTTAGAATACCTTTTATATATAACAGGTTTTTTCTCATTATTCAGAGAGTAACGGCGTTATATTGTTTAACAAGGTTTTATATATTATCAAAAGGAGATTATGAGCAATGAATATAAAGAGCATAAAAAGAAGAATAAAAAACTTCAAAAATAGAAAAATATCTAAAGGTAGAATTAAACTTGTTTTCTCAAATAATCGTGGTGGTATGATAACAAATGATATATTTAAATTGAATGAGTTAACAAGCATTGAAGTTAGAAGAAAAAAGGATACATTAAATAAATATTCTCAATCATATAAATGTATAAACCCAGAAATTATGTTTGGAAAGAATTGGCATAGAGCTAGTGGTTATCTTACGAATTATGATGAGGTAATACCTGTTAAATATGATATATTAACAAATTATAATGGTAAGAAAGTAAACATAGAGTTTAAACTATTATTTGAAGAACCCATATCAAATGTAAAGATGGTAAAAGCATGGTGTTTCATTAATGCAAATCAATGTATAGTGTTAGATGATAAGGGTAAATATCAATATAGTTTAAAGACGGATTCAGATGTTTTTGAACCAGTTTATAACGGTAAGTTAAATAAAGTTTTGTTTAAAAATGATTATGGTTCAATGTTATTATCATCAAAAGATTCAAATGTTTTTTCAGAGGATAGAATCTGGAAACAAAAGAAACACGCTGAATATGTTATGTTATGGCATAATGATAATGAATACCCTACAATAAAGAAGGGTACATTTTATAGGTGTACTTGGAATATAAGCTATTTGGGGTTGTAAAATGGTGCATATGAAAATCAATATAAAGAACATCATATACCCAATGATTAATGTTGGTGGTGGTTATACTTTTAAATTAATAGAGATAGATAAAATAAGTGATGAAGATAGAAAAGAATGGAGAGAAATGCAGTTAAAGAGGGAAAATGTTAGAAACCATGATAAATTAGTTATACCTAATTATGGTGCTATTACGTTTGCTAAGTATAAAGATGAAATTGTTGGTTGTGGATGTGTGGAGATTATTTCAAAAGATGTTGCAGAGAGTAAACATTTAATGATTTTAAAAGAACATAGGAGAAAAGGTTTATTTAAAGAGTTGATGTGTTTAACGTTTATGTATTGTTATGGTATGGGTATTACGTGGTTAAATTTATCACCAGCTATACAGAAAGATTATTGGTATAGAATAGGAGCAGTAAAAGGATGGGTAACAAAATAGACATAAAAAAAGTAAGTCAAGTATGGAATTACTTTAAAAAAGGGCGGAGAGAAGTAGGTGTAATATTAGGTCTATTCAGTATTATCATAACGTATTCTATTAAGTTCAACATTGATTTTACTATAACTCAATATCTAATATTTACAGGTGTTTTTGGTGTATCATGTACTTTTTTAGGTGTGTTTCTAGCTAAGAAAGTTGACCCTGAACAGGCTAGAATATCGCCTCTTTCTCAGGATAATATAAAGTGTAATTTAGATTTTCAACAGAGTTTAGTTTATTGGTATGAAGGTGATAAAGAAAAGGCTATTGAAACAATGCAGAAAGCGATTAAGAGAAAGAGGAAATGGTTAAGATGATTATTTGCATACCTTTTTCATATATGAATAATTATTATTGGCATAGATATAAAGAACAGTTATTAAGTTTATCTAATAATTGTGATGGTTTATTTATTCCTGTTAATCGTGGTGTATATCCAGATGAATTAAAAGATTATCCTAAGATAAATATGTATATATGGCAAAATTTATCTTATAAAAAAAGGAATAAAGAAAAGAATAAACATTTGAAAAGTGTTGCATCAAGTATGATTAAGAGTTTTTTTTATTTTAATAGAATAAATAGAGTTTATAATTTATCTAAAATATATTCTAAGTTTGATTATGATGTTGTTTTAAGTTATAGTGGTGGTGGATGGATGGAGTTATTACATATTCGTATGGCTAAAGAAAAAGGTGTTAAGTGCATCCATAGAATGAGAGGTTATGGTAGATTAGAAAGGTATTTAGCTAGTTCAAGGATTAATAGGTTTTTTTCTGAAAGGTTGGATAGATATGCATGGTTAAGTTATGATTATCATATTCCTATTAATTATGAGTATAAATGTGTTTTAAAATCATTTGGAATACCTGAGAGTAAAATAAGTGAACCAATAGAATTAGGTGTAGATACAAATATGTTTAGACCACTAAAATATGACAGTAATAAAGGGTTAATTGGTTATTTTGGTAGAATAGCCCCAGAAAAAAACATTGATTTATTAATTGATATTATGAAAGAAACGCCAGATACAAACTATATTGTGGCTGGAAAGAAGTCAATGAAGGTTAGTTTTCCTGATAATGTAGAATATTTAGGTTCATTACAAAAACATGAATTAAACTATTATTATAATATGTGTAAAGCTATATTATTACCATCATATGCAGAGGGTTTATCAAATGTTATTTATGAAACATATGCAACAGGTAGAATCTTAATAGCATCTAAAAATGCATTAAATAAGATGTTTCCGATATATGGTTATAGAATGAATGGTTTTAATGTAAAAGATTGGGTAAAAGTTATTAATGGTTTAAGTGATATTAATTTTGACTGTATTGGTATGAAGGCTAGAGAGTGGGCGTTAAAGAAAGACTGGAATTGTTTTGGTAAAAAAATGGTTAATGCTTTAAGGAAAGTGATGCAATGAATAAAGGTATAACTTCATGGACAAATAGAGTTGAGAGGTTACATAAAGTTTGGGTTAATCATAATGATGTGCCTGAATATAGAAAAGAAATGATTAAATATATTGTTGATGAATTGAAGTTAGATAAAGATAATACCATAATGGATTGTGGATGCGGTACAGGTTTACTATTCAAGTATTTACCTGATGAATATAAAGATAGATATTGGGGCATTGACTTTACACAGGAAATGATAGATTATTGTAGGAAAGAGCATCCTGGATATAAAAATAGATTTAGAAGAATGGATTTAACTAAGGTTGATACTGAATTTTTTAATGGACATAGTGTTTATGTTACTCAAAATGTTATTCAACATATTTTATTGTTTCAAGAAGCATTAAATAATATGTTTTATGCCTGTAATGACGTTATTTTATTATGTGAAAGAACACATCAATTTAATACGTATATTATAGATTATGAACCTGTTTATAGATGGAGATTTAATCTAAAAGACTTTTATGATATACTTACTTATTATAAAGAATTATATGGGTATATGGGTGATGTTGAAATATTAGGTCAATCAACATCAACATCTAAAAGAAAGAAGGCGTTAACTATTTTTAGAGTGAATAGATATAATGAATTAAAGTTATCAAAAGAGATAATGAGGGAATATGATTCTAAATATTTTACTAGAGAAACAACAAGCATCAATTTAGAAATTCATGGACTTAGCATAAAACAAAAGATAATTAATTTTTTTAAAAAAATAGGGTTATAGAAAAAAAGAGAGGATAGGTTACTTTTTAGGTGTAACCTTTTCAGGTGTAGCCTTTTCAGGTTCAACCTTTTCGTAATAGCACTGGTTGTTAACTACGCTTAGTTTGATGTTCTTTATGCCGAGGGCATTAATCCGCTTTTGTAGTTGAGTACGGATGTAGTTAGCCTCTTTATTGGGTATAGAGATTATACCCATTGGGTCTAGGCTTTTCTTGATTCCTTCAAGAACAGCGTCATATCTGGAACCCTTACGGTATTTACGTGTGGGTTTCTTTTTTGTTGGCTTTAGGCTATAGTTTAATTCACTCATAGCAATTACAATGTATTTTTCATAGATATAAGGTTTTTTGTCTTTTCATGTTTAATATTTATGATGATAAATCCGATTAAAGATAACATTATATATGAGGGTCTTTAATCTATATTAACCAGCAATAAACCTTAAATATGCAAACAATACATTCTAGGCTAGGGACGCAGAATGGCGAAAGTGGGACGGAAACCAAAAATCACGGCATCAAAATATATTGATGCAGTGCTTAAAAGAAGAAGTCTGAACGATAAGGATGTTGCTGAGGTTATCGGTGTGAACCTAACAACAGTATATCGTTTTAGACTTCAAAATCCTGATGTTTTTTCAGAGGCTGAAAAGCGTTTGAAAGAAGTAAAGATAATAAGATATGACGGAAAAAATACAAGCAGAGAGGTTTTTCTGTTAAACCCTTCAATCGTTGAATGGGTAGATATGCAGAAAAAGAGAAGAGTATCAGTGGGTGTGATAAGAAATAGAACCAACTCACTTTACAATGTATGCACACATTTAGGGGTTAGCCCTGATAAACTAACGGTAGAAAGTGCATCTAAACTTGTGCATGAGATGAGAGAAAAACAGGATGCTGGTGAAGAACAGATAAAGGGATTATCTTATTACACAATAAGAAAACCCTTAAGAATCTGGTTTATGCTTTCTAAAGGAATATCAGGTGAGTTACTAACAAACAAGGGTATAGATGCTGGTAGAAGTAAGGGTACAGGTTCAATGGCTAGTGAGAGAGTAACAAAAGAACAGAGAAAAAGGCATTGGGATAACATACCCATTGCAGTGATGAAATACTGTAAAGACGAAACGGAGAGTATCGAAAACATAGTTGAAGAGATAAGAGCAATATCCATATTCATGTACTATACAGCATCCAGAATCACAGCGACAACTAACATAATGTTCAATGATGCTAAAAGCAGTTATGAGGAAAACACATGGAAAATTCATATAACGGATAAAGGTAAAAAAGGTGGTATAGAGTGGATAAAACTATTACATGGACATGGCTTAGAAAAGATGAGAGAATATGTAACTAAAAGGTTTGGAATGACAAAAGAAGTACAGGGTGAAGTATTAACAAACACTGATAAACATATGTTCCCGTGGATTAACGCAAATTACAGAAAAGAAGTAAAGATAATGAAGCACTCACTAAAACTAAGTGGATGTCAAACTAGAATACCTAATCACATATGGCGACATACTTTTGCTCAGGATTGGCTAGACGCATCAGATTGGAATTATGAGTTAGGTGCGGCAATAGGTGGGTGGCGTGATACTGGTACAATGAAACTAAGTTATGGAAAGATAAACAGAAATGCAATAGAAAGAGGACTGAAAAAAGCAATGGGTTATGACGTAGAAGATGTAACATATGTACTGAGGTATTAAAATGAAATGTCCTAAATGTGGAAAAGAAATCCATAAAGTACCCAATTATAATCCAACAACTAAACAAGTTGAGGGATTCAGATTAACACACATCCATACACTAGAAGAGATAATATCAGGAAAAGCAACATGCTATTATACAGAAAAGGTGGGTTAATAAAATGAATACACAATCTTTTTTAACTTTCATACTGATAATGGCTCCACTATTTAAATGGTGGATAAAGGAGATGCTAAAACATGACAGATAATAAAGATGTTTTAAAGTTTACATTAAAATCCGTAAATGAAATGCCTTTAGACAAAAATAAGAAAAGACATAGAAAAACAAAAATAGATTATAAGGAAAAAACATATCTTGAAAAGATAGGTAGAAAACCTAAACAAACAAAAATGACAGCAAATTACATACAGGAAATATATAACCGTGATAAAAAGGAGTGTTGAGAATAAAATGATGAGAACAGATATAGAGATTGAAAGACGGTTAAAAGATAGGTTACATATCTGGAAAGTATCGAATAATGGTAAAAATATGTTCAAATCAAGAAGATGGAAAATGAAAGGAGAAATAAAAACATTGGAGTTTTTATTGAAAAAACACATAACAAGAAAAGAAGTGGAAATGTTGTTAAATACTAAAAAACACGTATTTGTTTTAAATGATAATGGTAGAGATTTATTCAAGTCAACAAAATGGAAAATGATGGGTGAAATAAAGACACTTGAATGGGTGTTGATGATAAAATGAGTAATGAAGTAAGACCATATGTTTTATGCCCTGAATGTGGTTCAGGTTCAAAAAGAGTGCATACCGATTCAGAGATTGAAGATGTAGTAAAGGATATGGATGATTATATAAAAGCGGTTACAACATACAGTCTAAAACGTCAATGGATATGCTCAGAATGTCATTATGTTTTTGAGTTATCAGAAATTGATATGATAACTGCATTCAGGTTAAAGCGTAAATTAGAAGGAAAAAAGGATAAGGATATAAGAACAGAGTTAAAAGAAAAACTAGAGGAAAGTAAAAGAGAGGTATAATAAATGGCTGTAAAAGGTAAAAGAAGAAACACGATTAAGATTATATATGATGTTCTTAAAATGTTGGTTTATAACAAAAGCACAAAATCTCGGATAAACTACAATATGCATATCAGATATAAAAGGTTAAAAAGATATTTATATGCATTAAATAAATATGGTTTTATCATAATTAGAAATGCTAATGAAGATGAATTAAGAGTAGATAAAAGGAGCAGAAAATATATAGAGATAACGGATAAAGGCAGAGAGTTTTTAAGTGATTTAGAAGAATTGAATAAAAAGTATGATGGAGTTTTACTAGGTGAAAAGAAATGGATAAAATAGATAGTAAAAATAATAATGTTTCAATGTCATGTACGGCTTATGATTATATCTCATTAAGAAATTATGTTTTGTGTGAAAAAGAGGAATTAATAAGATTAGAACATGAGAAAGCATATTCTGTTTATAGTCAATCAAGAATTAGAAGATTAAACCGTAAAGGTGTAATAATTATTTGGATTATGGGTGAATGTAGGAGAGTAAGATTATCATGTATAACAAGAATGATTTTAGCTGGTTTAATAGGTGATGAAGATATTGAAACATTATTAAGAGAGGAATCATAATGTTAAAAGAGTTTGTTGAGTTAATGTTTCTGGAAATAAGGTTATTCTGGATAAATATAAAATTATTTTATTTAAAAATTAAGAACATATATTTAAGACGTAGATTAGATAAACTTTATAGGAATTGGAGATAATGACAGTTGTTGATAGATGGGATAAAATAAATGATAAAAATAGGTTAGAGATAGTGGAAAATAAATTAGATGGTTATGAAAAGAGAATTAATGAAAATGATGGTTTAACTGCAAATGAGATAATACAATATAACAAACTGGTTATAGAACATAAAGAGTTAGTGGATAGATTAGGATATGCGACATTAAAACATGAGGGAAAAGAAAATGAGTGATAAAGTTTTATGTTGTCCTAGATGTGGAAACGTAAATATTGTAAAAGTAGGTGAATATTATCAATGTCAAGCAATTAAAGGTAATAGAAATTTGGTTAGTTGTGGTTTTATTGGTGAGAAACATTTGTTTTCCTCTCAAAAAAGGGTATAAAACTTATATTTTTAAATAAGATTTATATATGTTTATTTGATTTATGTTTATGGTGATTTAGGTTGAGTCTCTTAGAGAAGATGGAGAAAGAGGGACATAAAAGCCTTAAAGTAGGTAGAATATATGTTTCTCCATCTAGCCTCTTAGAGGATGTCAAGTCTGGAAAAGAGCCTGAGAAAAAACATAAGACATTAGACCATTTTTTTAAAGATTCTCAAATTCAAGTTAATACTTTATTGTGATATTATAAATGTCTTTTATATTATCTCAAATATTTGATATAAATTGTTAATTAAATATAAGATACTTAGAAAAGGAATACATATGGCTAAAAGACAGGTTGAGTGGTTAAAGAAAAAATTTATTGAATTAAAGAGTTTTTATGGTAATAAATGTGCTATTTGTAAAAAAGAAGGTGATTATTTAGAATTTGCTCATGTTAAAGAAACAGAGTTAAATGGTAGAGGTAGAGGTATGTGGAAAAGATATTATGATATAATCAATAATTTAGATAGTTATAGGTTGATGCATAGAGAATGTCATGAATATTATGATGGTGTTTTAAGAGATTATTTTGATTAATTTTTTAGAGTATGTTAATGCTCCTATCTATTATGGGACGCAGAAAAAGAGCATTAACACAATTTAATAAAGTATTTATGTCTATATAAATTGTTGCTAGTTTCATGTTCTAAATATAGATTCTTAATCAATATCTCCATTCAACAATCCTTTTAATATAAATGGATATAGAACCATACATGAATCCAAAAGAAGAACAGATAGAAGATTGTTACCTAGATGAAATGTTAATGATAACTAGAGTAGGTAATAATTATACTGAGTTTAAAAACTGTATGGAAAAATACACCAGGGATATGTGGTATTAATTATACGTTAAAATGATGTTTAATACCTTCTATTCTTTTTAAACAATCATATCTTTCTGGACATAGTTTATTCATACAGGCATCTTGACAAACATAAAAATCAATATTCTTTTTTAATAAGGGACAATATAATGTAAAGTTTAGTTTATTCAATTTAACTAACATGCTACATTGCATTTTGTATTGATGTTTTATTTCCTTATATTTATCTCTTATTTCTTTCAGTCTTAAGGCTAGTTTAATGTTTTTATCTTCTACCTTTTTTAGTTTATCGAGTTCTGTTTTAATATAGTTATATCCATCAAATTCTGGAATATCCAATGTCTTTACAGGTTCTGATATTAGCAATTCTGTTTTCTTTTTCTCAATTATAGACATTTTTAGGATTCCTGTATAACGTTTGTCATGTAGAATAAAATTAATAGCCCTATGGATGCAGATAAAAAGTTGAACCATTTATTATAAGATAGAGGGTCTTTTGTTATAGATAGATATATGTTGAATAAAAGAAGGGTTATCCCTACTAAGAAAACAGCGATAAGTTTTTTCTGTTCATAGTCTAAAGACATTTGTATTCACTCTTTTCCTTCATAGTATTTCTTTTTTTCAGTGCATTTACCGAATTCATACCAATAACATACATTGTTATATTGATGTTTTTTGTGTTTTATATATTTACAGTATATTCCGAAAGGGCATACAATCATTTTTCTTTTACCTCTTTAAATATAAGTTCTGAACATACACCTAATTTTGTTATATAGATATCTTTTAAAGTACATTCATTCTTATAATTGAATTTACATGAAGCTAAACATTTCATTTTGTTTTATCTCTTTTCTTTTTTAGTTTGGACAAACTCTTTATTCAGAGTTACCCACATATGGTTTAGCACAAACTCTATTTCCTCAATATCTCCTTCAAGGTTATATTGATTAATAATAGATTCTGCTTTTTCTGAGAGTCTGAAAGTTACTTTTCTGGATATAACTACTTTCATTGTGGTTCATCTCCTTTTTTGATATATTCCTTTATTTTATTTATGTAGTATCTTAATAGTTTTCTCTTTCTATATATTCTTTTACATTCAGTGCATGAGTATATATCCCATTTTTCTAATAAGTCTTTTTGGATATACCATTCATAAGGTAAACATATTAAATCTTCTAAGGATTCAGCTTTATTCAATTCATGTTTGCAGTGTTCACAAATTAAAACGTTTTTATATTCCATTTTTTACATCTCCTTTTTCTTTAGTGTATGATTCTTCAATTAAGATTAGTTGAGCATATATGTTAGTAATTCTATGGATGTATATGGGTTTGTTGGTTGATAATAGTGTGTATAGTTCATCTATGCAGTTTTGTATTAGAGTTAATGTGTTACTCATTCTCTATTCCACACCTCTTCAAACGATTCTTTCATTTCCTTAAAATATAGAAACATTATTGATGCTAACATTAAACCATACATTATTGATACTTCATAAACTACTTTATTTAGAAGTATATGACAAAACATTGCAGATATAACTATCCCGATAGTACAGGCTGTTAAAGATATAGCTATGCAACTTATAATAAATGTTATCTTCTTATCATTCATTCTTTTTCATCTCCTTTTTCAAAAAACAAGATAGTTAGTTTTTCATCATCATGAATTTTAGTTTTATAGAATGAGTTTAATGTTTTTATTGCATCTTTTCTGTTTAATGTATCTGTATCATAACATAAGAAAGGTGTTGGTATGTCTTTTAAAAGCATTTTTATTTTCAATATGAGTAAAGCCCTGAATCTTCTATTTGGAGATGTTACAATATGAATTATACCAACAAAAGGATAGCGGTCATATCTTCTTATGGTAGAGAATAAATGAAATGCTAGTTTAGTGTACTCATGAGAGAACCCTATTATAGTTGTCATTCTGTTTCTTCTCCTTTTTCTTTTTCAAGTGTTTCAATTCTGTTTAATAACTCTTCTAATATATCCCCAATAAGATAGAGGTTTCTATTAACTGCATATGGGTTTGTTTTTCCTAGTTTATTATCGTTTGCCTGTCGAGTGGAATATAGTACATCATTATAATCTAGGTTTTTTAATAATTTAATTTCTTCTTTTATATCCATTTCTATTTCTCCTTATATTCTTTATATATTTCATCTATTGTTTTTCCACAAATTTTACACATTACTCTAGCATTATCCTCTGGTTTAAACATGCTCTTTAAATGTTCTTCTACATGTTCAATAAAGACTAGAGCCTTTTTCATCCTATAATATTGGCTTTCACTTATTTTTCTCATCTTTCATTCCTCTTCATTATCAGTTTCTTTTTCAGCTTTTAGTTTGTCTTTTTCTTCTTGTACTTCATATTCTGCTTCTATGTTTTTTCTACTTTCTTTATTCAATACGTGGGATGTTGGTTCTTCTGGTTTCATATAGTCTATTTGAGGTAAGTCAATGTCCATTGATTCTATATCTTCTTTTGTTAACTGTACTAAGTGTTCTAATGTTACTAAGTTTTTACATGGTGGTAAACCAGTTTGAGGGTTTAAAGCGGTCATACAAATATCTTGTATTTGTACTATATCATCATCCATTAAAGGACATTGTAAGGATTTACCATCACGACTGTATATCAGGTTTCCTTCAATAGCATTGCATAGACACATATAGGTTTCTGCAATGAATCCTTTTTCTGTTATAGTCATGAATTGTTTAAGGAATCTCTCAATTCTTTTAAAACTTTCTTTTCTTCTTTCTTCTCTTATCTTGTTTCCTATTATATCTGCTTTACCCTGTTTACAGGCTCGACAAATTCTTTTTACTGATTCAGGGTCAGTGCCTAGTTCATCTTTCTTTTTTGTTTTGTGTGTTTTTTCTAAGCACCAAAAGGTTTCATCAGAGTATTCTATATAATCACAGTCAATGTCTAATAGGGTTTCCCTTATGTTAAAAGTAACAGGTTCATTGGTTGTATTACCTAACTGCATTTTTGAAAAGGCATCAACGATATAAACAAGTGTTTCGCTTTTAGTCAAATCATTTTTTTCAGCTACTCTTTCAAACACTAGATTAATCGTTTCTTTCTGAGGTTTATTAAGTTTACATGTCCATGAAGATGTACTCATTTTTTCAGTTCTCCTTTTCTAAGTATCTTAACAGTATTTCAGTAAGCTCTTTTTTAATAGTATATCTCAATTCAGATTCAGTAACTATTCTGTTGATATAGATAAGGTGCATTTTGTTTATAACATCATTAAAGGATTCTGTAGGTTCTTTAAGGTTATCTAGTTTATCGTATGTAGTTTTTCTAACTCTTATTAGTTTTGATTCTAAATCTGTGTCGCATCCCATGTTTACAATGGATGGGGAATCTGTATTTAACGTTTACTGTTATAGCACTAAAATATGGGACATTGTTTTATCTGTAAGGTTGTCTAGGTTGTCCGTCTAGGTTGTCCGTGTCTAAAAATGTGGTAGACAACCCGCTAATCAGTCTTGTTTGAGGAAAAGGAGTTCAAATAAGGGATAAAAAAACATCAGGTTGTCCCATTTTTTTTGAGAGGCTTAATTATGCAAAAATATTGCAAACGGTTTTCGTTTGCACAATCAAAAGTCAATAAGCCCTATTTGGGCTTCTTTTAACTAAAGAACCGTTGCTTTAGGGTTGCTAGTTGTCCGTTTTTTTCTAAAATATTTCCACGTAGAGGGTATTAATTGCATAATCTAAACCCCTAAAAAAACTATGTTGAGGAAAGAAAGAG
>Ga0307428_1000947_pt1 | contig 15885 bp, 11 predicted proteins | sample SalMarWE160240MG_FD_202161 | JGI IMG/M metagenome (GOLD analysis project Ga0307428, IMG submission 202161) | Salt marsh sediment microbial communities from the Plum Island Ecosystem LTER, Massachusetts, United States - WE1603-240 | ecosystem: Environmental > Aquatic > Marine > Intertidal zone >...
CAATACCCGATAACTTTAAAACTACCTTTTACCCCTCGCTCTATATATTAAATTTAAAAAGAATGCTTCATCCTGGTTATTTTCGAAGATATTACTTCTCATAATTCCTTTAAGCATAATAGGTGATATCCTGTACTACTTTTTAACCTTGCACTTCTTGGCATAAAATCACTCCGGTATTCTAGGAAAATTAAATGAGTATGTCAGACGAAACGTCCCTTTGTCTTATCAATTTAAGTTAGCTATCAAACCGTCTTTTTCTTAATTCTATAATTTCGTCTGCTTGTTTTTTTTCAAATAAAATTCGTTTATCAAGATAATCTTCATATTTTTTTACAAATAATTTAATTGCTTTATTTTTATCTTCTTTCCAGCTTTGAATTTCTTCTTTTTTCTTTTTAAATCCTTCAACAAATCCATACTCACCAGATACTAATCCCATTTGGGAGAGAACAATAAATATTTCCTTGTGATAATCATCATTTTCAGGATATTCTTTTACCAATTCCTTACAAATATTGTGTAAAAATTCTTCTCCCTTATAAGCTCGTAGAATGCTAAATACTATTCTAATATTTTTTTCGTTTTTGGATTTGATTAATTTAATTAACTCTTCCTCAAGGCTTTTATTAAAAAGTGGAAAGATTGCTTCAATTAAACGACTTCCCTCCCAATGAAGCAAAGAATCTTTCTTCTTGAACCATTTTAATATTTCGGGAACGGTTATTTCTGCCTTTTCACTAAGAGGTTTATTTAGTTGATGTAATCTATAAGGAATTGCGTCATAATGGTCTTCTCGTTTTTTCTTTTTCTGAATTAAAAATCTTTTATAGAAAAAACTAATTATTTTTTGGGGATAATTTTCAGCAATCGGGGTGAGAACTTCCTCAGCAGGATATTTAATATCTGAAAGAAATAATAGATTTTCTAAAATAGTATCACCGTCTGCTTGAGTTAATGCTTTTAAAATTAAATCTCTACTGCGCCATTCATTATAAATCCAATACCAGTTTTTATTTTTCGTTAATTCCTTGATGGAATTGATAAATATATTCTTGGTGTTTTTATGTTTTGGAAAATTTTTTACTATTGATCGAATAATATTGTTAAAAGTATCGTTTTGAACGTCTTTATTTTCAATTTCTTTTGCTTTCTTGAAAATTTCATTAATCAGTGATTTATCCATCACTCCAACATAATCAAAAACAAGGGCACAAACAGAAAGATATTTACCTTCTTTAACCCAGTTATAAATTAATTCTTTTGCCAATCTTTTTAATCTACTCTCCCAAATCCCAGCAATTAAATGAGCAAGAAAAGGTTCAAGTTTAACTTCGTTTTCTATTAGTAATTTATATGCAATTTTAGGTTTTTGTTTGCCTAATTCATTAAGAAAAAAAATAAAATGCAAAAATTTACCTTGACTTTCTGGGAAAGAATAATTTTTTATCACTGATAATATTTTTCTTTCCCAATCCTTATAATTTTCCTCTGAAATATCGTTAATAAATTCTTGTATTTTAGCTTTTCTACGTGCCTCTTTTTCTTTCCAATCTATTTTTTCTGGCTCTACTTTCTCTGTATCTGTAGTATAATAATCATACCCAACGAATGCCCTAAACAAATCATATTCTTCTTTAGAACTTATCAAGGATTGTAGTTCTTTAATTCTGGTTAATTTCTTTGCATCAAACCTTTGAGTTAGCCAGTATGTATCTTCTTCTATATCTTTAACAATCTCATTATCAGCATTGGGAATAATTGAAATGTAGTAATCAATTAAAGTATTGGTATTGTCTAATACCATATTCTCCATATCTTTATTATAACCACCTCGATCCGGCAGTCTGGTTGCTTCTTGAAGTGTTTGGATAATTTTTTGTCTCTGTTTCAGATCATTTACAAGCAAATAAAGCTTTTTAAGTAATACAATTGTCCTTTCTCTAATCTCTTTTAAGTCACTACTTACTTTTAGTGCTCCAAATTGAATGGAAAAGGTCTTATAATCTTTCATTGAATGTCCTTCAAAAGATGGACTTAATAATTCACCTGTAGTTTCTAGTAAAGCCATACAGTGATGTATTAATTTTCTGTCACCCCATTTTTCGACCTCGTTAAGTAAAAAGAGTTGAGGGTTATAACCGATTCTTCCAAGAACGTAAAGATTGTAGCCTGCAATATTTTTCAAAGCTTCCTTTGCTTTTGATTGTATTGATTGAACTTGGTGTTCCGAAAGTTTGATAAGAAGAGAAAAAGTATTCTTTAATTCTAAGTAGCGGATTTTATCAAGTAGTTCTATACATTTTATTATAAGATCATTATGCGATTTCCCTTTAACTTCGCCCCATCCCTTAACTATTCTGGCTTTAGGTTTTAATGGATTTTTATTATTAATTAATGTTTTAATAATTATTAAAGCGTCATTTGGAACGCGATAAATATATTTTTCCAGTAGTTCAAGATTAACATAAATATCATCATTGTTTTTAAACCTAGGCAAATAATTTTTAAAATCACTTATTAGTGACTCAAAATAATTTTTCGCTTTCGGATGTTTAATTTTATTTAATTGTTTCAGTATAATTTTTCTATTTCTTTCAATTTCTAAATATCGATTTAACTTTGAAAAATCTAATAATCCGCTATTCAGTAAATCAAGTAAAGATTCTTTTCCCAACTGCTCATTTTCAAGTAGAAAATAATTTACAGTTTTACTTATTACCTGATGATCTTCTAAATACTCAATAATTGTGTGAGATTCCCTTTCTTTTATTTTTAGTAATTGAGAGAAATATTTTGGTAGTTTCTGTTTTTCAACTCTCTCAAGAAGAAAAAGTAATCCTAAACAGGATTTTACATTTAATTTAAACTTATTAATTATCTTGCTAAGTTCGTTGCTTACTTTTTCGTAATTATCTTCTTTAGCAAATTTTAGCCATTTAGCATTTAACCCTGCTGAATTATTGCTTATTACATTAGATGTTAAATCAAAACTTCTGCCTTTATTATCTTTTTTTAAATTAAGCTTGTTCTTAATTTGTGCATCAATAAAAACCCAATATGTTTTTTTCCTATCAACATCTACTACAAAAAGTAGAGTGGGTACATTGGTATCGATTAAATAATTTATTATTTTCCGTGGGCAATAATACTTTTTTGGATTTTTAATTTGTTGATGACTCTTTAACTGATAGTGCAGATATCTATTCAAATAGACACCATTACCGTCTCTTAATCTTATTTGTCCATCGATATTTGGATATTTATCTTTGCCAACTATTATTGAAAAGTCATTTAAAAGAAAAAAATTTTCATCTAATGTACTTACGAGAAAATTACGACCTTTTTCTTCTATTATATCTTGTATTGTATATTTAGGCATAATTAATAACTCTCATATTTTATTATTTTTTTAAAACCTAATACCATTTCGATCTCCTCTGGGGTAAGGTTGTATAATTTGTAAACCATCTGGTCAATTTGACGTTCATACGCTTTTATTCTAATTTGTTTTTAAGATAGAGAGGCTTCGTCTTAATTTGAATTACTTTTCAATGATTCACATAAAGCTTCATAATGTCCTTTATCTATATTTTTTATCGTTTCCAAAATAAAACTGACTGCATTTTCTACTTCTTCAATATCTGGAAATTTTTGAGAGTGTTTCGGATTTTCTTCATGCGAGTATTCATCTATTAATTTTAATATATTTTGCTTATTACTAATGTTTGTATCTTTTAAAAATGTTTTTGCTTTACTGTCAAACTTTTTTCCATCTGGATATTTCATAAATAGATATGCTTCAAAGAACCTACGCACTACATTGGGAAGTAAATATAGTAATTCAAAATTTGATTTATTATTTGATTCAATAAATAACTTCAAAATACTAAATAAATAATTGTATTCGCTTCGGTATTTTAGTAGCACATTGGGCAAATCTTCAATACAAGAAAATTCTCCAGTTAGATTTTTAATTTTCTTAACCAGATAGAAATTTCCTTTGTTTTTAAGATCGTATTTACTTAAATCCTTTAACAAATTAAAGAAATCAAAATTGTGCGTGGTGATAAAAAACTGCTCGCAATCTTTTAATTTTTCATTTATGAATGCGTAAACTTTAAAAATATGATTGCAATCTAAACTTGATACTGGGTCATCTAAAAAAATTACAGCATTATTAAAACTAAAGTCTGTCTCTTCGAGTTTTGCAAAAAAGTAAATAAGAGAGATAATGTTTTTTTCGCCCGTGCTTAAGTTTTTCGCTATTTTATTATTTCTATAAAGTTTGTATTTACTATTCTCAGTTAATTGAATCTTTAGTTTATCATCATTAAAAAATAGTTTTAAGTATTCATTTATTTTATCAGCACCAATTGCTTCCTTTTTTATTTGGCTATTAATATTTTTTATATCTTTCTCTATCGTATCTAATTCTGGTTGTAATGTTTGAATGTTATTATTGTTTTTTTTAATTTCGCTTTGTATCTTGAAATAATCTTTATTTATTATAAATTCATCAATAAAATGTTTGATTAGTTTTTCTTTCGCTTTTTGTTTCTCAATTTCGAAAGAATCCACTTTTAAATTGTGTGTATCTATTTTTATTTTTATTTCTTTAATAGTATTTTCTAATTTTTTTGTATTATCAATCAGTTTTCTTTGTTTTAAATAATCGAAAGGGCTTTCTTTTTTTCTATTGAGCTCTTTAATTAAATCTTGTAGAATCTGAATATAATTGTTTTTTAGGGTAGTTAAGATATTCAATTTACCTTGATACTCATTTTGCAGGTTTTCAAATAAACGAGCTTTATCCGGAAAGCTTTTATTTTTTATTTCTTTAATATGGTCAAGTATTTCATCTTCTTTACCTTTTATCTGATTCATAAAGTTATCAAATTCGTGAGAAAAATGCTTGTTTAATCTTTCAAATAAATCGGGTGGTAATAGATTCCCACAAAATTGACATACTTTTTTGTTTTGATGTAATTCAATGCCTTCCTTTACCCAATTACTTAATTTGGGATATGTTTTCAATTTTTCAATGATTTGCTGTGCGGTTACTTTTTGGGAAAGGATGCTTTTTACTTCAGATATATATGTTGAAAGTTTCAAACGATGATATTCAAAAGTAATTTCATTTGGCTTTTTGCTTTCATATAGGTTACGTACTTCTTCTTTTTCATCATTTGTTAAAATATTATGGTTTTGGTAAGAATCTTTTATACTCTTAATCCTGTCTTCTAATTTATTTTTATCGAATTCTCTGGGATTCGTAATTTTCAAAATATTTCTTATTTCAGATGCTTTATCAGTAAGAGAATCATTCAATTCGCGTTCTATACGTTTCTCTTTTTCTTCACTTTCTTCAAGTAATTTTTCCTTTTTCTTTTTTTCTTTCTGTAATTTTTCTGCCATTATTTCTAAATCTTTTATCTCTTTTCCTAAAATTAAAATGGGTTCTATTTCTGCTATTTCGTTATTCCATTGAAAATTATCTTCAACAAATTCCTCATTAAAAATACGGATTGGATAATCCTTAGAAATACTCCTTTGAGTTATATTCCCCTTATCAGTTTCAAGAGAAAATTCTGCATTTGGGAAATCAGAATGCTGCGTTTTAGTTTCCAAACATCTGAAAATTCTCGATAAAGTTGTTTTGCCAGAATAATTCCAACCATAAAAGAAGTTATACTGTTCAAACTCCTGGCAACTACTTTGCCATTCAAAATTATCAAATGTTCCAAAATTTCTAACTTTTTTAATTTTTTTAATTTTCATTGCATTTTTTTCCCTCCACACTTTCAATCTCTTCTTCAGTCAGACCATAAAGTTTATAAACCAACTGATCAATCTGCCGTCTGTATTCGTGGACTTTGGATTTTTTTTCAGAACTAAAGAGATAATCCTCATCTTTAGTAATAACAAGGATACGGTCGACTAAATTAGTAAATGGTTTTTGTTCGTTTTGTCCTATATCCTTAAGGCAAAGACATGGGGACGTTTCGTTTGTCACACTTTTCATATTTCCTTAATTAAGTTATTGCTATCTATTAATTGAACTTAATATAATATTTTATCTAAGGGAACCTATAAATTCCCCCAAGGTCCCATTAAACTAAAACATCTATTTGTATATAAATTAAATTGTCCAACGAATCTCATTGAAATTATTTCTTTAAAGCTTTCACAATCACGTCTTCCTGAAGTAACCCATGTCTAAAAAGGGTTACCGGAAATACATTCAGTTTAGATTGCTTAAACTCTTCATAGATATTAACCAGAGTTTGAGCTTCAACAAGGGTTACTTTTAAGTCATAAAAAGTATTGCATTCATGAATAAAATCATCGGTAAAACAACCGGAAACAATGATAATTCCATTAATATGAAAACCATTCCTGCCATATAATTGGGCATAAGATTTTACTTGTCTGATTACGCTGGTAAATTTAGAATATTCTTTTTTTGAAGATTTACACTCTATAATAATTATCTCTTGATTGCTTAAATCCAAAATAATATCTGCTTTATCCCTTTTTGAATTGACCCTTTTCTTTAATTCTTCATTGACATTCAAGCTCAAGCGTTTAAAGATGGCCTTGGTAGTATTTTCGAATGCCAAACTAATATCCTTTGATTTTATTTCAATCCCGTTGTTTTTTAAGCCATTGATATCATTATTGGCAATTAATACATAATTCTCAATATAGATATTCTCGGACTCACGGTAACTGGATAGTATACAGTTAATGATGTTCTTCCCTCTGTAAGATATTTTATTATCAGCACAGAAGGATTTAAGATCATCTAACGGTATTAGATAAAGGATGTCTTTGGGATATATATTGTAATCTAACAGAATTTCACTGATTAACTCTACCTTTGATTCAATTTCAAATTCAGTCCTTACCAATTTTTCCATATTATTTATCTTCTTTAGATCCAGCAGCATCCTTTCAAAGCCATCTCTAGAAATACCGATATTTTTATCTTTATCTAAATTTTTAAAATGACCGATTAAACGATCAATTCTCTCATCTACCGTCTTACCATAAGAAGTGAGATGTATTTCTAATTTATTTTCAATAATGTCATATAATATTTTCTTTTTTTCATTTTCTTTTATATCCTCATTAAAAATCTCATCACTTAAAATCTTCCTAACACTCACACCCTTTTTGATAATTGATTCAATTTTTTCATATCTTTCTATTTCTTTAATCCCATGATTCTTTTTTATTTTATTAATCTGTCTATCATCAAGACATTTGACAATTCTGCGAGTATATTTTTCTGCCAAATTAATCCCTTTGATTTCCCTTAACATATCGATTATTTCATCTGGGATATAAATGTTTTGCATACTCTTTTTGAAAAATCCTATACCATGATCTCTTAATTTCCTAATGGATTCATCTATATCGTACTTTTCCAATTCACAGTTTCCTATAGCTAAATATAGTAAGGTTCGATATTCATCGCTGGAAAGACCCAGTTCATTCTTCAAAGTAAATAAAATGGTCCATTCATCTGAAGTAATTCTGGCTTCATTACCGATAGATATATCATTATTGAATGCTGTCTTAGTGCAAGCGAGAAAAATGCGGTAATCTCTAATTCTTTTTGACTCAATATCCCTATTTTTACTTTCCAATATTTCTTGAAAAAATATCATTCTTTCTTTTACTGATTTAATCTCTTTTTCAACCAGAATTTTAAACCAGTCCCGTGACATAATGCAATTTCCATCTCTGACGATGATATCAGAAAGAATATCTAAAAAAACATCATTTTGTATTGATTTTTGTAATTCTAATTGATACTTCTTGTAGATCTCCGGTCTATTAAAAGTTCTTACAAAATGCTCTGCATCAGTACTTTTATCAAGATTGATTGATTCATCAATTTCGGAGATAATTGCGGTTAGTATGTTATAGAATTTACTTATCTCGGTTTGTGTCGTGAGATTAATGATTTTTAAAAGTTTCATAAATCCCTCCTTATAAAAATTAATAGAAATTTATTTTAGAGTAGTATCAATATAAAATAAGATATGATTCTTGTTATTTTTGGCGTCAGGTTTCACAAATTTACAAAATGTTAAACAAAAATAGAAGAAGAAAATTAAAATTGTGAAGCTTGACGTCAGTTCCTCCTCTTATATAAAAACATATTTATATTTTAAAAGTATCCTAAAAAACTATTACTTGCTACAGTCTTTAATAAGATTTTCTCTAATTTTAATCACAAATGCAGGCCACATTAAAATTACCCTCTTCATTTTGAGCAATCCATTGTTTTTTTAATTCACTTAAATCAACTTTCTGTAAAGTAACCTGTTCAAGTCCTACTCCCCCGGTTAAGCTAATTTGTCTGGTTGTGGTTTCAATGTGTGTTTGGGTGGTATTTTCAGTAGTCCGTTCTTTTATTACTTGTATTATCGGGGTTTTAATGGGTGTAGAAACATAAGGAAAGTTGCTTAAAAGTATTTCATCAAATATAAATCCTGTTTCATAGAGTGCATTTAGTAGAGAAGTCCAACGAGAAAGTTCATCTAATTCATATAAAACCGGATAATACTTGGCATATGAAAGAAGATTACTTTCAAAATGTTTGGTCCATTTAAAAGAACAAGAATCATAATCGGGGTCAAAAGTACTTTCTAATTTTCCATGAATCATTTCCATTCGTTCAGTTTTAACTGATAAAGGATTTCCGATAATTTGAACCACTTTTAAATCAGGATCATACTGTACGATAGTATCTTTTGTAGTAAACCAATAACGATGCCATTCTTCCTCGGAAAACTGGTCATCAAATGTAATCTCAGGCATGTAATCCCACTCAGATTTATAACTACTTCGAATATTGATTGGTTCACCCGTTCTATTTTCATAACCGCCCGATAAACATTTCATTACTCTATCCGCTTCAAACATGACCATGCCAACATGGGTATCCTCTACCATGCCTCCGTAATAGACTAAACCATATTTGTCCATATCATTTTTGTCAGGCGGTGGATCTATGGTCTGCCAAATACAGTGATCGGTACTGGTAAAAATACCTCGTATTAAAATTGAAATATCTTCAGGATATCTGGTGGATTTAATCTCCGTATTTGATAATTTCTTTTCTTCAATAACCACATAAAGCTTTCCTTTTTCCACAAACATCCCGATTATGTCACCCTGATTACGAACCTGATTAATTTTTTCTAAATTTATAGATATGTTTTTTACATCTTGTTGAGGATCGTATTCAATATAATCTTCTTTTATATTTCCGATAATTGCTTTCGTTTTTACTGATGGCGTATTTACTTCATAATTTTGTCTTTTTTGTTCATATTTATCAACCCAACTATCATAGGTGCAATCTTCTCCACTGGTAATGTAATTTAGTGGTTGTACTTTTATGTACATTTTGGTTTCATCTAAGGTAACTTTGGCATCGATGGACAATGAGAATATTATCAAAACAATGATTAATATTATGAAAAATTTTAATCTACTCATAAATAATACCCCATTTTTTGAAATTCCAACTACACAAAAATTTATGAAAAGTTAGAATAAATTACAGAATTATTGAGTTCACACAGCTAGTCATTGACACAATAAATTATATTTTTTGATATATTTTTTAGGAATTTTTATAAAAGAAAGGTAAATATCGGTTTTAATTGGGGTTTGAATATAGTTAGTCAAGGTAAGGATAATTGAAAGAAAGGAAAGAATACCAAATTTAGCATTTCTTTTTAAATATTGCATTTATAATGTACACTTTTCGATTTATTTTAATAATTTATGTCAAACACGCGTGAGTATTAAAAAAAATCAGAAATAAAAACCATTAGTTACGGGAGGACAAGAGAAGGCAGTACCCCTTCCTTTTTTTTTCTTAGATTAGTATGGGGTTGAAATGTAATCCCCTTTTATATATTCGACATTAATTTTAAAAATCCTGCTTTTTGTGAAAAGTTTTTCATTTGAAAACAGTAATTGCCAGAAGATTCCCTTTATTAAATGATGTTGGAGTCCTACGGTGACCCACCGGACACCACGGATGGTGTCCCCTAAAATGCTCCCTACAACAACTTTATATATAAAATAGTAGCAGTACTATTCCAACCAAGTCAGCCAATATATGCCCTATCCATGATGCAAATATATTTTTGGTTCGATTAAAAATTATTCCATAAATAATACTATCAATAAAAATTGTCCCAATATCATAAACTACGATAGGAACATAACCACTTGAATAATGCATCATTCCGAAAACTATTGAAACCAATACTATTGCATATGATGGCTTTATAAACCAACTTATTCTTTCTTGAAAAAATCCTCTGTAAACAATTTCTTCTGCAAACGTTCCAAAAAGAATCATTATTAATAACGGGATAACCTGAGATATATTCATAAAAGGTACTCTTGCTTGTACATGTTCAATAAAACCAGGAATAAAATATTTAGCTATGGTTATAGTTACAAACTGAATAATTACTCCAACCGTAATTATCCAATGCAAATTATTTTTAACATCAGTCATAATGCTTTTAAATTTAAATCCAATATCGCTCCAAGTTCTTCCTGTTTTTCGTCTTTCTATCAAAATGTACACTATAGCAATAATATTAAACAAACCCGCTATTTGCTTAAAAACAAATGACAATATAATGATTAATCCGATAATGGCTATTGTCTCAATTAATATAAACTTACCCCTTTTTTTTAGCTTTTCATCCCTTATTGCCATTATCAACTGTATTTTCTTGTGGGCATATCTGTTTGATTTCATTTACTATTTTATTCATTTAATTCCTTTTCCTTAAGTTAGTATGTAGTTTTTCTTACTGATCCTGGATCGATGGGCAACCCAAATTTAACAGGTATTTCTCCGAAACTTCAGTTAATCCATAGGTACTTATTTCCTTTTTTAACTGTTCGCATGTGCCATGCCCTCCGATAAAACCATTTAATCTTGCTACAGCCGTAGAATCTACAAAATCCTGAAAATTTGGATATATTTTTTTTAATTCGCCACTTATCTCCTCATTTTGCTGCAGCCTAAATTTCTGATGATAATCTTCTGCCCTATAGAACTGAGTCAATGGAACGATTTCGGTAACTAATTTTGTATCCAGTTTTTTTTCTTGTTCCTGCATTGATTGGATAGCCGCATCTCTCTGCTTCACATTATGGTAAAAAACAATAGACATATATTGTCGGCTGAAAGATTTCAATTTGCAATTGTGGTTATCCCAAAATATCTGCAGCAACTGGGGGTAGGTTATTTTTTCCGGGTCATAATCGATTTGAATGGTTTCGCTATGGTTTCCCAGATCATGATAAGTCGGGTTTATTTTTTCTCCGCCGGCATATCCAACCCGGGTGCGAATCACACCAGGTAAAATTCCGAATAAACTATCCGGTCCCCAAAATCAACCCATGGCAAAAGTAGCCGTTTCAATATTATTAGGCATATTCCGATCGATTATGGGAATATTGCCTTCCCGGCTATTCGTTGAACATGCAAAAACAATATTAGAATGACTTATATTCTTGAAAAAATTTCCATTTACCTGAATTAAACAAAAAATAACGATAACAAAAATTACTAAATTTCTCATATTTTTCACCTACTTTCCCTCTGGTATAATATATAAAGTGAATTTTTTTTATCTCTTTGCTTTTATCAATTTTTCCAGTTTTTTTCTATCAGGCATTCTATTTATTATGGGTGCCTTATCTGTTTCATAGGCTTTTATACCTTCTTCAAAAGTTTTTTTACCCGGGTGTTTATAGAAAATCCCCAGAGGCAACTTTTCTGTTTTTACAGCCTGCTCGAACGCTGCCAACCTATCGTAAGGATCATGTTTTTTTAAATAAAATGTTTTTTCCTTAAACCAGGGATAGGTATTTAGCTTATTGAAAGATACACAGGGTTGAAAAATATCTACCAGAGCATATCCTTTATGTTTAATAGCTTCCTTTAATATCTCTACGGTCTGTTCCTCATCTCCGATAAAAGCTCTCGCCACAAAAGATGCATTAAGAGCTATGGCCACCGCCAAAGGATTAAAAGGTTCTAAAAATACGCCATTGACCTGGACAGGGGTTTTAAAACCCGGTTGGCTGGTAGGAGAAGCCTGTCCTTTTGTTAAGCCATAAACCATATTATTATGAACGATATTGGTTAGATTCGGATTTCGACGAATTGTGTGTAAAAAATGATTACCCCCTTCCCCATACATGTCACCATCTCCCCCTTCAGCAATAACTGTTAGTTCGGGATTGCATGCCTTTATAGCGGTAGCTACCGGCAATGCCCTTCCATGTAATCCATTAAACATGTTGGTCTTAAAGTATTGCGGCGTTTTGGCAGCTTGCCCTATTCCTGAAACCAGCACTAAACTTTCAGGTTTTATTTTCAATTCAGTAAGCGCTCTCTTTAAAGCCTGAAGTATTCCAAAATTACCACATCCCGGGCACCAGGCCAGGTCTATATTTTTATCTTCCAAATCAAATAAATTTTCCATGATAGTCCTCCTTCACTTAAATGCTTTTTCCAATTCACCAATGAGTTCATCCACATAAAAAGGTAACCCATTGTATTTAAGTATTTTATGTTCTATCTCTGTGTTGGCAAAAAGTTTCAATAATTTACTGAATTGAGAGGTGGCATTGTTTTCCACTACAATAACTTTTTTAGCTTTTTTAAGATAATCTTCAGTTATAGAGGGCAAAGGATAAATTTGTTTAAAATGCAAGAAAGAGATATTGGGTTTTTTTAAACTCTCCAGAGCTTCTTTTATAATATGATAGGTGGAACCCCAGCCGACTATGAGAATTTCGTATTCCTGGCTTCCTATCAATTCGGGAGAAATTCCATCTTTGTTTATTTCTTCCAATTTTTTTAACCTCTTATCCACCATTTTCGTTCTTAAATCTAAATCTTCGGTAATTCTTCCATATTCATCGTGCTCATCACTATCTACTAGTACCAAACCTTTCCCCCAGCTGGGTATGCCTCGATCTGATATGCCATTTTTGGTTAACTGATATCTTTTATAATTCTTTTTTGTTTTGCTTATATATTTTTCAATTTTTGTTTTGCTTAAATCAAATTCGGCGGTATTATAATAGGAATCCATTAGATATTCGTCAGTTAGTATAAAAACCGGAATTTGATATTTATCAGCTAAATTAAAAGCGCGTTGTGTGAGATAAAACAAGTCCTGAATTCCTCCGGGAGCGTAAATAATTCTGGGAAATTCTCCATGACCGGAATACAAAGCCAACTCTAAATCTCCCTGCTCCGTTCTGGTGGGTAAGCCGGTTGCCGGACCGGGTCTTTGGGCAAGATGTATTACAACAGGCAATTCTAACATACCAGCCAAACTAACTCCTTCTTCCATTAAATCGAGTCCGCCACCGGATGTGGTGATCATCCCTCGGGCTCCTGCATACCAGGCCCCCAGGGCCATATTAATAGCACTTATCTCATCTTCGGCTTGCTCAGCAATGATGTTGAACTCCTCTGCATGCTGGGAAAGGAAAGTTAAGACTCCGGTAGAAGGAGACATGGGATAAGCGGAAATAAAATGACATCCCCCGGAAATCGCCCCTAAGGAAACTGCTTCAGCTCCATTTAGAATAATTTCTTCTTGAATATTCTGTTCGGGGTCAGGAACAGGTATAGAAAGTTGGGCTACACTTTCTTTTTTTATTAAATCAGAGGCAAGCTCATACCCTCTTTTAATGGCAGTAATATTTCCCTGAACAATTTTTTCTCCTTTAGTAAAAAAATGTTTCCTTGTATATTCAAGAGGAATTTGCTGCTTTATCCCGAAAATGGCAGCGATTAAACCCACTGCCACTATATTTGCAAAAATTGGATTTCCTATTTCTTTCGCCACTCTCGTAAAGGGAACATCTAATATTTCTCTTTCAAGGAGAATTTTTTCTTTTTCTCCTAAAATAACCGTATTTTTACTGATCCTTTTCTTTAAATGAGGTATGGCAGATTTATCCAAAGGAACTAAAACATCTATTCGATTCAAGGGGGCGAGTACTTTCTTGGAAGATACGATTATCTGAGTAGAATTACTTCCACCTCTTACTCGAGACATATATTCTTTAGTGGCAAATACATTAAGCCCTCCTAATTTAAAAATCCGGGTCAATAACATTTCAACAGTTTGTATTCCAAGCCCAGCTGCACCACATAACACCAAAGAAATAACCTGTTTATCTTTGCCTGGATGATTTTTTTTGTTATCCGATTTAACCATCTTTACTCACCTCTATTTCTAATTTAATCTAATTTTGTTAAAAAATCTACAAATTCTTTTTTTTCTGAATTAAAATTTCTGCATCTTTTAGTACTGGGAGTTAAATCTTTATTCTTTACAGTTAATTAAACTATTTGCCAAGAATAAAGATTCGACCCTATTCATCTTTAATAGGATTTGTCCCTATTTATTATAGAGCTGTTTACTTTTTTCTAATAAATTTTCTTTCTTATTATCTGTACAATTATTCCAAGTGAAATAACAGTTAATCCAATGATAACAACTGTGAGTATACTTTGAACTGGCACAGCATCGGCAGTAAGTCGTTTCATTAGTATCCCGAATAAAGCCCAATCCACTACCAGGCAGTAAAAGATATCCTTTCGATAAAAAAGTATAGTGAGTGAGATAGCGATACCGATAATGATAACAGCTACAGTCCAGAACGGTTCACTGAGCCCAAATCGATTCCAGCCAAGATTCACCAAAAGTGCTGTGGTATTGGCAATTGTGGCGATGGTAATCCAACCAAGATATACACTAAAGGGAAGATGAACCAAGTATTTTTCAGATTTTGATGAATCTGCTCTGCCAATCTGCAGTTTTACATAGATACCTATTAAAGAAACCAATAGGACTAACATAAGAAAAAGGGATATAGAGAGAAGTTCAAAGTGCCAGGCAAAAATCCAAATGAGGTTGGCAAGAGAAGAAGCAAAAAATAGGATACCTATTTTTTCTATGAAAGAAATATTTTGCGTATTCTTTCTAAAAGCATAGACCAACTGATAAACAATGAAAATAGCAAGTAATAGGTAGATTACCCCCCAGATTGAAAAAGTAAATCCTGACGGAACAAATAAGTTAGGGTATTGGTCAGATAACTCACCGGTGGTCTTGTTGTTTAAAGGAAGGGCGACAGCAAGATAGTTTACGATAACCATACCGAAAAAGCCTAACAAATTTAGGATTGATAAAGTTTTTCTTAACCGAGTATTATTCATAAGTTCTCCTCCTTTTCTTTATTTATAATATGTGACAGTGGACGGTCTTTGTCACACTTTAATCCTCGATACTAGACCTCGATTAATACTAAAATTTCAGCTATCTCCCTGATGGATAAATTAAATTTCCTTTTTAGATTTAATATCAAATCATCCCTATAATATTTATTCTGGCTTTTAGAAATATCTTCAATCTTTAGATCTTTTTCTTTAACATGTCTTTTTATATATTTATAAGCTTACTCGTAATTGGTAATTTCTTTTGCCGGTATATTATTTGATTTATATTCCAAACTAATAAACATTGATGGTTTTTGTGGGAAGGCTTGAAAGAGTTGGATGGCTTTAGGAATTTTTAAGGTATTTTAGATGAAAAAATGGTTAATATTTCTTTTTTGTCTAGGCATAATAATTTCCTTGTACCTAATTTTTTTTAATTATATGCCTTTTTACGCAATGTGTCAAAGAACCATCCCCTGTTGTCATTTAAGAATCAAAAGTGCACTGTTTTTTGATGATTTAAAATTCAAAAGTGCACTAACCTGAAATGGTACAAAAGATGTAATATAGAACTAAAG
>Ga0307428_1000949_pt1 | contig 15857 bp, 14 predicted proteins | sample SalMarWE160240MG_FD_202161 | JGI IMG/M metagenome (GOLD analysis project Ga0307428, IMG submission 202161) | Salt marsh sediment microbial communities from the Plum Island Ecosystem LTER, Massachusetts, United States - WE1603-240 | ecosystem: Environmental > Aquatic > Marine > Intertidal zone >...
CCTGTAAGCCATCAGTCACCCTCTCTTTTCATCGGGTAGACTTACCTTTTGATAAGGAGCTTATAGGGTCTCCCAAGTTCCCTATATCTCTCTACAGACATGCCATGTGCCAAGACCCCGACAGACCCTCCAGAATCTCACCTTTAGCGATTCTTTTGTATAGGCTTCCGTTGCGAAAACGACGTCGCCATCTTTATTAATCTTTATTTACGAGGCTGTATAGTTGACTTCAGGAAGTACGGTCTTCCCTATGGCCTATCTGATTCCCTGTGTACGCTTCATCTGATGGTTACCCATTTTGATGCAACACTCGGTATGGGTGGTTGGCTAGACCTTACCCAACAGGGACTTTCACCCTGTAAGAAATATAGAGCTTTCTTGGCGCTCTTCCGATAAAAGTTACCGAATTACTAGGGCATTAGAATTATCTCTTCCAAGCATAATTAATTATTTTTAAGCTGTTCCAAAAGCATCTTAATTTTTTCATTTTCTTTTATTTTAATTGGCGGTAATTCCTCTTCTGTTTTTTTAGATATTTCTGGGAATTTAGACGGATAATACCTTCCTTTAATAGCAGTTCCAATTCCCCATTTTCCTGAGGTGTAAGCAGAGCCATGAACATAGGTACTACCCATCCAACCGGAAGCGTTTATTTTTGTGCCAGGATTATAGATAGGAACATTTACTAAAGATTCTTCGTATTTGTTACTAGAATAAAGAATAATTACAAAATTAGCATCTTTCATATCTTCAACGTAAATATAATTTTTTTCTTCCAGTAATTCAACGATTGATGATTGAAAGCTTTTATTCTGTAAATAATCCATAGAGAGTTTATCAGTAAAAAAGGTAAAATATCTATATGAGTTATAATCGATATCCGGATTATCATAGGTTTCTACATTTTTACTACTTTTAAATAAACAATATCCATTAAGAGAAAATAATAGCAAAAAACATACTAGAGTAAATATAAGAGATATATTTTTTATTCGCATTACCTTTCACCTCTTTAAATATTTAATATTTTTTTAATTACTTAATCCTAGGATTCAAATCATAATCTTTAACATTCCTAATTTTTAAAACTATGATAAAAGCGTAATAACCGTATGCTTCCTGTAACATTACAATTATTTAAAAAGACATAAAAATCTGGACTTATCGTATTATTTAAGAAAAGTTAGAAAAAGTTACCGAATTATCGACTTGGCACCCCTTCTCTATTTATCTAATTTAAAACTAAAATATTAATTGTTTAAAAAATGGGATTTGTTGTCCTCTATTACATTTACAAGAAAGTAGCTGTAATGTTCTTATTGATCCAATATTTTTTGAACTTGTGAAGACCCCAATATTCTTCAATAATTTGTAAGCTCGATATATATTGTTAATAGAACCGTCCACACTATTCTATCGCTGCGTATCATGGTCGCATTTGGAGTTGCGACGCAGCGGGAAATGCATCCCCTGCATAGGCTTGTTAGATTGCCAATTCATACAGAACGCCTAGTTGCATTTATTTGGGGAAAAAGCCCCCCCACATTAAAAACAATCGCTCCCTTTTTCATATCTCCAACCGATTTGACTGAAGTATATGCATCAAAGATCAATGTACCGTTTTTATCTGAAAGCGTAAAGTGTGCTGTAGTCTTTTTTCCAGGTGATACAACAACTCGTGCCGGTCGTTCCGTAAACTCGGATATACACGCATCGAAGACGAGGTCAGTTGCCTCCTGCAAAGACTTAATTTCAAGCGCTTCAAGCGTAGCTGCATGAGTACCCACAAATCTAACTTGGGTTAGAATAGAAAAAGACTCCTCAAGATCGAAAGAAATAATATCAATCTCTAAAATAAGGTTTCCGTCTCGCTCCTCGGTAAAAACACCATAGTCTAAGTAGTAATGGTCATTAGGAGAGGTTCGACCAAAATCTTGTATTCGATAATATGGCACTAGAACTGCCAATAGTTTCTTTAACCCCTCTTCAAAATCACCACGGAAGTCGGCATAAGATTTGTCGCGAACGAGCAGCGGCAACTTGCAGTCATCAATCAGGACCGGCAAAATCAAAACCTTACGCTCTTCGATCTCTCGCAACAAACCAGCCGTAATCTCACGCTTCACCCATTCTGATGCGAGTGATTTCTTGGAGAATATCACGCATAAAAAGCTGGCACCTTCAAGTCCATCTTGAATTTTTTGTATTAAAGAATCTCCTACACCTATGCGCCACGAATCCTTCCATACCTTGATATCTCGGCGAGTAAGCTCCAATGCGAGTCGTTCTGCAAAGTTGCTATCGTTGTGATTATAACTAATAAAGACTGACATGATTTACTATACTTATGAAAAAAGGAAACCTAACTAGTGGGTATACTGCAAAATCGCTATCTATTACTCTAAAATAATTCATTTTCATAATTTATCAACCTCCTTCTTCTCTTTATTATACTATTATGGGACACATAACGGTATTGTGCTTGACGAAGATTGTCAAAGGGACGATTTCTCTGACAACTTTCTTACCGTTTCCTAATTTACTCCAATTAAAATGGCTACATTCATTTTTGAAAGATTAAATTTTTTTCCAGATGCTATATTAAATCTTCTTCTTACCTTAGATTCTTTCTTTTAAGAATGTGTTTTTCTTGATGGGGATTATTAAAATTAATAAACTTTTAAGTTCTTCTTCTAATTCATTTAATAGTATGTTCTAAATTCCTATTTTACTGTATTGCCTGGATTATCTGGGTGCTTTGTTACCTCTTTCTACTACCTTATCCATGTTGTATTGTATTGTCAGAAAAACCGTCCCCCTGACATACTATAAAAGGATTCCAAGACTCGCAACTTACGATTCGGCTATAATCTTACCCGAACAGGATTTCCACCTGCTAAATATCATGACCTAAGCCTGATCATACGCATAATTGACCCCCCCTGACATCTCTAATTATTAGCTGAAAGGTGCGAATCTTCACAACTTAGTTAGTTTTTTTTCAGAGATAATAAACAAGGAATCATTTTCTCTTAATTTGTAGTTCTTCTCAGGATTAATTATCAGGACTTTCTCTTCTCCAGAAGAATGGATCCAGTCGTTACTACATGCTTCAATGACATAGTCATCCTTTTTTGTTTCAATGGCAATAAGAATCATTTTTTTGTCCAGTAATTGCTTTCCAACTTCTCCAAAACTTTTACCAGTAAACTCATCAAAGGCCTTTCGTTCATATCTATAAATTTCACTACCTTTATCAAAAGTCAAAAGTTCGTTCATTACCTTTGAAATACCATGATTCAAAGCGGAAGACACCATAAGGTTTCCACCAATTTGATCTAGACATATTATCTCATCTGCTTTTGCATTTTCTAAATGGACTATATTTTCAGAAAAAAGTAATTGTACACAGGTATGAACTTTATTATTAAGATTTTCAATAGCCAATGCCACCATCAATGCATCTGCATCCGGATTATTTGTTTTTTCACCTCTAATATCTGTCAGTATTATTGCAGTATCTGCTTTAGGGATACCAGCCCTTATTAAATCTTCTCTTTTCCATGCACACCCCGGAATAAAATCCACTTCAACCGAATCATATGGTATTTTCTCCATGTCTGCTAGTATGACTATTGGTTTCTTCTTGTGGTCGTCACCTGATAAAAGGCTTTCTAAAATTTTTGGCCCTTGAAAGTTCCATCCACAAATAACTATGTGTTTTTCAAAGTTTACTTTTTTCACAAAAACACCTCCTTTTAATGCCAAATTTACAAGAACTTCTGCTAATTTACCAAATATTATCCCTAAAAAACATATATAAATTACCAAAGATAAGATAAAAGCAAGACCAGTGGGAGTGACTTCTACTTCGCCAAGGTTTCCTAAAATTGGTGGCAGTAACATTAATACTGCCTCTAAAATACTAACTTTTTCACTATTCATGATTGTTATTATGCAAATAGTATATACTACAATAAGCAAGCAAATAATGATTTTAATCGGGCGCCTACGGAATTTTCTTATAAACCGCGTATAGAGATTAAATTTTGCCATTTATTTTTTATCCTCTTTCGTAAGAAGAGTTCTTAGGGCGTCTGGGGAGTAAATCTCTTTTATTGACAAATCTATAATTTAGAAAACTTCTTATTTGAATATAGCCATTTAAGGAAGTACTTTAAACTGAATTATATAAGTACTTATAAAAAATTAGAAAAACTTACCGAATTATTAACTCGACCCAACTTCTCTATTTATTTAATTTAAAAGTAAAATATTAATTGTCTAAGAAAATGGGAGTGTCCCCATTTATTCCATAATCAGATAATAATATAGTTTTCTATTTCAGCATTTTCTTTAATAACTCTAGCTCTTCAACTGCATCTTTTAGTTTTTCTTCTAACTTTTTAATTTTATTATTTACGTTGGGGTATTTTGTTAGGTCATTTTCGCCAGATTCTTCTATTAATTTTTCATTACCTTTCCCTTTTTTCTGAATTGCTTCTACTAAACCAGAACCAAGTATGCCAGCAGGCAAGGCGAACATCCCGATTCCTAAGAAGGCAATTAAACCTCCTAAGATCTTTCCTAATGGAGTAATGGGATAAACATCACCATAACCTACGGTAGTTAAAGTAATTATCCCCCACCACATCGCCTCTGGAATACTAGAGAATGCTTCAGGTTGGGCTTCTTTTTCAATAAAATACATTAAGCTAGAAAAGATTATTAATAAAAGAAATACTATAAAGACTACTAAGACCAATTCTTCTTTCTTATCTTTTAAAAGTTTTTTAAGTATAAATGCGGCTTTTGAATATCGACCTATTTTAAATAAGCGGAATAGGCGAAAAAGACGCACTGCCCTAATAAATCTTAAATCTAAGGGAATAATCATGGGTAAATAAAAGGGTAAAATAGCTAATAAATCGATAATTGCAAAAGGAGTAAAAATATATTTTATTCTTCCGGTTATAGAATTTCTAAAATTTTTATTAATAGTACAGGTCCATAATCTTAAGAGATACTCTATGGTAAATATAGTCACAGAAAATATTTCAAAGATACGAAAATAATATTGATATTGTAAATTTAATCTTTCAACGGTAGCTAAAATAACAGCAATGACATTAAGCGTAATTAAGGTCATAATAAATATATCAAATAATTTACTAATTCTATCTCCAATTGCTGCGATTTCTAATATTTCATATAATCTTTTTTTAAATTTAATATTCATCTTTCATCATCTCTTGCTAGATTTAGAAAAGCAATCAATCTGTTTCTATCTTTCTTGCTAAACCTTCGATTAGATACATTAATATTAAACCCGAGAATTGTTCAACATATGTTTTATCTTTTACATTAAAGGAAATATCTGCCTTAGGTAATCCGCCAAAATATTGAGTTTTAGAAAATCCTTCTCGTGTTATTGATATTCCATCACTATATGGATTAATTGAAATTAACTTATTTAAGTTCACATTAATTGTTTTTTTATTACCAGAAAATACTATTCTTTTATCTGTTAATGTAAATGTTCCTTGGTCTATATTTCTAAGTTCTTCGTGAGATTCTGCTTTAAAGCCACCCAATCTAAAAGATAAACCTTTAGCCAATCTAACACTGGGGCCTCCGTATCCACCAGTTCTTACCGCTCTGGGTTGTGACAATGATATATTTGATAAAGCAACATATAATTTTTCTTTATTCTTTAAAATAATTGGTGATTCTTCTTGCTGTATAATTATTGGAACATTTCCAGTTTTAAGTTGAGTTAACCAATATTCTTTATCTTCTTTCCTTTGAACATCATCGGATATACCCCCATTGGCAATTCTAGACCATTCGGCACCTTTTAACTCTTTGTTTTTATATTCCTGCCAAACTGTATTATAGTGATCTTTAGCTTCAAATAATTTATATTTCTCTCCAACTTTAACAAATATTGCTTCACAATTTAAGCATTTCAAAGCATCAATATTTGATAAACCTAAGAAAACCTTCTTTTTTATATGCCAAAGCTTTCCAGTCTTACACAATGGGCATTTCTCTGTCCAATCCACATTTTTTTGAAATTCAGTATCTTTTTGTCTATTGTCGATTTCAGATTTAAAAAGAGGCACATTACAATTTTTACAAAATTTACTACCTTCTTCATTTTCCAAACCACAAAGTGGACATTCAATTTTCATAATTTAATCCCTTTTAAATCTTCTTGCTAAAACATAAGCTTTCAAACTATTGTAATTATCTTTTTACCTATAACTTTATTTTTACTCTTTAAGCAATCTTCTTAGGATCGCCACTCGATATCGATAGTTTTTCGATATCGTTGACCATTGTGATCAGGTTGTAGAACAATGTAACTATTTTGCTTATTTATCTAATCTCCCTTTAAATTTATGTCATTCCATAAAGGCAAATTCTATTGTAGAGATTATAGGGTCAGGTCTTGAAATATAACTTTTCCTCTTCCCCTTCAATTTTATCAATTAAAATGGGGCAACACATCCTATTTTTTCTATGGTTTAGCTTCCTTTTTTACGAGGTCTTCCCTTGGGATGTCTACATACAATAATACCTAAAGACTCAACCATCTAGGTAAGAAACTCCTCAGATCCTATAGGTTTTTTGATAAAGTAACCGAGTTATTGACCTGGCACCCCTTCTCTCTTTATCTAGTTTAAAAGTAAAAAAGTAAAATATTAATTGTCTTAGAAAATGAGATGTTTTTCTAGTTCTACAAAAAGGCTCTCATACATAAGAGACCCTTTTTGTAGTTACTCTAAAGAATTATTTCTTATGCTTTGTAGGGTCGACTAAAATATAATTTTGGTCTTTTTTGGGTGTTGGAGGAAGTGGTTTTCCTTGTGTAACTGTGACTTCAGTCTTTGTTGTAGTATTTTTATATTGACCGGATTTCGGAGCTTTCTCACCAGGATTAAATGTTCTTTTTGCACTCATTATTTATCACCTCCTTGTAAAATAACATTTTCTTTAGACAATTACTTTAGAACTCTTTAATAAAATAATAAAATAGAGGCACTATTTCTTTAAATGCTTTTTCTTAATAATTAGTTATATATATAAAGGAAATGGGGACAAATCTTTATTATTGACGAAAGTATATAATTCAAATTTATTTAACCATATTATATAAGCACAAAATCTTTCCAATTCTATACCAATAGAAATAACAAAGTTAAAACATAGATATCCTAAGGAAAATAAAAGGACAGAATAAGAAAATAATTATGTTACCTTCTTACTCTGTCCTTTTGCCTGAAAGTTTAAATACTTTTGGTATCTTGCCTCTTCGGCTCTTTTTCTTTTTTAATGAGAAGAAAAAGACTCTCCTGTTACCTTCATACAGAATCAAATATTTAGTTTTAGGTTGAGTAATGATAGAAGATTGATGCTTGGATGGTTAGTATAGTCAGGATGTGTTGCTTAGTGGGTCTCTTGGGATAGAGAAAGAATGCTACTCTTAGGCTAAATCTTAGATAATATAGCTTTTTATTTTAGTACAATATTATTACAACTATTCTGCTTAGATAAAAAATACGCTTATTGATATTTTTAGTCATTATTTTATATATACTATACAACTTATTAAAAGTCCTTCTTTTTCTGTAAAATAATTCAAAAAAAGAAAAAAGCCCTTCAGCAAATGCCAAAAGGCTTGATAATGTTTTACCTGTCTCCCCGGGTGGCTGTCCTAGAACGTGCTTTTAATAGAGAGCATTGCCATTGCTAAAGGTTATATTTTTATTCTAGTAACTTTTACTATAATTCCAGAATCAGTCGGATCTATACACCGAACAAACTCTGTTGTTATACCATCGAGATTAAATGCTTTTTCATATGGTGTTCCTTTATACTCCCAAGGTAATGTGCCACCAAACTTAAGTACATGAATAATTCCGCTAAGGCTGTCCAACAACCAGGGGCATAATTTCCCAACATCTTCAGGATAAATAAATTTTTGTCCAACTTGATAACTTTTACATCCATCTCCACGATACATCCAAGCACAAATACCTTCTTTCTCAAGTTCCGGATAGATTATTTTATCACCTTCTTTACAAAGCTTCCCACCTTTTCCTTCAAATATTTCTATTTCAATTTTATAATTTTGCATTTGTTCTCCTACTTTTCTATTGAATTTTTTGCTTAATAATTAAAATAGGGACATCCTATTTTTTCTATGATTTAGCTTTCCATTTTACGAGATCTTCCTTCAGGGCGTCTATCTATAATAATATCTAAAGCATCAACCATCTGGTTAGTAACTCCTCAGATCCTATAGGTTTTGCGCTAAATAGAGGCCGAAATATTGAGCTGGAACAAATGTTATCTGTAACATTTTCTTAAATTATAGAAATTCAAGCAATTTATTAAATCTCTCAAATATATCTTGCCTTAAATCATCTATATATTCATCTGGTCCATTTTCTTTTTCAATCATCAGGCAACCTTGACTTGTTTTTCTTTCAAAATATTTCTTGATATTTTTAGAAATACCTATGAAATGACCTTTTCTCTTATATTTAGCAACTTCCGCTAGAATAATATTTATCTTAGGTGCGTATCGTAATATAAAATACATATAGTAGAGATCTTTTGACTGTTTAAATTCTCCTTCTCTATCAATAAAGGTAGCTCCTTTATGATATAAAAATGCTGAAGGTTTAGGGCATTGAACCTTATAACTTGTTTTCTTTCTTTCTGTTCTAACTGTTATAGGTATTCTATTTTCAATAAGAAAATCGAATTTATCGATTTTATTAATAACAATTTGTCTACCAACTAGCTCTTTTACAAGTTTATCTTTTGTCTTTGGAGAAGTAATAAAATCTATAGGTATTTCTCCCTGTTTATATAGAACTACAGGATACATTTTACCAATACGGAGATGGTGTTCTTTATAATTCAAAGAAGAAAGTACCTCAAAAATTGTTTTTGAATGTGGTTTTGTTTTGCTCCCACCGAATCCAAAATCAATATCTATTGTTGTTACTGCTTGTGCTTCCAAATTATGCCATAAGAATTTTGAAAATACATAAGATAACCAGCCACCTACAAGAGTAAGATCATCAAGATAATCTTTTAAATCTTGTAAAACTTCAAAAAACATTAACTCTAGTCGCTTAATATCATTCAAGTTTTCTCCCCTTCTCTTCTAATAAATTTATTAGATGTTCTGCCTGTTCTCTGCCCCGTGGTTGAAAATTGTATAAGTCAAGATAGAGTTGAAGGTTAGAAACCACGTTATAACCTTTTATTTTTTGTGTGTTAAAAAATAAACTATTTTTATAAAAAGGATGAATCAGGTGAATATTACCTCCCCTGACTAATTCTTTTAAATCTAATTTTTGTCTGATATCTAAAATATCCTTCTTCCAGTTTTTTAAATTTAAATAAATAAAAATATCTTCTGTCCTTACAAAAGAAGTCATGAGATTAGCTCCGGTATGAAGAGTCAATGCATATTGATTTTCTTTTAAAACCTTTCTAAATTTATTTAATATATTTTTATCTGAAGTATAATAAGTATCAATTGTATTTAAATTAAAATGATACTCCTTTAGCCAATCAGAAATAAGTTGTTCCTTATTAGTAAGGATAGTATAACTATCTCGCCCTTTTTTAACTCTTTCGATATACCCTTTTTTGGCCATCGCTTCTAACACTTCTTGAGACATGCCTAAACTGACTCCCCCAGGACCAGTAAAGTCACGCACTACCCATTTTCTCTCCGGGTTCTTAAGCATTTTCCTTGTTACAAGAGAAGCCTTATCCGCAAAAATGTTTTTCTTTCTATAATTATTCCGCATAATGTTCACCTACTTATTAATGTTCACTATCCAATGAACATTATATATTAAGTGAACATTAATTGCAAGTTGCGGTCAACGCTTTTATAATTCGTATTGCCAGATTTCCTGCGGTCTATTCCAGTTCTCCGTTCTTTTCCACTACAGTGCTCTTTTTTAAAAAATAATTTTAAAAAGTTATAATTATTTTGAAATACAAGCTTATTATGAGTATAATCAAAAAGTGTGTCTTCTCTACAACATATTTATTTTCTCAATTACCCGTCTATTTAATTTATCATTACCTAAAGCCAGGGAGGTGATTTTATAGTCATGTTCTTGCTCTACATCTTTAAGATGTAACAAAGCTCATTCTATTATCTATTTTAGTTTTAATTAAGAAAGGCATAATGAAAGGAATGAATTAAGGTATAAAACAATGAAAATTAAAAAATTGAAGAATTATGGTATCCCCCCTTTTATTTTATACATCGGGGAAAAACATTACTCTCCCTATTTATTACCGCTGCAGGAGGATGCGGTAAGAAAATACGGAGTGTTGGATTGGGGGGAAGAAATTGATGACAAAAATCAAAATCTTTTAGTTATCGCCCCAACCTCCTCAGGAAAAACCTTCATCGGAGAAATGGCTGCAATAGCACAAGCCATTCACCTTCAAAAAACCATCTATTTAGTTCCCTTAAGAGCACTGGCTGATGAAAAATACAGACACTTTAAAAACCTTTACAGTCATTGTGGAATCCATATAGTTATCTCTACCCGTGACCGCAGTGTAGATGACTATCGTATCATTTCCGGAGATTATGAGATTGCGGTGATGGCTTATGAAAAATTTAACTTCTTTTGTTTGAAATGTCCTCAATTTTTAGATATTGTTTCTTTGGTTATCATCGATGAAATGCAGTTAATCAATGACTCCAAATGGGGTCTTCTGCTGGAAAGCAGCGTAAACTATATCCACAAAAAGAATAATCATATTAGAATCATTGCTCTTTCTGCTTTTATTGAAGGACAAGAAGCCCTCTTAAGATGGTTTCCTGCAAAAACCCTTATTTCTTATCAACGTCCGGTGGAATTGCGAAAAGGTATCGTAAGGGACGGAGTCTTTACATATATTACTTCAAAAAAGAAGAAAAATTGTAAAAAAGAAGTGTTTTTTAATCCGGAGGCAGTTCGTGAAAATTGTTTTGAGGATTATTTATTAGAGACAGTCAAATATTTGGTAAAACAGGGAGAATCGACTTTGATATTTTTTGCAAGCTGTGCCGAAACGCAATATTGGGCCAGGTGGCTGTCTTCTCAATTAGAAAGCCCTGCTGCTTCTGGCGCATTAGAAGAACTGAAGGAAATGGAAGAAACTTTATCCCGAGATGAATTAAGAGAGACATTGGAAAAAGGGATTGCTTATTATAATCAGGACCTTTCATGGGAAGAAAGAAACTTGATTGAGACTTATTTAAAAGAAGGAGAAATAAAGATTATCTGTGCTACCAATATCATGGCAATGGGTGTGAATCTTAATTTTAGGAATGTCATTATTGCCCTGGATAAAATATATCATGATGAAGGAAATTATCCTCCTAATTATCGAAACAGCTTCACCTTTGCCGCTATTGAAAATATGGGTGGAAGAGCCGGGATATTAAACATAGATGAAATGAGAAAAGAGGATAATTCTTTTAATTTTCAGAACAGGCAGGAGTTCGGCAGGGTCATTTTTTTGGCTCATTCCCTGCTCTTTCAGACTATTTACATGAACCTTTATTTTAAATTATTAAAAGATAACCATTCCAACTATAAAGTAAATAAACCGTTAATAAATATGGATGATGATTTGCTTACTTATCTTTTAAGATTAGTGGTGAATGTGAAACTTAATTCTGAAGAGTTGAAAGATCATTTTAAAAATAAAGATTCCGTTTTTCTAAATAATCAGAGTAGAGCTGATGATAAAAATACCCTTTCCGGTTACTGGCAATTTGCTTTTAACAAGGTAAATATCAATAAAAAAATAGAAAAAGCCTTGAATATTTTAAAAGGAAACCAGTTGATCAGGATAAATAGAAATGGTGTTTTATCTCCTACCGACAGTGGTGTTTTAATAGCCGCCAAGAGAATTAAAGTTGAAACTTTTCTGTTTTTTAAATCCTGGTTGAGATATTGTAAAAATGGAGATATTAGTATTCTGGAAATTCTTTTTCTACTGGCTTTAAGCCCGGATGGTAAAGTATTACCTATCCACTTTTCTCAAAGTCTTAGTGATGATTATAAAAAAGAAATAGACCAATACGGGAATAGAAAAAGTTACTGGAATAAACTTTTTTATCTGATTTACGAGCAGGACGATGAAGATAAGAAACTTTTTCGGGATAATATTCTCATGAAAAAGGAGAAAGACGAAATCACCTCTTTAGAAGAATATATTACCTTTAAAAAGACCCATTTATTATATGATTGGATCATGGGAAAAAAGAATGTTAAGACCATTGAACAGGAATATGATCTTTACAGGGGTGATATTTATAGATTAGGGGAAGGTTTTTCCTGGTTAGCCGATAGCCTGGCGGCGGTAGCAGAAATTGTAGGCTGGGAGAAAAAAGTAAATAAAGATTTGAATAAAATAAGGATGCTGTCCAACAGGTTAGTAGGAGGAGTACAGGAAGAGGGATTAAATTTAGCCCTGCTATATATACCCGGTTTAAGCCGATACTATATTAGAAGGTTGGTTGAAGCGGGTTATCAGGATGATAATTCTTTGAGGAAAGCGAGTGAGGCCGAATTAGATAAATTGCTGCCCAAAAGATTAGTTCAAAGAATTCAGAAAAAAATGAAAGAAGAAAATAATCATCTGAAGATGGTAAAAGAAAAATATATAGTGCAAGATGAAAAACTGAAAGCCTTTAAGAAAGTACCAGAAGAATATGGTATTAGTGGTGTTAGTGAAATTATTTATGAAACCTCTAAAATGCGGAATATGAATCAAGAAAAAATGAATATTGGCGAAACAAAATCGTCAACTGCTTCGTATGACAAATCATCAGCGCCTTTATTAGAAATCTCACAGCGACACTCGGATAGAATTATTTTTATGGGGGAAAAGATTAGAGTAACCGCTACAGAATTTTCTTTAATTCATCTTTTAACCCTACACAATGAGCAGGTAATGAGCTATGATGAAATTATAGATGAGCTTTGGAAGGGTGAAGATGATGTTATCTATAGGCGCGTAAACTATCATATTTTTAATATTAAAAAAGCTATTTTAAAAACAATTGGGGGAACTAAAACTAATATAGAAAGAATTAAAAATATTTTAGTGGTAGTTCCAGGAAGAGGCATCATGTTAAATCTAAAGGATGAGGAATTAATAATAAATAGGCAACATGCTTGTACTTCTGTTTCTTAGATACTATCTTTTTTTTATTAATAAAATGCTAAATATTTTTTAATACATAACATGTTCCAGATGCTTTTTTTTAATATATCCCCTTTCATCTTAATTATCTTATTTTAAAAAATAAATAATCATTTTAATTGGAAATTAAAATTAAACCCAAATAGCAAAAATGAAAATATTCTTTGTTATTTGGGTTTTTTATTTTCTGTTTACATCGTCCAAATAGAAATCAAATAGAAATTAAACAGAAATCAAATAGAAATCAGGATACAGAAAATATTTTTTATGTTGTAATTAAATTAGTCGTTAGGGGAAAACCTAAAACTGAAAACGGATAACTGATAACGGGAAAACTTATAACAGAAAGATGAAATAGATGGAAAAAGAAAAACCAGATAAGCAATATGAACCAAGTTATGAAAGTTTTACCATAGTGCCTGATTTTTTTTGCAGAAAGTTGATCAAGGTGATGGGGGCAATCCCCAGTTTGGTCTATCTTACCCTTTTATCTTATTGTAATAAGAAAAAATATATGGCCTGGCCTTCTTTAAATACCCTGGCTAAGGAGATGGGCTTGGCCAAAACGACCATCATCAGAAATATAAATATCTTGATTAAACTCAAGGTCATTAAAAATGTGGCCAGAGTTAAATCTGATAAAAATTATTATCATCATAATGTTTATCAACTCTTGCCTCCGGAGAAGATACTTTTATCCCTTTTAGAGGCTAAAGATAATTCAGGGGGTGGTAGCGATACGCTACTGGTGGGGTTTCAAAAAGCTACCAGTGATAGTAGCGCAACGATACCTCAGGTAGTAGCGGAACGCTACCCGAAGCATAACAATCTTAAGTATAACCATATAACAACAACAAATAAAGATGCTGCTGTTGTTGATTTTAAAAAAATAAAAGAGGAAGGAGAAGAAAGAATGATGGTGATAAGAAAAGGGATGTTGGCATTAGATTTTAAGGCAGAATTGATTGAGAAGATACTGAAAGACTTTTCGACCAAGAAGATTGAAGAAAAATTAGACCTGCTGATGGAGAGGAGGAATATCCATAGTCCTGCCGCTTGGCTGATTGCAGCACTGAAGAATGATTATCAGGATGTGGAGAGGGAAAGAGATGAGGAAGAACCTAAAGAAGGTAGCAGTAATTTGATAAATACCGCGGAATGGACTTCTCGCGAAAAAGCCCTGGAGGCCATCAAGCTGATTCAAGATAATCTCTTTAACTGCAAATCCCCTCTTCCCTCGAGGAAGCGTACCGGAGTGAGAATAAATCAAAAACTAATCCAAGAAAGGAGATTCAAATGTCCGCACTAAAAGAACTTATTGCTAAAGCCAAACAAAAAAACCTAAAAGCTATGGGAGAAATATTTAACAAATTTAAACCCTTATTAAAATCGAGGGCTAAAAGATATTCCCGAATGGGATTAGAATATGAAGATGTTTTTCAACAGGGAGCACTGCTCTTTATCCTGGCGGTCTATGAATATAAAGAAAAACCTCCTACTACCTTTGCCGGTTATATGAAAAAGAGAATGGACTGGGGATTGTGGATCTATTATCGAAAATACCTAAAACAAAGAATAGAAATTGTATCCGGACTAAAACCGAAAGAAATGTAGGATGGGTCTTTTCAGGGTGTATGATTCCACTCTCTAGCAAAAACTGAACACTGAATTTGGAAAGGAGAATATTGTTGGATAGATTAGAAAATATCTTACAAAACAATAATTTAGAAGAAGGTTACAATCTTTTAACTATAAGAGAAAGAAAAATTATCCACCTTTATTATATTGAAGGATATAAAGATGAAGAGATTGCAAAGATTTATGGTGTTTGCCAGCAATCGGTAAACGAAAGTCGTAAAAATGGAATAAAAAAATTAAAATGTTTTTAATTTTTTTATCAACTACCCTGTAAAATCACCTCTTTTTTGCTCTTACTAAGTAGAGGGCGCTTCAAGTTTAACTTAAAGCAGTAACCAGTAATGAGTAATGAGTTAAATGCGAGAAAGCTAAAAATAAAAAAGTAGCCAGTCCTCATTTTCCAATGACTCATTACTTATCACTAATCATGCTCATTGACCTATTGGTCAATGAGCTAAGAAAGGAGGTGAAAAAATAATGGCAGATGTCATAACCGTTCCCCGTGATTCCAGCCTACAGTTAAGATTGGTGGTAGGCACCAACCCAGAAACCGGCGCACCGATCGTTAACAGCAAGACCTTTGGTAATATTAAATCTGCTGCTTTGGACCAGGATGTCTATGATGCAGCGAATGCTTTAGTGGGACTGCAGAAGTATACCGTCGATGAGATCAGACTGGAAAAAGAATCTCAACTAACGGAATAGTCGTTAGCCGGAAACAAGAAAGCAAAAATTAAAATAAAATAATCAATTAACCTTCCCCGTATGAATTGGTCAATCGGTGAATTGGTAAATTGGTTAATCGAAAAGGAGGTGAAAATAGAATGGCCACTGAATTAGGAGAAGTCACTAGTGTAGTGCGTCATAAATAACTTGACATTTAAAAGGATATAGGTTATGCTTATTTCAAATGAACATATCAGAACGTATTATTTTAGATCCCCAAGAACAGGCAACCATCCGAC
>Ga0307428_1000950_pt1 | contig 15842 bp, 10 predicted proteins | sample SalMarWE160240MG_FD_202161 | JGI IMG/M metagenome (GOLD analysis project Ga0307428, IMG submission 202161) | Salt marsh sediment microbial communities from the Plum Island Ecosystem LTER, Massachusetts, United States - WE1603-240 | ecosystem: Environmental > Aquatic > Marine > Intertidal zone >...
ATGCTCTCGGCCGTGGAGATGGGTTCTCGAGGATCCGGTTTCATATTTGGTTATGTAGGCCTAAAAGGCACGTATCGTGACGCCTGCACGAAGGAGTATCCCGATGAATGGAAGCTGGCTGTGAGCCGCCTCTCGGGATGGATTCAAGAGATATCGCATCTTTATCGGCACCGGATTCGGATTCAGGTGATTGATGCACAGTCCCCCCTCGGTCTCTGGAAGCAACTACGGCATAGGGTATTTCGGGTTCCGGCCTTCATTGTCGATAAGAAGCGTACCTACGTGGGTTGGGATGCAGGGAAATTGGAGGAGCTTATCGACAAACGCATACATCAAGAATGAGAAACCCGGTATTTTAGAAACGGCGCAAGGATGAGAAAAGGAAGCAAACTCGGCTTGGCCCTGGGCGGGGGAGGGGCAAGAGGCCTTGCCCATATAGGGGTCTTGAAGGTTCTGGAAAGAGAGAACATCAGGCCCGACATTATCGTGGGAACCAGTGTAGGCTCGATAGTCGGCGGCGCCCTGGCAATCGGCATGACGATCGAACAGATCGAAGAGCGGGCATATTCTTTTTTGGAAAGCGATCTGTACGCATCCTCGGAGCTCAAGGCAATGGGCGATGCAGAGAGCGGGGCTGAACAGAGGCTGAGCAGCAGGATTCAAAATTATTTCAAGACGAAAATACGGTTGGCCAGCTCGCTCTATAAGCCCGGCATCCTGCCGCTCGAAGATATGGAGAAGTGTATCAACTACTTTATACCCGATATCAAGATAGAAGAGACGGAGATACCCTTCAGGGCTGTAGCAACAGATCTCAAAAGCGGTGAGTGCGTCATCTTGAAAGAGGGATCTTTGAGGCATGCACTATTGGCGAGCTCTGCTGTTCCCGGGGCCTTTTCACCCGTTGAAATAAACGGCAAGCATTTGTCTGACGGCGGTATTGTCTGTACGGTACCTGTGGGGTGCGCCATCAAAGAAGGGGCCGATAGGGTGATAGCCATTGCCATCGACAGGGATATAATCTTGTCATCAGAGCTTCACACGGCAGTGGACATCTATGTAAGGGCCGGCGAGATCCAGGGGTTCTACCTTGAGCAGTACGATTTAGAGCGTGCCGATCTCCTGATCAGGCTAAAGCTGGGGAATATCCACTGGACGGATTTTTCCCGCTCTCCGGAGCTTATAGCCTTAGGAGAAGCGGCAGCAATGGAGAAGATTTCCGAGATACGAGGGCTGGCGAGAGCGGTTTCCCGTTGGAGATTCGGTGATAGGATGAAACGGGCAGCCAGAAGGCTCGTTGCTAAGGGGCGACCAGGAATCGGGTGATGATACTGAGGTAGATAAGGAGGCCCAGAATATCGTTTGATGTAGTGATAAAAGGGCCCGCGGCCAATGCAGGGTCGATGTTGAACTTTTTGAGCAAAAGCGGGATAAAGGATCCGAATGCGCCGGAGAAGAGTATTACCATGATCAGGCTGACCCCAACGCCTATACCCAGCGGGAGGTCGGAGAGCCAAAAGGATACGACAAACCCCAGCAGTATTCCGCAGAGGATTCCGTTTATCAAGGCCACCCAAAGCTCGGTGAGAAGCCTTTTTCCGATGCGGATAATACTTATCTCCCCTGTTGCCAACCCCCTGATCACCACGGTAGAGGCCTGGATGCCGGTATTGCCTCCCATAGCCATGATCACCGGTATAAAAAACGACAGGGCGAGAATCTTCTCTATAGAGCCGTGGAAGTGGTTGATTACGATCGCTGAAACCAAGCCTCCGAGAAGACCGACGAGGAGCCATGGAAGACGCGCCCTGGAGATCTTCAAGGCCGACTCTTCTGCCAGCTCCTGATCCATAACGCCTGCCATCAGAGAGAAATCTTCACTGGCCTCCTCATCGATGACATCGATAATATCATCGATGGTGATTCTTCCGATGAGCTTGTGCTGATCATTCACGACCGGCACGTGGGTGAGATCGTACTGTTTGACGATTCTGGCCACATCTTCTTGGTCAGCGCCGACATCGACACTAATGACTTCGGTTTTCATGATATCCTTGATCTTCGTATCGATCGGTTCCAGGAGCAGGTCTTTCATGGAGACAACGCCCACCAATCTGCCGTGATCATCCACTACCCACACGAAATAGAATTTTTCGACCTCTTCGCTTTTCTCCCTTATTTTCTCGATGGCCTCCCCAATGGTGGATTCGGAGTTAACGGACACAAACTCAAGACCCATAATGCCACCGGCCGTGTCCGTTCTATAACCGGTGAGCCTCTTTAATTCCTCTCTCACGCCCGGGTTTAAAAGGCGGATAATGACCTCTGATCTTTCCCGAGGAAGACGGCTGAAGATGTCGGTGGCATCGTCTGAATCAAGTTCATTCAAGATCTGAGTGAGCCTTTGGTCATCGAGATCGTTGGTAATGCTCTCCTGAATTGGAGGCGATATCTGGGTCAAAACCTCGCCTGCCCTTTCCGGAGTTAGGAGCGAGAACACGCTTATCCTCTCCTCCGTCTCCAGGTGTTCCAGCAGATCTGCCAGATCCGCCGGGTGGAGAGGCGCAAGCGAATTTTCGAGTTCCTCATATGCCTTGTTCTCGATCATGGGTTTTATTTCATCCAGAAGCTTTTTATATTCGCCTTGGCTCATATGCGGTTATGAAATAGGGTTGTGTCCCGGACAAGGGGAGTGAAACTCACAAATCAAAACCTATACCGGAATATACTCTGTCTATTGCGATCCTCCTTTGACCTCCCGGGAGAGTAGTTCGGCGATTTTTTTTCCGGACAGGAGCATACCTCCGAATATGGGGCCCATGCGAGGACCCCCGAACGCGTTATTTGATGCCATTCCGGCAACGTAGAGACCGGGGAAGACCTCACCCGTGTTGGACACCGTAAACTGCTCTCCCTTCTCCGCCCAAAGCGGCATCTCCCCTACCACATCCCCTGTCCTTGTATTCAGCTTGACGCCCATTTTTCGTATAACGATCCTGCAGATCTCTGCCGGGTGGCCGGTCCCATCCACAACAAAGGAAGCCTTGATGCTGAGGGGATCTACATCGAGGCCGAGGTTTTCGATAGTTGACCAGCTTACCACGAGTCCTGACACCCGGGGCTGCCCGTTTTCCTCTCTGAACAGCACGTCAGTGGCCTTTATCAGGTTGAAGATCACAGTCCCAGATTGGACGCATTTGGATATAAGGGTAGCGGCCATCTCCACGCTGTCCATAGTATAATAACCGTCTCCGGCTGGCTGAAACCGGATCCCCACCTCATCAACTATGGGAAGGGCATCTTCCGGGACTACGATTTCATTAAACATCATGCCCCCGCCCCAAATCCCCCCGCCTGGAGCGAGCTTTGACTCGAATATTGCTGCCTTGAGTCCTTTTTTGGCGAGGTAATACCCGGCTACGAGGTTAGAAGGGCCTGCTCCAACCAGGGCCACATCAAGCTGAAGGGAGCCCAGGAGCTTTTTCATGTAAGAGTTGATGATAGTCCTTGAAATAGTGAGATCGTCTATTTTCATCCTTCATCCTCCTTAGAAACAGATACTGTATCATTTTTCATACAACGAATATCGGATAGCTGAGCGCACCCAAATAAAGCCGGCTTTTCAAAGGAGCCGGCTTTATAGTTACGGCGATCGCCTTTGTTATGACCCTCATTGATCAGGGTCCCTGGAGACACCATGTTGATAGCAAGAAAAGTCTATTTCTCACAAAATAACCGGCTTTTACCACGACAATGATCTTGATCCCGGCACCAATTTGGTTTTCATTCACCAAATAGCCGAAAGATACAGAGGAACAGCAAACATTTAAAAAAATCAGAATACCTTTTTTTAGCTTCAAGTCAACCAAATATTGACATTGACTTGATATAATTAAGTTGATATTAAAATCATCGTATCATTTTAGATTTTTGAAAACTATTCCCGGCCGTTGCTGAAGGCCCCGTGTCCATACATTGAGTAATTTCAAAAATCTAAAATATTACAAATCATCTATTTTAAGGTGTCGAAAAGATTTGCCTCTCTAAACACGTGAATGCTTAGGTGCAGAGTTGCATGATGGACTATAAGAAGACACTCAATCTGCCGAACACTGAATTCCCCATGAAAGCGAATTTGGTTGTGAGGGAACCAGAGATATTACAGAAATGGGAGCAAGACGATGTTTACTCCATCATCAGGGATACATCAAGGGGGCGTCCCATCTATATCCTGCATGACGGACCTCCTTACGCAAACGGCAATATTCATATGGGCACGGCTTTCAATAAGATTTTGAAGGATATTGTCATGAAATCCAAGCAGATGGAGGGCTACGATGCTCCCTATGTGCCGGGATGGGATTGTCACGGCCTGCCTATCGAGTGGCAGGTAGACCATGAACTGGGAGATAAAAAACTCGAGATGACCCAGTCGGATGTCAGGAGGAGATGCCGCGCGTTTGCCGGGCGATTCATAGATATCCAGAGAGAGGAATTTAAGAGGCTGGGCGTGTTAGGCGAGTGGCGTAACCCATATCTCACTATGGATTACCGTTATGAAGCCACCATTGTGAGGGAGTTCGGCAAGTTCGCACTGAACGGCAGCCTCACGAAAAGCAAGAAGCCCGTTTACTGGTGCAATTCATGCAGCACCGCTTTGGCAGAGGCAGAGGTTGAATACGAGGATCATACATCCCCGTCTATCTATGTGCGGTTTCCCTTTCTTTCCGACATCGCTAAGGATCATCCATCTCTTGCGGGAAAGGATGTCTCTATTGCCATATGGACAACAACCCCATGGACCATACCGTCTAATCTGGCAATAGCCCTCCACCCGGATTTGCCCTATGTGGCAATTGATACCCCTGATTACGGAGTTCTCATACTGGCAGAAGGGCTGATGGAGGATTTCGCGCAGCATATAGGCATCCGGGACTATACCGTTTTGGATCAGCTCGATGCGCGGGAACTGGAGGGATTGAAGGCAAAGCACCCCATCTATGATAGAGAGTCGGTGATTATACTCGCCAATTACGTCACATTGGACGTCGGCACCGGGTGCGTTCATACTGCCCCGGGACACGGGCAAGAGGACTATGAAAGCGGGCTTCAATACAATCTCGATATCTATTCTCCTCTCGATGATAAGGGAAGGTTTACCGAGGACGTTGAATTCTTTGCAGGCCAGGAGGTGTTCGAGGCAAACAGACCGGTTATTGAGAAGTTGGCGGAACTCGGGATGCTGCTCAAGGAGGAGCAATATACCCATTCTTATCCGCATTGTTGGAGGTGTAAGAACCCCGTCATATTCAGGGCAACCGAGCAGTGGTTTATCTCGATGGATAAGGCAGGCTTGAGGAAGGCCGCACTCGAGGCCATCCTGGGTGTTGCGTGGATCCCGCAGTGGGGGGAAGAGAGGATCTACGGCCTCGTCGAGAATCGACCCGACTGGTGTGTCTCAAGGCAGCGATCATGGGGAGTTCCAATAACGGTTTTTTACTGCTTGAAGTGCGGGAAACCTCTCATCAACCAGCAGATCGTAGATCATGTAGCTCAGCTTGTCGAGGAACAGGGGACTGATATCTGGTTCGACCTGTCCGCTGAAGAGCTCTTGCCGGAGGGAACAGTCTGCCCGGACTGCGGTGGAAGCAGGTTCAGAAAGGAAACAGATATCCTTGATGTGTGGTTTGACTCCGGTGTCAGCTTTACCGTTCTTGAACAAAGGAAACAATACCTGCGTTATCCAGCCGATCTCTATCTTGAGGGGAGCGATCAACACAGAGGCTGGTTCCACAGCTCGCTTTTATGTTCCGTGGGCACGAGGGGAAAAGCCCCTTTCAAGTCTGTTCTCACGCATGGGTTTGTGGTGGACGGAGAGGGAAGGAAGATGTCCAAATCGAGAGGCAATGTCATTCAGCCGGAAGAGGTCATCAACCGATACGGGGCGGAGATACTGCGACTGTGGGTAGCATCCGAGGATTACCGGGGTGATATACGGCTCTCCCAGGAGATCCTGGATAGGTTAACCGAGGCGTATCGCCGACTCAGGAACACCTTCCGCTACCTGCTCGGAAACCTCTACGATTTTAATCCCTCTGAGGACCGGGTCCCCTATGATGAACTGCAGGAGCTTGATAGGTGGGCTGTTCACAGGCTCCAGGAATTAGCGGAAGAGGTGCTGCAATCATACCGGAGCTTTGAGTATCATTCCATTTATCAGTCTGTTTATAATTTTTGTGTGCTTACCCTTTCCTCGTTTTACCTGGATGTAGTGAAGGACAGACTCTATGTCTCAGCCCCGAAGTCAAAGGAGAGGAGGTCAGCCCAGACCGTGTTAAGCGACACCCTGGAGTACCTTGTGAGAATCGTTTCTCCTATCATCCCTTTTACGGCTGATGAGGTATGGGGTTATCTCCCCTCCGATGGAAGACCGCAGAGCGTCCATGCCGATACCTTCCTTCCTGTAAGAGAGGAGTGGAAGGATGCAGCGCTCATGGAACGCTGGGAGTTGTTGTTGAATGTGCGAAGAGAGGTCACCAAGGCGTTGGAGACAGCAAGAAAGAAGAAGATCATCGGCCATTCTTTAGATGCATCGGTAGTCCTTGCTCTCCCGCGGGACATCGCAAGGGACCTTGAAGGCTATCGCGAGGATCTTAGCTCTACCTGTATTGTATCAGGCATGGAATTCGTGGATAAGGGAGGCCTTGACGGAGGCCACGAGAGCGAGGACTACCCCGGATTATTGATCAAGGTCACAGCCTCACCACACCCTAAATGTGAGAGGTGTTGGGTGCACGACCCTACTGTTGGGCAGGACAGGGAGCGTCCCTCCCTGTGTAAGCGATGTGCGAATATCGTAAAGGAATTAGAGCCTAGCAATTGAAAAAGAATTATGCCGTATTTATCGGGCCGGCCCTGATCATAGTATTGATTGATCAGATTTCCAAATGGCTGGTCTCAAGCTGCCTGCCCGTACGCCAGATCCTTTCGGTAATCCCCGGATTCTTCAATATCGTGTTGGTGAAGAACAGGGGCATGGCGTTCGGCATCCTCAATCAGACAAGACCAGGCCTTTTCCCTGCCTTTTTGCTCGCCGCAACGATTGTTGCCATAGGGGTTATCCTTTTTTTATTCTGGACAAGAAAGAATGAGACCTGGTTTATGATCGGACTTTCCCTTATCCTCGGGGGGGCCGTGGGAAACCTTATAGATAGGATTCGGCTGGGGTATGTGATCGATTTTTTGGATTTTTTTATAGCCGGCTACCATTGGCCTGCCTTTAACGTGGCCGACTCTGCAGTCACGGTGGGTGCCTTCTGGCTTTTGTTCAATGTCATCAGGGGAAAAGGCATCTGAGCAGGAATCCAGTATTTTCAAAGAGTTACAAAAGACCCGGACCCCGTTTTTCAACGGGGTGACCGCTTTTTACGAAACCGTCAAAGATAACGCCCTAATGATCGACCTTACGATAATCCTAAGATCTCCTTCATTCTCCGCGCGTTCTTCACGGCATATCCATGGTAATCATTGTCGAAGTAAAGGTAGGTATCCTTGGCCCACTGTCTGATTTTCTGCGCATAGACCTGCAATTCCACTTCGGAGTATTCAGAGGCGTAGAGCTGTTGGGAGCCGTGCAGTCTGATATAGACGAATGATGCCGTATTCTCTTCTATATAAGGATAGCGGCCTGCGGTATCGGAGACGCAGAGAGCTATGTTGTGATCCCTGAGCATATTGATCGCCTTTTGGTGTTCCCAACTCGAATGCCGCACCTCGAGGGCATGGAGCCGATCTTTCTTGAGGAGACTACAAAAGTGTCCGAATACCTCCTCGTTAAAGCGTAAGCTGGGCGGGAGCTGAAAGAGGATTGGACCTAATTTTTCCTCAAGCCCTTCAACGGCGTGATAGAGTCTCTCCAGGGGCTCTGCCGCCTCAGTAAGCCTCTTGATGTGGGTAATGTACCTGCTGGCCTTTACCGCCCAGAGAAAACCATCGGGAGTCCTTTGCCGCCAGTTCACAAAGGTCTGAGCCTTGGGAAGACGGTAAAAACTGGCGTTCAGCTCAACGGTACTGAACTGCTCCGCATAGAACTCAAGCCATTTGGCCTTGGGGCGATCCTCTGGGTAGAAAACCTCGATCCAGTGATTGTAAATCCAACCCGATGTGCCGATATGGGTTTCTCTGCTCATATCACTATGATATGGATATGGAAACGGCTCGTCAATCCTTTCATTTGAAACAACTTCTCATAAGAGGCGCCATCGTGTATATACCCATGTTTGAATAGGGGTGAAAGGAGAAGAGAATGAAATCGAGTTCAATTATCTTGTTGATAATCGAGCTATGACAGGACACGATGCACACTGTTGGAGCAATGTTGCCCGTACCTATATAAGCGACCAGGAGTATATTGTCGGAAAGGATCTCCTGCACGCAATTGCCGAGAAGTTGTATGGAGAGGGCTGCCTGGGGGATGTAGTGGAATTCGGCTGTGGATCCGGATATTTTACCAAAATCATCGCGAAAAACGCCAGACAGGTGATTGCCACGGATCATTCGGATGAGATGCTGGACATGGCAAGGATTCAGTTGCAGGGATTTCAAAATATCACCATCCAGAGAGCAGACTGCGAAGACACCTCTTTTCCATCGGAACGGTTTGATACGGTATTCATTGCCAATCTGATACACGTAGTAGAGAATCCCTTACGGGTTTTACAGGAGAGTTACCAAATCTTACAAGACAGGGGGTTATTGCTCGTGGTTGATTTCACAGGATACGACATGAACCGGTTTGAATGGATGAAGATGGCTGTTCGGTATTTCAGGAAGTGGGGCATGCCGCCGCGCCATGGCAGAAATAGGTTGTCCCCTGAAGAGCTTGTCTCCTTTGTGGAGGAGGTTGGTTTTAGGACAGAGAAGGCAGAGCTTCTCGGGAAAAGGACAAAGGCGATTTACTTACGAGGAAGAAAGTAATAGTAACAGCGTGGAGTGGAGCGTAGACTGATTAAACGGGCTCTGCCATGCTCCACCAGTACGTACATTTACCATATGATCGCAACCGGGAAATGAACACTCTCACCTCACGCATGTTAGAAGACGATAAGATTCCTCCCTCCGTGCTGGAGATCTCACGGAGGCTGAGGAGAGGAGGCTACCAGGCCTTTCTTGTGGGAGGGGCTGTACGGGATTTTCTGCTCGGCTTTCAGGAAAAGGATTGGGATATTGCAACCGATGCGAGTCCGGCTGCAATCCGTGATCTTTTCCCTGCCACGAAGAGCTTTCACCTTAAACACGGGACAACAACCTTAGTTATTGAGGGAAGACCAGTTGAGGTGACCACCTTTCGCGGCACGAAACATGGAGCAGGTTCGGGCATTGAGGAGGATCTCGCCCATCGTGATTTTACCATCAATGCCATGGCATACGATCTCCCCAAGGGAAAGATTATCGATCCCTTTGGCGGCAGGGAAGATATCAGCCGGAAGGTGGTTCGGGCGGTGCTCAACCCCACAGAAAGGTTCCAGGAAGATCCGTTGAGGATGTTAAGGGCGATACGTTTCTCCCGGGAACTCGAATACTCTATTGATCCGGAAACGCTCAGGGGAATAACCAGCTTGTCTCATGCCATGCGAGAGGTAGCAGTAGAGAGAATACAGGATGAGCTGGTGAGGCTGCTCATGGTCAACCGGCCATCGGTTGGATTTAATCTGATGAGGAAAACAGGTCTCCTTCGGGTGATCCTGCCGGAACTGGAGGAAGGATACAGGAAGCGGCAAAACAACTTCCATCAATACACGATATACCGGCACATCATGGAGACTGTTGATGCAATCGAGAGGGACCCTGTCTTGAGGCTTTCAGCCCTTTTTCATGACGTAGCCAAGCCTCGGGTCAGAGAGAGAATCGAGGGAAGGTGGCGCTTTTTTGCACACGCAGAGGCAAGCGCCGATCTTACAAAGCAGATCATGAGGAGGTTGCGGTTCAGCAATGATTTGACCTCGCGGGTGTCGATCCTGGTTGCCCACCACATGTTCGACTACAAAGAGGAGATGAGCGACAAGGCGATACGGCGATTCATAAAAAGGGTAAGTGCGGAACACGTCGATGACCTCATCCGCCTCAGAAAGGCCGATGACCTTGCACACGGACGGGGGAGCGATTATGGGAAGCGAATTGAAGCATTCAGAAAAAAGGTTCATGATCAGATGAGGAGAGCGCCTGCGCTCAGCATCACCGATCTGGCGCTGAACGGTCACGATGTCATGGCCATAACGGGCCTACCGCCCGGTCCTGGGGTGGGGCACATCCTCAACAAGCTCCTCGAGTATGTCCTCGAGAATCCGGAGCACAACCGGAGGGAAGAACTTATAGATATAGTGAAACAAACAAAGGGAGCGTAACCATACGAAGGAGGGATAATCATGAGACACCCTGAGATAAAAACCGATCTTCCGGGACCAGAGGCATCCAGACTGGTTCAGACGGACAAGACCTATGTTTCCCCTTCCTATACGAGGATCTATCCCCTGGTGGTCAAAGAGGGAAAGGGGCTGTGGGTGAGGGATGTGGATGACAACCTATTTCTTGATTTTACAGCGGGCATTGCCGTGTGCTCGACCGGGCATTGCCATCCGAAAGTGGTGCAAGCCATTAAGGAGCAGGCTGAGCGGCTCCTGCACATGTCGGGCACGGATTTCTACTACGTGCCCCAGATTGCCCTGGCGGAAAAGCTGGCATCTGTGGCCCCGGGTGAAGGGATCAAGAAGGTCTACTTCGGGAATTCAGGGGCAGAAGCGGTGGAGGCAGCCTTTAAGCTTGCTCGGTGGCACACCAGGGGGGAGCTGAACATCGCCTTTTTCGGGGCATTCCACGGCCGCACCATGGGGGCCTTGTCTCTGACCGCGAGCAAGACCATTCAGAAGAAACACTACTATCCCTTTGTGCCTGGTATTACCCATATTCCCTATGCTTACTGCTACCGTTGTCCCTACAATCTAACGTATCCTCAATGCGGCCTGGAGTGCGTGCATTGGGTGGAGGATACCCTTTTTAGGACCACCATGCCGCCTGAGGAGGTGGCAGCCATATTCGTGGAACCCATCCAGGGCGAGGGCGGCTACATTGTCCCTCCGCCGGAGTTTCACCGGGAACTCCATGAGATTGCCAAGAGATACAACATCCTCTATGTGGTTGATGAGGTCCAGTCAGGCATGGGCCGCACCGGCAAGATGTTCGCGATAGAACACTACGGGGTAGAGCCGGACATTATCGCTGTTGCCAAGGGGATCGCTTCAGGCATGCCGCTCGGGGCAATGATCGCTCGGGAGGAGATCATGACCTGGGAGGCCGGCTCCCATGCCTCCACGTTCGGCGGAAATCCCGTTTCCTGCCAGGCAGCGCTCGCCACGATCCAATTACTTGAGGAGGGGCTCATGGCAAATGCGAAACTCCAGGGTGAGCGCCTGATCAAGGGACTGCGGGAGCTTCAGAAGACCTATGAGTGTATGGGCGATGTCCGCGGATTAGGCCTTATGGTGGGAGTTGAGCTGGTCAAGGACCGAGAGACCAAGGAGCGTGCCGGGGAGCTGCGCAACAAGATCATTCAGGGGGCCTTTCGCAAGGGATTGCTGCTCCTGGGGTGCGGCGAGAACACTATCCGGTTTTGTCCGGCACTCACGGTATCGGAGGACGAGATCGACGTATGCCTGAACATATTCGGGGATGTCATCAAAGAGACAGGATGGTGAGTCGGGGTGAGATCCTCAAATAATTGTTATGTTATTTATGATACACAACACTAGCTTCTCGGTTTCGCAGGGTTTTGATTGCCGCGGCCTCCTAAAAAGAATGTTTTCCAATCATCAATAACCTGGATGAGGGCTGGGAAGAAAACGAGGGTTCCGATGGTTCCCGTTGTGAGCCCAAAGGCTATGGTTATGGCCATGGGAATAAGGAACTGCGCCTGTATGCTCGTCTCAAGGAGCATGGGAAGCAGGCCGGCCACCGTGGTAACCGTGGTCATAACAATAGGGCGAAACCGACGCTTTACCGCGAGAACGAGTGAGGCGCGGGTTTCTCCGGTCTCAGCCATGCCGGCCTTAAAGAAGTCCATCAGGATGATGGCATTATTAATGACAACGCCGCTCAGGGCAATGCCTGCCATCACACTCAACATGATGAGTTTGTAGCCCATGAGGATGTGTCCCCAGATCATCCCGACAAGGGACATGGGGATGATGGAAAAGACGAGGAGGGGCGATGTCCAGCTGTCCATGACCAGTGCAAGGACGCAGAATATGATTAAAAGCCCGATAAAGGTTCCGAACTTGAGGCCTTCAAAGGTTTCCTGCTGTGTTGCCCGCTGGCCTTCAAGCCGGATGCTGACGCCCGGGAAAGTAGTCGGGATCTCTTTGAGCAGGATGGGCTGCAGGCTCTCGATGACCTTCCCTGCTGTCGTCACATTCTCGTCGATCTCTGCAGTGACGGCAACGGCCCTCCTCCGATCCAGGTGTTTGAGTTCGGCCCACCCCCTGGTCTGTTCTATGCGGGCCGCGCTGAGCAAGGGGACACGCATGGGCATGCCCTCAGGTGATTGAATGATAACGGTCAGGTTCTTGAGATCCTCCAATCGGTATCGCTGGTCTCTCGGGAAAAGGGCGCGGACCTTGACATCCTCGCTTCCTTCCTGAAAGCTCTGGACGATGGCGCCGAAAAAGGCATTTCGTACCTGCTGGGCGAGCGATGCCGGACTAAGGCCGAGTCGTCGTCCTTCCTCGTTAACCGATATGGAGATCTCGTTCTTTCCCGGCCTGAGATCCGTCTCGATATTAGAGACACCTGGTATAGCAGCGACATGGCCCACCAGGAACCTGCCGGCGGCATCAAGATTTTCCCAGGTATTGCCCGCAAGCCTGATATCCAATTCTTTCCCGCCAACGCCCCGTTCAAGCCTCGAAAAGCTGAGCGACGCAATGCCGGACAGGGTTTTTGTGTTTTTTCGCCAGGCAGAGAGAACCTCATCGCTCGTTACGCTCCTGAGTTCGGCATCCCTCAATTCAACCTGGACCTGAGCAATGTGTCCCCCTCGATCCGAATCAATAGAGGTCTCCCCAAGCCGTACGAGGACTCGTTCTATGAGAGGCTCCCTTCCGCTCGGATCTCCCAGTTTCTGCTCCGTCCTTTTCAGGGCATCTTCAAGTTCGGAAATCATTTCCAAGGTTCTGTCGGATCGCGCTCCTATGGGATACCGAACCCGGGCGACGATGCTGTTGGTATCGGGCATGGGGAAAAAGGTGAAAAGCAGGCGCCCCCCGGCCGGCATCCCGAAACTCACCAGGACGACGGCAATCGAAGCCCCGATGATCCAGTACCGCGCCCTGAGAAAAAAAACAGTGAGAGGCCCCACCACTTTTTCGATGAAGATCTCAACACCGGATTCTATCTTGGCTCTCAAGAAAAAAGCCCTCTTTTTCTCAGCATGATCCCTTTTCAGGCCGTGTTCTATGTGTTTGGGCAGGGAGAAGAAGGATTCGATCAGGCTGACGGACAATGCTACGATGACCACCCAGGGCAGGGCGCCTATGGTTCTTCCCATGGCACCGGTTACGAACATGAGAGGAACAAAAGCACCAACGGTGGTCAGGGTTGATGCAAGAATGGGCCAGAATACGCTGGTTGCGCCTCCGTAGGCTGCTTCATAGCTTTCTTCACCCAGCTTGAACCGGCTGTAAATATTCTCAGAAACCACCACCGCATCGTCAACGATCATACCGAGCACGAGGATCAGTCCGAACATGGTCATCATATTCAGGGTCATGCCCCAGACGTACATGAAGAAGATCGTTCCCAGAAAGGAGACCGGTATGCCCCAGGCCACCCAGAAAGCGGTTTTGGTTTCGGTAAAGAACCAGAGGACCAAAAAGACCAGAACAAGCCCCATGATCCCGTTATCCAGGAGGATAGAGAGGCGGTCTTTGATGCGGAGAGACTGATCAACGAAGATATCCACGCCTATTCCGGATGGGAGGCCCTTGCGAAACACCTCAAGGTAAGCCCTCACCGCATCCGCTACGGCCACCGTGTCCTGCGTTTCGGTCTTGTCCACCTGAACGATGACGGCCATCTGGCCGTTGTAGCGGGCCCCGATTTCAATATCCTCCCACTCTCGACGGATTTCGGCCAGGGTGCCGAGCGTGATTTCCCTGCCTTCCGGGCCCAGGCGTATAGGAATCTTCAGAAACTCCTTAGGATCCCTTTTTTGTTCAAGGATCCGCAAAAGAAAGTCCCCTCGCTCTCCATGGATGGTGCCCAGGGGGAGATCGAGGCTGGCTGCCCTGACCGCCTCGGCAACCTGGCCGATGGTAATGCCGTATTCTCTCAGGCGGGCTTCGGGTATGGATATGAGGATTTCAGGGGAACGGACGGATTCAAGGGCTGCCTCCGTTGCTATTCGATTGATGATCAGCTCATCTTTCAGAAGCTCGGCATAGTGTTTAAGCGCCCCCTCAGGAGCACGGCCATAGACGATGAGGGTTGTGACCGGGTCCTTTCGTTTTACCTCGCTGACGATTATATCTTCAAGGCCCTCGGGAAAATTCTTGATCTTATCGATGCGATCTCTCAGGTCGATGAGGGCTGAATCGATATCGGTCCCCTCCCTAAGCTCTATGGTGACAGAGGCGAGCCCCTCACTGGCGCTCCCTGAAATGGATTTGAATCCCTCGATCCCTATGCACTGTTCTTCAATGGGCCTCAACACGGCCTGTTCCACCTCGACAGGCGAGGCGCCTTCATATCGGGCAGAGACCTTGAGCATGTCAAGATCCGAGGAGGAAAACGACTCCCTTCTGATCTGTGCCGCCGCCAAAAGACCGAGGCCCACTATGAGGAGCATGACGACATTGGCGCCGGTCCTGCTTTTCAGAAAAAATGAGATCAATTTCATCAGGTATCAGCCTTCTTTTCCCATACCCGTACGGGACTTCCTTCGAATGCTCCGGGTATATCATTGAGAACCACCTTTGAACCGGAGGGCATGGCCGGGGTCACCGGCAAGATCGCATCCGTTCCCAGGACCACGATAGGCTCCACCACAACGGTGCGGAGTTTGCCGTCTTTAACCAGATAGAGGCTGTTATCTGTGTTCATGGCCGTTGCAGGAACCACAAGGATGTTTTCATAGCGCCTTCCGTGAATGGCAATCCTTACAAAGGTACCGGGAAGCAACCCCCTTCCGGTATTGTCCATCTTCCTCTCATACGGTCCCGGTATCTCAATAATCGCTGTTACCGATCTTGTTGTCTCTTCTAGTTGAGCTCCGATACGGCTGAGGCGGCCGGTTATTTGTTGCTCCTGACCCAACGCCGTCCAATGGATATCCGCCTTCAATTTGACCTGGTCCCAGGGCGGAATATTCCTGTCCAGTTTGTCATAATCATACAGGGCCGTTATGTGGCGTGTCTCCATGGGAATTGCCGCTTCTATGGGAGAGTCGACCGGATATATTCTGGCCAATGGTGTATTAGGCTGTATCACCTGATATATCCCGGCGCTGACGTTTTCGATACGGCAGCGGTAAGGAGCCCGGATAATGGTCTTTGAGAGCTGAATCCTCTTGGCCCTGAGCATCGCAAAAGCAGCCTGGCGGTTGGCTTTGAGTGCAGCCAGTCTTTGATCCGCCTGGGCAATGGTAGCCCCGCGTTTCTCCACGGCCAGGAGCCGTTCGTTCCCGCGAGTCTCTGCGGCCTGGACCTGCTGCTCGGAAACAAGTTTTTTTTCGTAGATGTTGATAAGGCGTTCATGATCTTTTTTCGCCACCTCGAATACCTGCTTTTCAATCT